>Ga0187893_10003837_pt1 | contig 29592 bp, 22 predicted proteins | sample MA1701074metaG_FD_139574 | JGI IMG/M metagenome (GOLD analysis project Ga0187893, IMG submission 139574) | White microbial mat communities from a basaltic lava cave in the Kipuka Kanohina Cave System on the Island of Hawaii, USA - MA170107-4 metaG ...
ACGCGGGAGGCGGGCGGCGGGCGGGCCGGCTGGGCCTGGGGCGCGGTCCCCTACGACTACGACAACGACGGCCTCCCGGACCTCTACGTGGCCAACGGCGGGAGGACCTCCTACTTCGCCACCTCGGACCTCTGAGCGCCCTTCTGGCGCCTCGTGCGGGCGCGGACGACCCACCTGGACGACCGGAAGGCCGGGGCCCCGCTCACCCAGACCTTCAACCGCCACCTCCTCACGATCCTCCAGTCCGACGGGAAGAACAAGGAGGTCCAGAACCGCTACGACGCGCTCGTCGAGAAGGGCCCGGCGGGGCCCGACGTCAACTTCAGCGGCAACGAGGCCAACCCCCTCTTCCACAACACGGGGAAGGGCTTCGAGGAGATCGGGACCGCCCTCGGCGCCTCGCGGCTCGAGGACGGCCGGGGCTACGTGCTGGCCGACCTCGACCAGGACGGGACGCTCGACGTCGTGCTCCACAACTTCTACCGGAACCCCGTGCTCGCGCTCCTCAACCGCTCGGGGGAGGGCCGGGGCTGGATCCGCCTCGGGCTCCGCGGGACCAAGTCGAACCGCTTCGGGATCGGCGCGCGCGTCACGGCGGCGGGCCAGGTCCTGGAGCTGGCCGCCGGCCACGGCTACCTCTCGGGGAACGCCCCGTGGCTCCACTTCGGCCTGGGCGCCGCGCGCGAGACGGACGTCCGCGTCCGCTGGCCCTCGGGACAGGTGGACGAGTACCGGGCGCTCCCGGGGAACCGCGTCTGGACCCTGGTCGAGGGCGACCCGAAGGCCGCGACGGCCGAGATCCCGAAGCCGGTGAAGGTCGCGCTCCCGGAGCCCGTCCCGCCGCCGGCCGAACCCGACCCGCGCGCGCTCGTCGCGGGCCTCCGGACGCCGGAGGGGGGGGCCGTCGATCCGGGCCCCGCGTCGCTCGTCGTCGTCTTCGGCCTCGACTGCCGCGTCTGCACGGACGAGCTCAAGCGGGCGGACGAGATCGAGGCCGCGGCCGCGAAGCTCGGGCTCCGCGTCCTCTGGGTCACGAGAGGCCCCGACCCGCGCCGGGACGCGGCGGAGCTCCGCTCGGTCGGGTCGCGCGTGGTCCCGCTCGTCCCCCCGGCCCCGCTCGCCGGCGTGGGCGTCCCCTGCGTCTACCTCGTCACCCCCGCGCGCGCGGAGAAGTACGTCGGCCGCTTCGCGGTGGACGCGGCCCTGGAGGACGCGGCGGGCGCGCGCTAGGGGGACCGCCGCGCCTCGTCGCTGGCGGCTCGGAGCTCTTCGGCCATGCCGAGGTCCGAGGCGGTCTTCTCGAGCAGACCCCGGTCCAGTCCCGTCGCGTTGATCCGGAGCAGGTCCGCCGCGTCCGCACGGTCCACGGGCCGGCCCGCCAGGAGCTTCATCACGATCAGGTCCTCGCAGCGGGGCAGGCGGACCTCCTCCCCGAAGAGCCGCGCGGATCCGGAGCGGCGGACGACGTCCGCGAGAAAGCCCGAGTCCGCCTCCAGGAGGTCCACCTGCACGGTCATGCCGAACCGCGGATCCGTGTAGGCCAGCCGGAGGATCGTCGTCCCCGAGACGGTGAGGACGGGCCGGACGGGATCCCGCAGGAGCCCCTCGGCCTCGGCCGCAAGGAAGCACTTCTCGCGGTCCGGCGCGCCCGAAGGGATGAGGAGGTCCACGTCCTTCGTCTGCCGGATCCGCCCCCAGGCCTGGATCCCGAGGCCTCCGACCAGGACGGGGGAAAACCCCAGCTTCCGGAGCGCGGCCAAGGCGGTCCGAAGCGCCGCGAGGACCGTCTCACCGGCCCTGCGCCCGGCCCAGGGCTTCGAGCATGCGCTCGTTGGCGGCCATGTGCTCCTCCCCCTTGCGGCGCCAGGCCTCCCGGAGCTTCTCGAGAGGGTCGGCCCCGGGGTAGGTCTGCGGGAAGACTTCCAGGCAGAAGCGCCAGCCGAAATCCATGAGCTCCCGCCACTCGCGGAGATTGCGCTCGAAATCCGGGTGCGACATGCCGGCATCATAGCAGGGACTCGGGACCGCGCGGCGCGGCCTCAGCGGTCGGCCACCCGGAGGAGGAACTCGTCGGAGCTGCCGCGCCGGTCGGGGTCGTACATGGCGAAGGCCACGGCGGGCAGCACGTGGTACTCGCCCGGGAGCGTGGGCACGAGGATGAACTCGAACGTGTTCCAGTCGCGCCAGAGGCTGGCTCCGGCCACGGCCACCCGGTCGTCCCGCAGCTCCCGCCGGCCGAACCAGGAATCCGCCCAGTCGAACTCGTCGGCGGGCGGCTCCCAGGGCTCCGTCCCGGCCGCGAGGGGGGACTCGACCATCAGGTAGTCCGCCCCGGGTCCCCCGGAGACCGTGACCTGCACGCGGATCTGCTCGCCGCTCCGGACCGCCTCGCCGCTCCGGAGGCGCCGCCACTCCGCCTCGCCCCGGTCGTTCACGTCCCTCCGCTCGAAGACCCGCCCCACCTTGACGGCGCCCTGCTGGGCGGCGAGGTTCTCCTCTCCGGTCATGTGGCGGAGCAGCGCCGAGGCGAAGACCCGCGTCCCGCCCCGCTCGGTCACCTGCACCCGGTTCGGGCCGGGCTGCAGGTCCTTCCCTTCCACGCGGACCCGGCCCGGCCGGACCGCGATCTCGCGGCCGTCGAGCGTCACGCGGAGCGCCTCGGGCTCCCGCTCCCCGGCCGCCGCCTCGGCCAGCCCGAAGACCGCCCAGGCGGAGTCGAGCGTGGAGTACCACGCGTGGCCCCGGCGCGACCCGAGGAGGCGCTCGACGAGCCGCGGGATCCGCGGGTCCTCCGGGGCCGCGGAGGCGAGCGCCCGGAGCAGGAGCCCCCACGTCCGCACCGCGTCCGGTCCCGCCGCCCCCTCCGGCGCCGGGAGCCGGGGAAGAAGGTCGCGGCGGCCCGCGAGGGCCAGGTAGGCCAGGCCCTCGGGGTCCGCCGGCGCGGGGAAGAGGCCGAGCTCCTCCTTCACGTTCCGCCCGGCCAGCGAGAGGACGTGGAGGGAGAAGGGCGTCAGGTCCATGGCCTGGAGCGCGTCGAGGCCGCGCTCGACCGTCGGCCCGTCCACCTCGAAGCCCGCGCGGCGCGCGGAGACGAGGCCGAAGAGCGCGTAGGCCGTCATGAAGGGGTGGGTCGCGTCCCGCTTCCACCAGCCCCAGCCGCCGTCCTCGTGCTGGAAGCCGTAGAGCCGCTGGAGCCCCTTCGAGACCATGTCCGGAAGGGACTTCTCGAGCGCAGGGTTGGGGATCCCCGTCCGCCGCAGCGCCGCGGCCGCCGTGACCGTGGGGAGGAAGCGCGACATCGTCTGCTCCACGCAGCCGTACGGGTAGCCCGCCAGGAAGGGCAGCGCCTCGAGCACCGCGGGCATCGTGCCCGCCGTCACGGTGATCTCGAGCAGGGCGTTGGCGGGCGGGGCGTCGGCGGGCAGGACGAGCTCCGCCGCCCAGGACCCCGAGACCGCCCCGGACTTCGCCTCGAAACGCTCGTGCCCGTGGGGCTTCACGGGGACCTCGATCTCGAGGGCGTCCGACTCGGCCCGCGAGAGCGCCTCGGCCCGGAGCTTCATCGTCCCGGCCCGCGGGGCCCGGACCGCCCAGTCCTCGCGCCGCACGCCCTTCGAGGGGACTCGCAGCTTCCGCTCGCCGCCTCCCTCGCCGCCCAGGACCGCGAGGCGGACCGTGAACTCCGCCTCCTCCGGGAGGTCGTTGTGGACGAGCGTCGAGACCGTCCCCGAGTCGCGCTCCGTGTAGAAGCGCGGCGCGGAGAGTCGGACCTGCACGTCCTTGCGCGTCAGCATGGAGGAGACGCCCGAGCCCGTCCGCTCGGCGCCCGAGACCGCGCGCGCGACGATCCGCCAGGTCGTGAGCGAGTCCGGCGTCTCGATCTCCGCCACGGCGCGGCCGTCGGGGCCCGTCCGGAGTTGCGCCGCCCAGTGGAGCGTGTCCGGGAAGAACCGGCGCGTCTCCGCGTGGGCGAAGGCCGCCTCCTCCGGCGCCGCCGCGGCCTCCGCCAGCCCGAACGTCGCCCCCGTGAGCATGCCGCGCCCCCCGCGCAACCGGCCCGTCGGGCCGAAGGAGTCCCAGTTGTCGGCGAAGTTCCCGCTGGCCGCGCAGGCCCCGGAGTCGTCCCGGCGGCGGGCGAAAAAGAGGCGGATGTCCGGCGTGGCGTCCGGCCGCACGAAGAGGATCGACTCGTCGATCACCGCCAGCTCCACCTCCCCCGGCGCCGGCTCGCCCCGGGAGGTCACGGCGACGCTCACCCGGGCCTTCGAGCGCGGCCCGTAGCTCGGCCGGTCCGTCTTCACCTCGACGTCGAGGAAGCGCTCCCGGGGCAGCACGAGAACCTCGAAGCCCCCGGCAAGCACGGTCCCGTCCTTCCACGCGACGAGCTTGACGAAGACGTTCGGGGCGTGGGCGGCGCGGGCGGGCAGCTCGAGGACCTCGTTCAAGCGCCGGAGCTCGACCACGCGCGCCTGCTGGAGGCTTCCGCCCTCCACGGTCAGGAGCGCCTGGAGCGGCTTCCGCGGGGAGCGGACGAGGAGGCGGATCGTGTCGCCCGGCTCGTAGACCACCCGGTCGGGGAGCACCTCGAGGTCGTCGGTTTCCTTTCCGGGCATGCCCTCGCCCGCCGACCAGAAGTCCGCGCGGTCCTCCACCGCGCGGCCCAGCTCGTCGCGCGCCCGGGCCCGGATCCGGATCTTCCCGGCCCGCTCGATCGCGAAGCCGAAGCTCGCATGGCCCGCCGCGTCCGTCCGCCCCCGGGCCGTGAAGAACGACTCGAACTCGGCCCCGTCCTCTCTGTCCTCCCCGAGGAAGGCGGCGAATTCGACCTCCTGGTCGGCCTTCGAACGGCCGTCGAGGTCCGTCACCCGGACCCGGGCCTGGGCGCGGTCGCCCGGGGCGTAGAAAAGGCGGGGCACGCCCGTCGAGAGGAGGAGGGACGACGGGGCGACCGTGATCCGGGCCTTGCCGCTCGACCCGCGGCGCGACTCGTCCGTCACGGTGGCCAGGACCACGTAGCGCCGCATCACCGGGGCCTCGTGCGTGGGGAACTCGATCTCGAGCGTCCCGTCCGGCCCCGTCTTCCCCTCCCCGTCGGCCACCTCGTCCCCCGCGTCGGGGTCGGGCTCCCACCACGCGGCGTCCTCGTCCCGGACCGGCGCGTAGAACCAGGCGTTCGGGTCCTCGAACGGGGGTTTGGGCCCAGAGGGCTTGTTGTCCTCGTAGGGCGATACTACCTGCCAGGAGACGTCGGCCCCCGCGACCGGGCCGCCGAAGAAGTACTCCGCTCGGATCCGCGCCTTCACCTTCGCGCCCGCGACGGGGCGGAGGTCGGCGAAGTCGACCGTCACGCGCGCGTCGGGCTTCCGGTAGGCGGCCACGCGGAAGGCCTTGGACCAGGGCTCCTCCTCCTCGCCGTCGAGGAAGCCCCTCCATGGCCTCGTCCGTTTCTCGCGGACCACGACGCGGTACTCCCCGAGGGGCGGCTCGTCGCCCAGGCGGAAGGAGCCGGAGATCGACCCGTGCTCGTTCCAGGCGTGCTCGCCTGAATGGAGGACCCGGCCGTCCGGGTCGCGGATCTCCGCGCGAGATCTCGCGCCCGCCCGGATGAGGAGGCGGTCGTCGCTCCGGTCCCGGAGCAGCGCCTTCCAGTGGACCTCCTGTCCCGGCCGGTAGACGGGCCGGTCGGTCGTGATGTAGACCAGGGCGTCCTTGAGCGGGGCGTCGTAGGAGATCTCGCAGTACTGCGCCTCTCCTTCCCGCGCGGCGACGACGACGCCGGTCTCGCCGGGAGCCAGGTCGAACCACGCGAGGCCGTCCGGGCCGCTCCGGACCAGGTCGGTCCCGGAGGCCCGGCGCATCCGCACGGAGACCCCCTCGAGGGGTCTCCCGCCCGGGACCTCGTGGACGAAGGCGACCGCCCGGCCGCCGAGCGCGCGGACGAAGACGTCGAACGTCGCGACGCGGACGAAGTGGGAGCGTCGGAGCCCGTCGATCGTCTCCTCGAGACGGTAGCGTCCCGGGGCCCCGAGGTCGAAGTTCAGCCTCTTCTCGGCGTGCAGGCCGTGGGGGAAGTCCTTGGTCGTCTCCCCGAGGCGAATCCAGCGCTCCGCGGGGACTTCGGGGTCGAAGTCCTCGAGCGGGGCGGTCTCGAGCCGGGCCAGGAACTCCGCCGGCGGGCAGCGGAAGAGCTCGAAGCGCGAGGGCGGGCCGCCGGGGCGGGCCGCGATCAGGCCCGGTTCCCCGGGCGGGGCGGTCAGGAGGCGGACGCCGCTGAAGGCCCATCCGGCGACCTGCTGGAGCGCGTCCAGGGCTTCCCGTTCGTAAGGGGTTCCGGGGAACCGCTCGAGGACCTTCCGGAGCCAGGCGAGCCCCCGGGCCCGTTCCTCCGGCGCCGGACCGAACGCGCGGGCGAGCTCGATCATGACGCCCGGGGCGTCCTCCGACGCGGGGTGCTCCTGGAGCCACTTCTCATAGAGCGCCCGGGCCTGGGGGAGGAGCTGGGGGTCGCTCCGCAGGGCCCTCGCCTTCCGGAGGGGATCGTCCCCCCGGTCCTGTCCGGCGGCGGCCGCGGACGTGACGAGCAGGGCGGCGAGCGCGAGTCTCATCGGTCCTCTCCTCCCCGGCGGGGCCCCATTCTGACGCCCTCGGCGCCGCTTTGTAAAGCGGGCCGTGGTCCGGAATCGCGCGCCGCCGCGCCCGCCCCGCCCGTTTCATTCCGGTGGGAGACCGAAGCGGCGCGCTCACGGCGGGCGTCCTCGCCCGCGAGCTGGCCGGGCTCGGGATCACCCACGTCCTCGGCATTCCCGACAACGCCTCCGCCGCCCTCTTCCGGCGCCTGGAGGCGGGAGGCCGCGTCCGGGTCCTCACGGTCACGCGCGAGGGGGACGCCTTCGCGATGGCCGCCGGCCTCTGGATCGGCGGCGCCGAGCCGGTCGTGCTCATCCAGAACACCGGCCTCCTCGAGAGCGGAGACGGCCTCCGGGGGACGGCCATGCGGATGCGCGTCCCGCTCCTCTGCCTGGTCACCTGGAGGGGGCACGCGACGCTGCAGGGCGATGCCCCGGCGCCCGACCCGGAGACGCTCGGGCGCCCCGACGTCGACTCCGTCGCCGTCCTCACCGAGTCCACGCTCCGGGCCTGGGGCGTGGCTTGCGAGGTCTTCCGCGCCGGGGACGGACCGGAGAAGGTCCGCGCCGCGCTCGAGGACGCGCGCCGGCGCGAGGCGCCCTCGGCCCTGCTCGTCCCGGAGACGATCCCCGATGATGACGAAGGACGAGCTCCTTAGCCCGCTTGCCGCCGCCCGCGGCGGGGCCGTCGTGGTCACGAGCATGGGCGTGGTCCGCCCGTGGGCGAGGCTCTCCCGGAGCCCCCTCGACTTCGCCTCGGCCGACAGCGCGATGGGTCACGCCGCCGACCTCGCGCTCGGGATCGCCCTCGCCCGGCCGAGCCGGAAGGTGATCTGCCTGAACGGCGACGGGAGCATGCTGATGTCGCTCGGGACGCTCGTCACCGTCGCCGAGTCGGGCGCGGAGAACTACCTCCTCGTCGTGGTGGACAACGGGACCTACGAGGTGACCGGGAACCAGCGGGTGCCGGGCGCGGGGCGCGTGGACTGGCCGGCCCTCGCCCGGGCCGCGGGCATCGCGCGCGCGGAGGCGTTCGAGGACGCCCGAGCGTGGGCGGCACGCGTCCCGGACCTCGTCGCCGCGAAGGGCCCGGCGTTCGCCGCCGTCCGGGTCGCGCCCGGGTCCGAGCGGCCGCTCGGGCGCGGTCCGGGGCAGGCCGAGGAATACCTCCGGCCCTCGCTCGCCGAGTCCGCCCGCCTCCTCCGGCGGGCGCTCGCGGCGGAGGACGTTCGCTAGCCGGGACCGGCCCGCGGCATGCTACCATCCGGGCATGATCCTCCACCTCCTCCTTTCGGCCGCCCTCGCCCAGGAGGCGTGGGCCGACCCCGGCCTCCCGGTGAAGGAGGGCCTCGAGCTCTGGCTGGACGGCACGCGGCCGGACCCCGGGGACCTCTGGCCCGACGCGAGCGGAAAGAAGCGCGACCTCCGGGCGCCCTCCGGGGAGGCCCGGCCCCGCCGCCGGGTCTCGGGGTTCGCATTCGACGGCAAGGACGACCGCCTCGAGGCGAGAGGGCTGCCCGATTTCGACGAGTTCACGCTCGTCCTCGTCGCCTCCCCGGCCTCGAACCCCGGCGGCTTCCGGGCCCTCGCGAGCGCGAACGCGCCCGGGAAGAACGACTACCGGACCGGTTTCAACCTCGACCTGGGCGGCGCGCCATCGGGAGACTTCTCACGGCTGAGCGCCGAGGGCGCGGGGTTCCCCGGCGAGCAGAACCTGATGTCCCGGCGCGCGCCCTTCGGGACGTTTCACGCCCTCGCGTTCGTCGCCTCCCGAAGCCCGTCCCTCTGCCGGCTCTACGTGAACGGGGTCCTCCACGGCCAGCGGCCCCGGGGCGACGGGGCGCCGAGTTTCGCCGAGTTCCGACTCGGGGCGCGGCACTACAGCAACACCGCGCAGCCGACCTCCGACCAGGGGTTCTTCCAGGGCGAGATCGCCGAGGTCCTCCTCTACGGGCGGGCCCTCCGGGAGGAGGAGCTCGGGCGGCTTTCGGACTACCTCCGCGCCCGGCACCCGAAGCTCGCGCTGGGCGAGGCCTCGCTCCGCGACCCGCCCGCCCCCGTCACGATGCTCGTGCCCGGATTCTCCGTGAAGCGGCTTCCGGTCCGGCTGACCAACGTCAACAACGTCGACTACTTCCCCGACGGCCGCCTCCTGGCGCTCGGCTACGACGGCCGGCTGCACGTCCTCCGCGACACCGACGGCGACGGGCTCGAGGACGAGGTGAAGCCCTACTGGTACCGGGGCGAGGGCGAACTTCGGGGCCCGATCGGGATGCTGATCGCGCCCGAGGGGGTCTACGTGCCGTCGAAGGGGCGGCTCACGCTCATCCGCGACTCGGACGGGGACGGGACCGCCGACTCGAGCGAGGTGGTGGCCACCGGCTGGCCGGAGATCATCCAGGCGGTCGACACCGTCGGGGTCGCGAAGGACGCGGAGGGCAATCTCTACTTCGGCCTGGGCTGCGCCAACTTCGCGAACGCCTATCTCGTCGACAAGGAGGGGAAGTCGCACTACGACCTCAAGAGCGAGCGCGGCACCATCCTCAAGCTCTCTCCCGACCGGAAGCGGCGCGAGGTGGTCTGCACGGGCGTCCGGTTCACGGTCGCGCTCGCCTTCAACCGGCACGGCGACCTCTTCGCGACCGACCAGGAGGGCGAGACCTGGCTTCCGGGCGGGAACCCGCTCGACGAGCTCCTCCACATCCGGCCGGGCCGCCACTACGGTTTCCCGCCGCGCCACCCGAAGCACCTCCCGGACGTGGCGGACGAGCCCGCGGTGGTCACGTTCGGCCCCCAGCACCAGTCCACGTGCGGCCTCAAGTTCAACGAGGCGCGCCCCGGCTGGAAGTCGTTCGGGCCCCCGGCCTGGGAGGGCGACGCGCTCGTCGCGGGCGAGTCGCGCGGGAAGCTCTGGCGCGTGCCGCTCGCGAAGACGGCGGCCGGCTACGTGGGCCGGCAGCAGCTGATCGCGAGCCTGAACATGCTGACGATCGACGCGGCCGTCTCTCCCGCGGGCGACCTGGTCGTCACCTGCCACAGCGGCCCGCCCGACTGGGGGACGGGACCGAAGGGGGAGGGGGCGCTCTTCAAGATCGTGAACACCCGGCCCGAGGCGGCACGGCCGGTGCTGGCCTGGCCCTCGGGGCCGCTCGAGGTGAAGGTCGCCTTCGACCGCCCGGTCGACCCCGCCTCGATCGGGGAGGCCTCGATCGCCTTCGGCGAGTACGCGAGCGCGGGGGACCGCCACGAGACGCTCTCGCCGCCCTACAAGGTGCTCCAGGAGCAGAAGCGCTCGCCGCGCGGCGAGCTCAAGGTGGGCGGCATCCGCGTTTCCGACGACCGCCGGACGGTCACTCTTTCGACGGGCGCGCATCCCTGGCTCGCGACCTACGCTCTCACGCTCGGACCGATGGACCTGGCCTACGACCTCCACGGCCTGGAAGCGACCTGGACCCCGGAAGGGAAGGACGCGCCCGAGTGGTCCGGCTGGATCCCGCACCCGGACCCCGTCGTGATCCGCGGGCTCACGCGCGGATCGGCCGATCATGAGCGTCTCCTCGAACGCCTGGACCGGCCCGGAATGCTGCAGTACCGAAGCGCCGTCACCCTGCCGATCGAGAGGGGCGTGATCGTCCTTTCCTCGAAGGTCGAGCAGCAGGTGCCATGGGCGGGGACGCCCGTGGAGGTCAAGGGCTGGACGGAGACGGGGAGAGATCACGCGCTGGTGGCGTCGTACGTCGACCACCTCGGCCGCGCGGAGCAGCCCCTTCGCCTCGAGCACTTCCGGGTCCCCTGGGCGCCGGACCGCCGCGCGCCGAAGCCCGAGGCCGAGGCGCCCTGGACGCCGGTCGCGCGCGGCGACTGGTCGAAGGGGAAGGCGCACTTCTTCGGCGAGGCGAAGTGCGCGGCCTGCCACGCGATCCGGGGGGAGGGCGGGAAGGCGGCGCCCGACCTCACGAACCTGACCCAGTGGGACCCCGCGCGCGTCCGGAAGGAGATCCTCGAGCCCTCGGCCACGATCAACCCCGACTATGTGGGCCAGCTCGTCGAGCTCAGGAACGGCGACCGGCTCGCGGGCGTGGTGCTCCCGGAAGGGGCCGACCGGCTCCGGATCGTGGACACGGAGGCGAAGGAGCGGATCGTCGCGCGCTCGGACGTGATCCAGCTCAAGCCGAGCGCCCTCTCCATCATGCCGGACGGGTTCAAGGCATTGGGGGAGGAGAAGCTGACCGATCTCCTCACCTTCCTCACGCAGGAGGACGGCAAGGCCCCGCCCTCCCGGACCCGGGCGGAGGTGGAGGCGGTCCTCTCGAAGTGCACCGAGACGGCCCCCGACCCGCCGCGGCCGATCAACCTCGTCTTCTGCACGGGGCCCAAGGACCACGGCCCCGGCGAGCACGACTACCCGAAGTGGACGGCCGGATGGAAGGACCTCTTCGGGAAGGCGCCGAACGTCCGCGTCTCGCAGGCCTTCAAGGTCCCCGACCGCGGCCAGTGGGACCTGGCCGACGTCGTCGTCCTGTTCTTCATGGACGGGGCGTTCTGGACGGACGAGCGGCTGGCCGAGATCGACCGGCTGCTCGCGCGGGGCGGGGGGCTCGTGGTCATGCACTCGGCGGTGATCCCCGCCAAGGAGCCCGCCAAGGTGGCCGAGCGGCTGGGCCTCTCTTGGGAGCCCCGGAAGTCGAAGTTCCGCCACGGACCGGTGGACCTCAAGCTCGCCGACCACGCGCTCACGCGCGGGGTGCCGGACCTCAAGCTGGTGGACGAGAGCTACTGGCCGCTCCTGGGCGACGTGTCGAAAGTTGCCGTCATCGCCACCTCGGAAGAGGAGGGCGCCCCGCGGCCGATGATCTGGACGCGCGAGGCGGGGAAGGGGCGGGTCTTCGCGACGCTGCTGGGCCACTACTCCTGGACCTTCGACGACCCGCTCTACCGGGTCCTCCTCCTCCGGGGCATGGCCTGGGCCGCGGGCGAGCCGGCCGACCGCTTTCGCGCCCTCGTCGCGGAGGGGGTCCCGCTCCGGTAGATCGATTTGACGTGCCCCGGTGACCGCCGGAACGCATAATCGCCGGCGGGTCGAGCGAACTCGAGGAGGACCGCCATGGACCGCCGCCGCTTCCTGGGAACCAGCGCCGCCGCCCTCGCCTCGTCCGCCCTTGCCGGGCGCGCCTTCGCCGGAGGGCAGGAGAAGCCCAAGCGGGTCGGCCTGATCGGGGCCGGCTGGTACGGGAAGACCGACCTCTATGCCCTGGCGCAGGTGACGCCGATCGAGATCGTCGCCCTCTGCGACCCGGACAAGCAGATGCTTTCCGACGCCGCCCAGCGCGTGGCCGCCTGGCACCCCTCGAAGAAAGTGCCCCGCGGCTACGGGGACTACCGGGAGATGCTGAAGGACCACGCCTTCGACATCGTGATCGTGGGCACGCCCGACCACTGGCACGCCCTTCCGATGATCGCGGCCGTCCAGGCGGGGGCGGACGTCTACTGCCAGAAGCCGATCAGCGTGGACGTGGTCGAGGGTCAGGCGATGCTCGCCGCCGCCCGGAAGCACAACCGGGTCGTCCAAATCGGGACCCAGCGGCGGAGCACGCCGCACCTGGTCGAGGCGAAGGAAACGATCCTGAAGGAGGGCCGGCTCGGGAAGATCGGCCACGTCGAGATCTGCTGCTACTACGAGATGCGGCGGCGCGGGAAGGTGGCCGACGAGGCCCCGCCCGCGAACCTCGACTACGAGATGTGGACCGGGCCCGCGCCGATGCGACCGTACAACTCCCTCGTCCACCCCAAGCGCTGGCGGGTCTTCAAGGAGTACGGGAACGGCATCGTGGGCGACATGTGCGTCCACATGCTGGACATGGTCCGCTGGATGCTCGATCTGGGCTGGCCGAAGAAGATCAGCTCCTCGGGCGGGGTCCTCGTGGACCGCGAGAGCACGGCCAACATCCCGGACACCCAGACCGCCACGTTCGAGTTCCCGGACTACAACGTCGCCTGGACCCACCGGACCTGGGGGACCCCGCCCGACCCGAAGTACCCCTGGGCGGCCTTCATCCACGGGGAGAAGGGGACGCTGAAGGCGAGCGTCGCGAGCTGGGACTTCGTCCCGCATGGGAAGGGCGAGCCCGTCCACCGCGACCTCCTCCGCGAGTTCGACAAGTTCCCGCAGGACGAGAAGGAGCGCGACCTCGACCCGAACACCGCCCCCGCCAACCGCCGCCACCAGCAGGATTTCCTGAAGGCGATCGCCGCGCGGTCAAAGCCCGTCGCGGACATCGAGCAGGGGCACATCTCGTCGGCGAGCTGCATCCTGGCCAACCTCTCGATGGAGCTCGGGCGGACGCTGGTCTGGGACGCGGCGAAGCACGAGGTGACCGGAGACCCGGAGGCGACGCGGCTCCTCCGGCGGCCCTACCGGGCGCCCTGGGTCCATCCCGAGCCGGATCGGGTGTAGTTCAGACGGAGCAAGTTCGCGAAGATGCTACGTAGGGAGATCCGGTGATGGGTGGAGATCGGGTGACCCGATTACCGCCTGAAGGAACGAGCGGAGGCCTTGTGGGACCCCTCGAAAGTTCCCATCGCCGGATCCCCGACCGTCACCGGATCTCGTTGCGTTCTCCAAGCCGCAATCATGCGAACCTGCTTGGTTTGACCCGTGTCCTGCGCGTGCTCGCGGCCGCCGTCCTCGCGCTCCTGGGTTGCGCCTCCGCGCCGCCCCAGGACGCCCGGAGGCCGAACATCCTCATGGCGTTCGCCGACGACTGGGGCCGCTACGCGAGCGCGTACGGGAAGATCGAGCCGGGCGGGCCGAACGACGTGGTCAAGACCCCGAACTTCGACCGGCTCGCGGCCGAGGGAGTCCTCTTCACGCGCGCGTTCGTGAACGCGCCCTCCTGCACGCCGTGCCGGAGCGCGCTCCTGTCGGGCCAGCACTTCTGGCGGACGCGGACGGGGGCGATCCTCCAGGGAGCCACCTGGGACGCGTCGATCCCGTCCTACCCGCTCCTCCTCCAGGAGCAGGGCTACCACATCGGGTTCACGTACAAGGTCTGGTCGCCGGGCTCGCCGGCCGACGCGCCCCACGGCGGGGCGGCGCGGGCCTACGCGAAGCGGGGGCGGAAGTTCAACCAGTTCTCGCAGAACGTCTCGGGCGCGGCCGATCCCGAGGCGGCGAAGAAGGCGCTCTACGAGGAGGTGCGGGGGAACTTCAAGGACTTCCTCGCCGACCGGAAGCCCGGCCAGCCCTTCTGCTACTTCTTCGGGCCCACGAACGTGCATCGGAAGTGGATCCAGGGCTCGGGGAAGAGGCTCTGGGGGATCGACCCGGACGCGCTCAAGGGCAAGATGCCCGCCGATCTCCCCGACGTGCCGGTCGTGCGGGAGGACCTGGCCGACTACCTGGGCGAGGTCCAGGCTTGGGACGCCGGGCTCGGCGTCGTCCTCGAGGAGCTCAAGTCCGCCGGCGAACTCGACACGACCCTGATCGCGGTGAGCGGCGACCACGGGCTGCCCGGCTTCCCGCGGGGGAAGTGCAACCTCTACGATCTCGGCGTCCGGGTTTCGCTCGCCGTCCGCTGGCCCGGCCGAGTCCCGGGCGGGCGGGTGGTGGAGGATTTCGTCTCGATCCCGGACCTGGCGCCCACCTTCCTCGAGGCGGCGGGCGTGGCGCCTCCGGAGGTCATGACGGCGCGGAGCCTGCTCGGGGTGCTGGCGTCGGGGAAGTCGGGGCAGGTGGACCCCTCGCGGGACCACGTCCTCACGGGCCGCGAGCGCCACGTGGCGGCGGCGCGCACGGACGCGCTCCCCTACCCGCAGCGGGCGATCCGGACGGCGGACCATCTCTACATCCGGAACTTCCGTCCCGAGCGCTGGCCGATGGGGACAGGCCCGGGCTTCGGCGCGCCGGACGGGCCGATGCCGCCCTACGAGAGGCTGCGGGAGGACACGTTCGCCGCGTTCGGGGACCTGGACGCGAGTCCCGCCAAGGCCTGGCTCGTGACGCGACGGGACGACCCGGAGGCCGCGCCCTTCTTCAAGCGCGAGTTCCTGCCGCGTCCGGAGGAGGAGCTCTACGACCTCAAGACGGATCCTCACCAGCTCCGGAACTTGGCCGGGGACCCGGCGCACGCGGTCGCGCGCGCGGCGCTCTCGGAGCGCCTCCTGTCGGCCCTCCGCGCGACGGGTGACCCGCGCGTCGCGGGCGACGGCCAGACCTTCGAGAAGCCCCCCTACGCGGGCCCCGTCCGTCCCGCCCGAAGGCCCTGAGCGGGGCCGGAGATCGGAAACTCGGCCTGTCCCACGCGGAGCAGGATACGATTCCGCGAGCGGCTCTGGTACGATGGAGTCCATGACGCCCGACCGGCCCACCCCTCTCGACATCACCGCCGAGATGGACGCCTATTTCGGGCTCGTGGCCATCGGCCGTGAGCTTGCCGTCCAGGGGCTCATGCACGACGGCCTCTCGCGCGAGGACGCCGAGAGGGAGTGGGCGCGCCTCGAGCGCGAGCAGTTCCTGCGGCGAGAAGACCCTCCCTTCAGCGCGCGCTTCCCCGAGGCCCGGATATGGGGGTGAGCGCCCCCTTTCCCCGGCATTTTTTCGATACCGCCCAGCGTGCGATATCAGTCTTCGAAAGGCTCGGCGCGGAATGGATGTTCATCGGCGCCGTTCCCGTGGCCGCCTGGGGCCGCGTTCGTGCGACGACCGACGCCGACTTCGCCGTCTCCCTGGAGCTTCTGGCCGCTCCCGATCTCGATCGTGGGATGGGGGCGGCCGAGTTCCAGAAAGCCTCCGGCCCCGTCGAGATCCCGGGAAAGCGCCTGATTCTCTCCAAGTATTGGGCCCAATTCCCGGGGGGCGGGCTCGGAATCGACGTCTTCTTCGCGACCGGCTTCGATACCGGCAGGTTCCTCAAGGCGGCCCTCGCTCGAAAGGTGGAGATCAGCTTCCATGAATCCCGATACTGGACCACCACGGCCGAGGACCTTGTCCTCTTCAAGATCCACGCCTTCCGAAGCCGTGATCTGGACGACGTCGCAACCGTCCTCGAGCGCCGTTTCGACGAACTGGACTGGGCCTACCTGTCGGCCCGCGCCGCGGACCTGAAGCTCGGCCGGCTTCTGCGGCAGGTCGTCCAGGAGTACATGGCAAGCTCCGGACGGAAGGGAGCTCCGCCTTGGGACGCGCCTCCGGCCCCTTGAAGCGACGATCCTTCGCGGGACTACTTCCCCTCGTCCGGCTCGAAGAGCGCGAGGTCCCAGATCAGCACCAGGCCGTTGTCGCCGGCCGTCAGTAGCCGGCGACCGTCGGGGGCGAAGGCCATCGCGAACATTCGACCCTGGTGGATTCCCGGAGAGCGACTCGTGAATCTCCTGACGTCGATGTCCCAGAGGCGAATCCGCTCTTCCTTTCCGGTCCGGAGGGGCCCGGCGTGGGAATCCGCCTGCCTGGACTCCGGGTTGAGTCGTCCGGAGGCTCTCGGGCCCCTCCGCAGGGTGGAACAGCGCGCTCCGAGAACGGGGTGCGGGGCGGGACCCCCGCTGCGTGGCTCCTCCCTCCGGGCTACTTCGACTTGGCGGCCGCCTCGTTCGAGGGGGTGCTCTCGCCGCCCGTGTTGATCGCCGTCACCACGTAGTGCCAGGTCTTGCCAGGCTCGGCGGCCAGGTCGGTGAAGGTCGTCATGGTCTGAAAGCCGCCCGCCGCGACGTGCCCCGACCCGGGCGTGGCCGAGCGTTTGACGAGATAATAGGTGGCGGTCCCGGCCGGCGGCGGCGTCGGCGAGGCGGTCCAGCGGAGCGTCACGTGCGGGCCGTCGGGCGCGGCCGCGAGCCCCGAGGGCGGGGCCGGCGGGCCGTTGCCCGCGGCCAGGTAGGCGATCTCGCCCATCGAGAGCGCGCGGTCGTAGATCCGGACGTCGTCGAGCTGGCCGCTCCAGTGCGTGTGGAAGCCGGCGAACCCGAACGTGAGCGGGTCGGCCGAGGTCCCCGGCTCGCCGTTCCGGGTCCCGTGCGCCGCCGGGGCGCCGTTCAGATAGAGCGCGACCGAGTTGACCGAGACGGTGCAGACGACGTGGACCCAGGCGTTGAGCGCGGTCGCGGCCGGCGACCAGAGGTCGATGACCGGCCTCCCGCCGGGGTCGTAGATCTGGAAGAGGATCCGGCTGTCGCCGTCCGGGGCCTGCCAGACCCCGTAGTTTCGCTGGGCGCCGTTCCCCTTGCCCACCATGCGCGACCAGTCCTTCGCGTTCGCGGTCCGGCGCTTCCAGAAGGCGATCGTGAGGTCGCCCGCGAGCCGGAGCGCGGGCGCGTCGGGCACGGTGACGACGCCCGTCGCCCCGTCGAGCGCGATGCTCCCCGCGTTCGGGATCTTGAGCGGGGCGAGCTCGGTCGAGACGGCCGCCCCGGCCGAGTGCTTTCCGTGGTAGCCGTTCCCCGTGGAGTCGGCCGCTTCGCCGGGCCGCTCCGCGTCGTCCCCTTTCCAGTAGCCCAGCGGCCCGACGGGCGCAAGCGCGCGCCCCCGCTCCTGCGCTCCAGCCGCCGCCGCGAGCGCCAGAATCGCCCCGCACGCCGCCCGGATCGGATTCACCCCCTGATTTACCCGCGGCTCGCCGGCCGGATCGGGGATTCGTCGGGAGGGGAGGCTCCGCTTACTTCGGGGCCCGGCGCGCGTAGCGGAAGGCCCAGACGACGCCGTCCGGCCGGCTGTCGCCCGCGACGTGGAAGACGTGGACGTTCCACCCGGGATCGTAAAAGCCGTTGACGCAACGCTGTGGACGCCCATGATCATGAGCCGCCGGCGCTCGTCGTCGAACGTCAGGAGATCGTAGGCGTGGACGGCGAGCGAGACCGGCGTCCGCCGCCCCAGCCGGTCCGCCGGGAAGCCCTCGGCGTCCGTCGCGAGCCCCGGGTCTTTCGCGTCGGTGCCCGGGTGGACGCAGATCCAGCGGTGGCCGTTCAGGTCGTAGAACCAGAGGTCGTCCATGTAGCGGCCGTCGGGCTTGACGAACCCGTGCTGCCCCTCCCCGTAGAGGAAGGCGCCCCGGAGGGCGGGGGCGAAGGGCATGGTGCAGCACCAGCTCCGGCCGGGCGCGCGTCCCCACGCGGGATCGGGCGCCGGGCGGCCGAGCTCGATCCAGCCCCGGTCGCCGAGATCCCGGATCGCCGCCGCGTGCGGACCCTCGGCGCCCGGGAGGCCCCCGAGGGGATTCCCGTCGGACTGCACGAGGGCGAGGACGAGCAGGATCATGGCCGGCGACCGGCGTCTCCGAGACCTTCTGTTTGACGGCCACCTACCCTCGGCGTGGCAGACGGCCCCTCTTGGCTCCCTGAACAGCAGCGGAATAACATGAAATAGATGGTGTTTTTTTCTACGTATGTATTTATTATCGTCTATTTCTGCTACACTCTGGGGATGAACTTCTTCCGGATCCTGGCCATCACCGGCGACGCGCGGTTGGCCGAGACGCTGGGAAACGCGGCCCGGGACTTGGACGAGACGACGCTGACGTCGGCGGGGACGCTGGACTCGGCCCGGCAGGCGCTCGAGACCGCGGAGTTCGACCTGGCGATCGTGGACCTCGGGGTGGAGTCGAGCCGGGGGATCGACTTCGTGCTGGGGATGGTCCACAGCTACCCGGCCGTGTCGCTGCTCCTCGTGACGGACAAGCACCTGCGGGAGCACGACCGGGCGGCCATCAAGCTGGGCATCGAGGGCTTCCTGGTCCGGCCGGTGCGCCAGGACCACGCCTTCTTCCAGATCGCCCACATCCGCGAGGTCCGGCGTCTCCGCGAGAAGTACGAGCGGCTGAAGGAAGAGGCCCGCCAACCGGGGACCTTCGAGGGGATCGTGGGGGCCAGCAGCGAGATGTCCCGCCTCTTCCACCTGATCTCGCGCGCCTCGGCGAGCTCCGTGCCGGTGGCCCTGTACGGGGAGAGCGGGACGGGGAAGGAGCTCGTGGCCCGGGCCATCCACTCGGCGTCCGGCCGGCGGGAGCAGCCCTTCGTCGCGGTCAACCCGGCGTCGATCCCCGAGACGCTCCTCGAGAGCGAGCTCTACGGCTACGTGCGCGGGGCCTTCACGGGCGCGGCGGCCGAGCGGATGGGCTATATCGAGGCCGCCCAGGGGGGCACGCTCTTCCTGGACGAGATCGGCGATCTCCCCCTCTCCCTCCAGGGGAAGTTCCTGCGGGTCCTGCAGGAGCGGACCCTGAACCGCATCGGCTCGACCAAGCCCGTCCCGGTGGACTTCCGCCTGGTCACGGCCACCCACCGGGACCTGATGGCGGAGGTCCGCGCCGGCCGTTTCCGCGAGGACCTCTTCTACCGGATCCACGTCTTCCCGATCTTCCTCCCGCCGCTCCGCGCCCGCCGGTCGGACATCCCGCTCCTGGCCGAGCACTTCCTCCACAAGTATGGGAAGGAACTCGACCGGCCGGTCACGGGGTTCGCCCCCGGCGTGTACGAGTGCCTCATGTCGCACGGGTGGCCGGGGAACGTCCGCGAGCTCGAGAACGTGGTGCATCGGGCGGTGGCGATGAAGGGCGACGGGACGGCGCTGCACCTGTCGGACTTCTCGGGCCTGCTCGAGGGCCTCCCGGTCCCCGGGCCGGCTGCGACCGCCTCGGGCGACGGGGGATTCGGGGAGGTGAAGCCGCTCAAGGATCACGTCCGGGACTACGTGACCTGGGCGTTCCGGAAGCTGGGAGAGAACAAGGCGCGCACCGCCCGGCTTCTCGAGATCGACCGAACCACGCTCTACCGGAAACTCCGGGAGGGCGGCGCGGACCCTGGCACGTAGTTTGCTAGTAGGCGATCGGGGCGAGGCGCCGCGACGGCGCGCCCCGATTGCCGATGGAAACCGCAATCCGCAGGAGTCCTGTCCGCAACGTGCTCGCGCTCGTCACGGGGGCGCCCGACGACGCGCGGGTCCTGGCCGCGTCCTCGGTCCTCTCCGACCGCTACCGCGTCCAGTCCACCGTGCTCGAGGTCCCGGTCCAGGGCCGGGCGCGCGGCTCGGAGAGCGAACTCCCGGGGCCGGAATGGACGGGCGGGCCGCCGGGCCGCCTGATCCAGCGCAACGGCGACCCCGTCGAGGCCGTGCTCGCGGTGGCCGAGGAGTGCCGGAGCGATCTCGTGGTGGCCGCCGAGGCCGGGATGCTCACCCAGCGCCTCCTCCGGCGCTCCCCCTGCTCCCTCCTGATCGTCCCCGGCGAGGCCCCGCCGGGACGGGGACCGATCCTCTCTCTCGTCGACTTCTCCCCGGCCAGCCTCCGTGCGGCCCGGTGGGCCTGCGAGCAGGGACGGGTCGAGGGGGTCCCCGTCGAGCTCCTCCACGTGTTCCCGATCCCCTGGCAGTCGGGCCGGGAAACGCGGCCCCAGGCGGCCCGGGCGATGGAGGAGTTCGCCTCCGGCCTGGACACCCGCGGGGCCGAGGTCACGACCCGGGTGGAGCTCGCGTCGGTGGGCGGGTACGTCACCGCCACGATCCTGGACGAGATCCGGCGCGGCTCCTATTCGCAGGTCTTCATGGGGAGCCGTCCCCGTTCCAACATCTCCGCCTTCCTGTTCGGAAGCGTCGCCGAGCGCGTCGTCCTGGCCGCCTCGCTTCCCGTCTGGATCGCGCGCCCGGAGGCATCATGATCACGCCGATCGCGTCCGCCGCGGGCGGGGGGGACGTCGCCCCCGTCCTCCTGGGGCTCCTCGTCATCCTCGTGGGGGCCAAGATCGGGGGGGAGGTCTTCGCGCGGCTCAAGCAGCCGGCGGTCCTCGGGGAGCTGCTCGTGGGCATCTTCCTGGGGAACCTCTGGATCCTGGGCCTCGGAGACCCGAGCTTCCTGAGGAACCAGGGCACGCTCGACGTGCTCGCGGAGATCGGGATCATCCTCCTCCTCTTCGAGATCGGCCTCGAGACCACGCCGCGCCAGATGCTCCAGGTGGGCCCCTCGGCCCTCCTCGTGGCCCTGATCGGCGTCATCCTGCCGGCGATCCTGGGCTACTTCGGGGCGCGGTACTTCTTCCCCGAGGAGTCCACCTACGCCCACCTCTTCGTGGGCGCCATCCTCTGCGCCACGAGCGTCGGGATCACCGCCCGGGTCCTCCAGGAGCTGGGGAAGACCAAGACCCCGGAGGCCAAGGTCGTGATCGGCGCCGCCGTCATCGACGACGTCCTGGGCCTGATCGTCCTGGCGGTGGTTTCCGGGATGATCGTCGCCGCCGGGCAGGGCCGGACCCTGGGCGCCGGGCCGGTGGCCTGGATCGCCGGCAAGGCGGTGCTCTTCATCGTGCTCTCGACGGCGGCCGGCCTCTGGCTCTCGAAGGGGGCCTTCCGGGTGGCCACGCGGCTGCGGAGCCAGGGCCTGCTCCTGACGATCAGCCTGTCCTTCTGCTTCCTCCTGGCCTACCTGTCGCACCTGGTGGGCCTGGCCACGATCATCGGCGCCTTCACGGCCGGCATGATCCTGAAGAACGTGCACTTCGACCAGCTCGCCACGCGGGAGCGGCATTCCCTCTCCGAGCTTCTCCATCCCCTCCTGGGGCTGCTCCTCCCGGTCTTCTTCGTCCTCATGGGGCTCAAGGTCGACCTCCGGGCCTTCGCCCAGGAAGGCGTGGCCCTCTTCGCCGCCGTCCTCTGCGTGGCCGCCCTCCTCGGGAAGCTCGCCTGCGGCCTGGGCGTCCTGGGCCGCGGCATCGACCGGCTCACGGTCGGCATCGGGATGGTGCCCCGCGGCGAGGTCGGCCTCATCTTCGCCGGCGTGGGGATGACGCTCTTCCTCCACGGCAGCCCCGTGGTGACGCCCGCGATCTTCTCCGGGGTCGTGATCATGGTCCTCGTGACCACCCTCATCACCCCGCCCCTCCTGAAGTGGCGGCTCGGGAGGGTGTCCCCGCCTCCCGACGAGGAGCTCGCCCCGGACGCGGCGAGCCGGGTCCGGGAATCCGCCGAGTCCGGCGTCCATTGAGCGCGGCCGCCCCTAATCCGTCCGGAGCGTCAGGCGGATCTCCTGGCCGCGGAGGCGGCGGCCGGGGCGCGCCTCGAGCTTGAGGGGGACGGAGAGGGCCCCCACCGCGTGCCGCGCGTCCGTCTCCGGGCCGTCCGCGTACGGATTGAACGGGAAGACCGGCCAGGCCAGGCGCGCGGGGGAGTCCACCGCGAGCGTCCAGCCCCGCTGGCGGACCAGGCCCCCGACGTCCTCGAGGTCCACCCGGTCGAGGCCGGGCGCGACCATCCCCTTTCCCGTCTCGAAGCCCTCGCCCGACTTGAGCCCGAGCTGGAGCGTGAGCCTCGCCTCGTCCGAGGTCCCCATCCGCGTCACGTCGACCGCGATCTCGAGGCGGTCCGCGGACAGCGCCCGCACCTCGATCGCGGCCCAGAACGTGTTGTACGAGAGGGCCAGGCGGTCGGCTCGCCCTCCCGGGTCGAGCCGGCTCGAGAGGGGGAGGTGGTACGTCTGCCCCTGCACCTTTTCTGAGAACGTGGCCAGCTCCGGCTGCCGCTTGGAGTTCGCCCCCGAGATCACGAGGCCCGCCTTCTCGTGGAAGACGCTCAGGTGGCCCTGGCGGTCGAGGTAGAACCGGTTCCGCGGCGCGGGCGTGCTCAGGATCCCCGAGATCGCGATCCACCACGGCCCCTCGCGGCGGATCAGCGCCGGGACCTTCATCGGCCAGACCCAGGAGGGCCCGTCCCGTTCGAGCGGCGCGGAGGGCCCTTCGTGATAGTAGAGCGCGTTCTGCGCCAGCCTCGCCAGCGTCTCGCCCCGCGGCATCCGGCCCCCGAGGAAGCCCGCCAGGAAGCGCGCGTAGCTCCGGCCGTCGGGGAAGTTCGAGAAGCCGAAGTGGCCCCAGGCGCTCACCCCGCCGTGGCGGTTCCGGTCGTTCACGACCTCGACCGGCGTCCCGTCCGGCCAGGTGAAGTGGGCGTGGAAGTCGGTCGCCCGCCGGAGCGCCCGGAGCGCGGCCGGGTCGCCGCTCTTCTCGTAGTAGTAGGCGACGCTCGAGGTCGTGAGGTAGTTGTAGCCCGTCGTCGGCCCCGCCTCGCTGTGCTCCCCCCAGTACCCGTCGGGCGCCTGCTCCTCGGCGAAGCGCCGCATCACGCGCGCGCCCAGCTCCTCCCATTCCCGGTTCCCGAAGTGCTTCCCTCCCGCGTGGACCGTGGAGGCCCAGATCGAGAGGTGGTTGGGAGAGGTCAGGATGAAGGGCGACGCGAAGCGCGGGTAGCGCTCCCGCTCGGCCACGTCGGCCGCCATGTCCGCGAGGCCCTTCTCGATCTCCCGGCGCCAGCGGGCCCGCCGGTCCTCCCCCAGCTCCCTCTCGAGGAGCCGGGTGCCGTCGATCCACGGCGCGACCAGCCAGCGGTGGTTGAGCCATTTCTGGAGCGCCCCGCCCTCGCTCTCCGTGGCGAGCAGGTCGCCCGCACGGAGCGCGAGCTCGAGCTTCGATCGGTCGCCCCGGCAGGGGTTCGAGGGGTGCGCGGACGTGTAGAGCAGCGCTCCGGCGAGCACCGCCCCGGTGTTCCGCTGGATCCCCTCCTCCTTGAGGCGCGCCTCGAGGCCCTCGGTCCCGTCCCGGAGCATCCGGTAGTAGAGCCCGGGAAGTTCGTCGCGAGGGGGCGCGGCGGCGGGGGCGCCGGCGCAGGCGGCCAGGAAAGTCAGGAGGAGGAGGGCGGGGAGACGGACCATCCAAAGACCTAACGCGCGACGTCCTCCGGTCCGTTGAGCCCCGCGCTCAGCGCGGGCCGGGCGGCCCGGGATCGAACGCCTCCAGAAGGGCCCGCGCCTTGCCGTAGAGCCCCTCGACCTCCGTCCGACCCGCCGGAAGGGAAGCGGTCAGACCCAATGTGGCGGGACGCCCGCCCTTGAGCGTGATCCTCCGGACGACGAGGACCCGCGAGCGGCCGCCTTCCGAAGCCGCGCGCTCGAACTCCTTCACCCCGCGCCGGGAGATCTCGCGCGAGGCTTCCCGCAGCGTCTTCGAAGAGCCCAGGGCCGGATCCGGCAGGTCGAACGGGAGGTCCGCGTTGAACGCGAGCTCCCAGCCGCCGTCCGCGAGAGCGGCGTGGAGGCCGATCTCCGCGTCCTCCTCCTCGAACAGCGCCAGGAGCTCCCGCCGCAGCCGCGCCTCCGGCGTCCGGGCGACCGGCACGGAGGCGATCGGCCGCCCCGGACGCGCCCCGGTCATCGCGCCCGACCTCAGGACGAAGCGGCCGCGGACCAGGACGTGCTCGACCCCCACCGAGTGGCGGTGGGGGTCGAGGAACGTCGCCCGGTCCTCGACGGTGTCCGGGTCGAAGACGACCACGTCCGCCCACTGTCCCGGCGCGATCCGGCCGCGGTCGGTCCAGCCCAGCCGGCCGGCGGGGAGTCCCGTCATCTTGCGCACGGCTTCCTCGGGCGTGAGCAGCTTCCGCTCTCGGACGTAGCGCGAGAGGAGCCTCGGGAAGCACCCGTAGGAGCGGGGATGGGGGTTTCCGCTCCCGAACTTGAACGCGCTCCCGTCGGAGGCGATCGACGTCCACGGGTGGACCATGACGCGGTCGACGTCCCCCCCCGGCCGGTCGTCGATCGTGTGGTAGATCGCCCCGACCCCGTGGCCCACGAGTTCCACGACCAGCTCCGCGCCGCTCCGGAGCGTGACCGGAGTTCCCCGCGACTCGAGGATCTGGGCCAGGTTCTTCCCCTCGAGCCTCGCGTCGTGCTCCGCCCGGGCGATCTGGATGCGCGCGAGGGCCCGGGCCGCGCCCCCGGCCTCGCCCGGCGAGCGGCCCGTCTCGAAGAGCTTCTCGACGAAGAACGCCTCGACCGCCTCGAGGATCTCCGCCCGGCGCGCGGGGTCGGCCGCGCGCTCGCGGAAGGCGGCCAGGCCTCCCGAGAGAGACGTCTGCGGGACGCAGAGCGAGATCATGCTGCTCCCGGCCCCGTAGGGGTACTGGTCGAGCGTGACGTCGGCCCCGGTCGCGCGCGCCCGGTCGATCCGGGCCAGCGTCTCCTTCGTCCGCCCGAAGGCCGACGCCGAGGAGATCTTGTGGTGCGAGACGTGGACCGGGACGCCTCCCTCCCGGCCGATCTGGAGCGCCTCCTCGAGCGCCTCGAGGATCTTCGACCCCTCGTCCCTCATGTGGGTCGCGTAGAAACCCCCGTAGGGCGCGAGCGCCGCCGCCAGCTCCGCGACCTCCCCGGTCGAGGCGTACGCGCCCGTCCCGTAGCGGAGGCTCGTGGACATCCCGACCGCCCCCGCCTCCATGGCGGCCCGGACCAGGGCGCGCATCCGCTCCCGGTGTTCGGGGCCCGCCGGCACGTTCTCGTTCCCCACCGCGGCGGCCCGCACGCTCCCGTGCCCGACGAGGAGGGCCACGTTCGGCCCCGTCCCCCCGTCCCGGAGCCGCCGGAAGAACCCGGCCACGTCCGTGGGCGACATCCCGCAGTTGCCGCAGAGGAGGGTGGTCACGCCCTGGCGGATGTAGTTTTCCGCGTCGCGGAACTCGAGGATGCCGCCGTCGGCGTGGCTGTGCAGGTCCACGAAGCCCGGGCAGACGACCCGGCCGGCCGCGTCGATCTCCTCCCGGCCCGAGCGGCCGCGGAGGTCGCCCACGGCGGCGATGCGGCCCCCGAGGATGCCCACGTCGGCCCGGACCCCCGGCGCGCCGGTCCCGTCGACCACGGTGCCGCCGCGGATCAGGACGTCGAATGCCGGTCGCCCGCCCGCGGGCGCGGCGCACGATCCCGAGGCGAGGAAGAGACCCAAGGCGAGGCGGACCAGGACCCGCTTCATGGCGCCCTCCCGACCTATCCAACGCGGGCCGCGGGGAGCCGGGGGCGGATCGAGCCGCAGGCACACCTCGATCGGCTCCCCCGGCGTTCCGTCGTCCTTGGGTCCGGGAGGGGCAGGCCTCACGGCCGCTCCAGCGTCCACTTCACGCCCTCGAGGAGATGCTTGCGGTAGCGCTCGTCCTTCCAGACGGGTTCCGAGTCCCCGAGCGCGGTATAGAAGACGCGCCCCTTGCCGTAGGTCTTGGTCCAAGCGATCGACGTATCGCGGTCGGGCCGGCCGGCCTTGGACATGTCCAGGCTCGCCGGGTCGAGGCTGAGAAGGACGCTTACCTTGGAGCGGTCCAGGTTCTTGAAGAGGTAGAGATCGTCCTCGATCTCGAAGGATTCGCCCCAGGGCCGCGCGGCAGGGTGGTCGCGGTCCTCCACCCGCACGCGCGCCTTGACGAGCGGCTTGTCGCGGGTGCGCCAGGGCCGGCTCTCGTAGAAAGCGCCCAGCATCTCGCCGAAGGCGGCATGGCCCTGGAAGGTGTTGGCGGTGGAGTGGATCCCGGTGAACGCGCCTCCCTCCCTCACCCACTCCACGAGGGCCCCCTTGTCCGCCGGGGGGTTGAGGGCGGTGAAGAAGACCACGGCTGCGTAGCCCTTGAGCTTCTCGCGCGACGTCTCCGCGGGATCCTGCGTGGCCGTGACCTCGAAGGTCCCCTTCGAGAGCTCCACGAAGTGGCGCTCGGCGGTCGAGGGGACGTCCGGACGGGCGCGCCGGATGATCGTGTTGTCCGACCGCTGCGGGTCGGCGTAGAAGAGGAGCCGGGGGGGCTTCTCGGCTTGCCCCCAGGCGCCGATCGCGGCCAGCAGCAGCGCTCCCATCCTCGCCTCCCTCGCGGGCGGGCCCCGGCCTACTTCCTGCGCCGGACCTGCGTCGCGCTCTTGATCGACTCGCCGCGGAGGACGCGGATGATGGCGCCCAGGTCCAGGTCGGGCTGGTCGCCCGGGGGGAGCTCGATGGGCCCCGCGGCGGTGTGCAGGACGAGGGTGCTGGGCAGCGGGCAGTCGTAGCGGATCACCGCGTCCGCCGCGACGTACCGCCCGGGGCCGATTCCGAACCACTGGCGCGTCATGTCGTCTCCTTTCGGGAACGCTCGGCGGGCGGGGCGCGGCTCCGCGTCCCGGGTCCCTCCGTCCCCGCGATTCTGGCGGCCGCTCCCGGCTCGAGTCAAGCAAGCTCGACGTCCCGGGCGGGCGCGTCCGGACGGCCGATCCGCCCGCGGGAAAGCCACGGGGACGCGGACGCGCGGGGGAGAGGCGGACGGAACGGATCGGACGGGGCTAGGGCTTCGGCGCCGCGTCGCCGCGCTTGGCGTACTCGCCGTTGTTCTCCTGCGCGAGCTTCTTCATGAAGCGCTCGCCGTTCTGCCTGGGCTCGATCGCGATCGTGTGGATCGAGATCTTGCGGGTGCGGTTCTCGTCCGCCACGGCCTTGCAGAGGTCGTTCGGGTTCTTGATCCCGGTCGTCGGGGCCCCGTCGGAGAGGAGATAGAACGTGTCGGCCCCGGAGACGACGGTCCGGCGCGTGAGCGGCCCCTTGTCCGCCCCCGCCCCCGCGAAGCCGAAGGCCTTCCGGAGCCCCTCCCAGATGTTGGTCTGGAGGACGAGCTCGAGGGAGTCGATCCACGCGATCGCCTTCTCGCGCGACTCCTTGTTCAGCGTCACCATCATCGGGCTGAAGGCCTCGACGTCCCGGTGGAAGAAGACGATGTTGAACTCGATGCCGTCGGGGAGGAGGAGGAGCACCTTCTTCAGCTCGAACTGGGCGACGTCGATCTTGCGGTCTCCCCGGAGGACGAGGCCGCCGGGCGCCGGGACGTCGGAAGGCGGCTTCCAGACGGACGGCTGCTTCATCGACATCGAGGCGTCGATCACGAAGACGGGATTCCGGGAGACGACCGGGATGCCGTAGAAGGTGGTCCCGCCCGGGGCGCCCCCGGCCCGCTCCGCCGGCTCGGGGACGTAGGTGCCGGCCTGGAAGGCCTCGCGGTTCCGCTCCCACCAGGCCTTCCAGGCCGCGGGCTCGGAGTGCTTGTCCACGCCGGTGATCCGGGCCAGCGCGCGGTTGGCCTCGGCGCGCGGGAGACCCTGCTGCTTCTCGAGCGCGGCGATCAGGGGCTCGACCGCGTCCTTCCATCCCAGGCGCCCGAGGGCCTGGCAGGCGGCCACCACCACCGTCCAGCTCGCGTCCTCGAGGAGAGGCCGGACGGCCCCGCCGATCCGGGCGGCGTCGGGCATCGAGGCGGGGAGGGCGTCGACGATCGCGACCTTGGCGGCGGGGTCGCGCTCCTCGGGGAGCCGGGCGAGGAGGGCCTCGAGGACGCCCGGGTCCTTCCGGCCCTGGAGGGCGTAGGCCATGCGCGCCCGGAGGTCGGGGTCGGAGTCGGAGGCGAGGCGGCGCTTGAGCTCGGCCACGGCCTCCGCGCCCTTCGTCGCGCGCAGGGCGTCGGTGACGGCGCTGCGGATGGAGTTGAAGGCGCCCATCTGGGCGGTGAAGTCGGCGATCGCGACCTTGAACTCGGCGGAGAGGGTCCGCTTCCCGGTCTTCTCCTCCTGCTCCGTGGCGGGCCGGGCGGTCTCGGCCTTCTGGAGCTGGTCGACCTTGGCCTGGACCTTGGCGAACTCCCTGGAGGCCTGCTCGAGGCCCTTGAGGAGGGCCTCGACGGCCTCCGCGTTCCCGATCTTTCCCAGCGCGGCGACGGCGGGGAGGGCGGCCGCGGCGTCGCCTTTGGGGATCGCGGCCGAGAGCGCCTTCCGGGCGTCGGAGAGCTCGTCCGGCGCCGCGAGGAGGAGGAAGGGGAGGATCGCAAGCGTCATGGGGAGGCCCTCCGGTTCCGTCCGAAGTGTAACCCGTCCGGGTCGAGAAGAGTTGCCATTCCGCGGCCCCGGAGGGTAGGCTGTCTGGCCCCGGAGCGGGGAATCTGAGGAGGAGGACGAACCATGGTGAGCGGCGCGGCGGGTCTGTCGGTGGGCCGGCTCAGGATCGGCATGGTGGGCGGCGGCCCCGGGGCGTTCATCGGGGGCGTGCACCGGATCTGCCTCGCGATGGACGGCCAGTTCCAGCTCGTGGCGGGCGCGTTCTCGAGCGACGCGGCCAAGAGCCGGGAGAAGGCCCAGGAGCTCGGGATCGACCCCAAGCGCGCGTACGCCACGTACCAGGAAATGATCGAGGGCGAGGCGAAGCTCCCCCAGGACCAGCGGATCCACGCCGTCTCGATCGTGACGCCGAACCACGTCCACCACGGGCCCGCGAAGCTCGCCCTCGAGAAGGGCTTCCACGTGATCTGCGACAAGCCGCTCACGATCACGGTCGAGGAGGCGGAGGAGCTCGAGAAGCTCGTCCAGAAGACCGGCCTCAAGTTCGCGGTCACGCACAACTACACGGGCTATCCCATGGTCCGCGAGGCGCGGAACCTGGTCCAGGGCGGGGCCCTCGGACAGATCCGGAAGGTCTACGTGGAGTACCTCCAGGGCTGGCTGAGCGACAAGCTCGAGGCCAGCGGCCAGAAGCAGGCCGCGTGGCGGACGGACCCCAAGCGCTCGGGCGGCTGCGGGGCGATGGGGGACATCGGCACGCACGCCGAGAACCTGGTCGAGCACGTCACGGGGTCGGGGATCGACTCGCTCTACTGCGTGCTGAAGACCTGGGTCGAGGGCCGGCCGCTGGACGACGACGGCATGGTGCTCTTCAAGCTGAAGAACGGGGCGACCGGGACGCTCGCGGCCTCCCAGGTCTGCGTGGGGAAGGAGAACAGCCTGATGCTCCGGGTCTTCGGGACGAAGGGCGGCCTCCACTGGGAGCAGGAGCATCCGAACGACCTCGTGGTCACCTGGAAGGACCGGGCGCCGGAGCTCCGGCGGACGGGGAACGGCTGGATCGGGGACGAGGGGAAGGCGCTCACGCGGATCCCGCCGGGCCATCCCGAGGGCTACCTCGAGGCCTTCGCGAATACCTACAAGTCGTTCGCCCTCGCGATCCGCGGCGCGAAGGACATCCCGAGCGCCCACCCGGGCGTGACGGACGGCCTCCGGGGGATGAAGTTCCTCCGCGCGTGCCTGAAGAGCTCGAAGGAAGGGACCTGGGTCTCGCCGTAGGGGAGGCCCCAGGGAGGCGGCCGCGAGGATGCCCTCGGGGCCCCCGGGTCGCTCTCCGGCTCCAGATC
>Ga0187893_10003838_pt1 | contig 29589 bp, 22 predicted proteins | sample MA1701074metaG_FD_139574 | JGI IMG/M metagenome (GOLD analysis project Ga0187893, IMG submission 139574) | White microbial mat communities from a basaltic lava cave in the Kipuka Kanohina Cave System on the Island of Hawaii, USA - MA170107-4 metaG ...
ATCATGCGTCCCCATCCTCCTCGAACAGCCGTACATAGGCGTCGTAGCGGAAGCGGCGATTGCGGGCCTGTCCCGTGATCTCCCGGAGGACGCCCCGATCGACGAGGCGCTGCACGATCTGGTTGGCCCCGGCAAAGGTCGTCCCGAGGAGTCCCTGGACGTGCTTCACGCTCAGAATCGGCTGTTCGTAGAGCCGTTCGAGTACGCGGTGGCCGTTGCCGGCGGCCCGGCCCAGGTGCTCGGTGATGTCGCGCCGATGGGTCTCGCGCAGCTCGAGTATGCGCCGCGCGGTGTCGGCCGCTTCGGCGCTCACTTCGGCGATGCCACGCAGGAAGAAGGCGAGCCAACCTTCAAAATCGCCGTCGTCCCGCACGGATTGCAGCCGCTCGTAGTAGGCCTGCCGGTGGCGCTTGAAGTAGTGCGACAGGTAGAGCACGGGCTTGTGCAGTACGCTGCGTTCGCAAAGCAGGAACGTGATGAGCAGGCGTCCCACGCGGCCGTTGCCATCGAGGAAGGGATGGATGGTTTCGAACTGGGAGTGGGCCAGCCCGATCTTGACGAGCAGGGCCAGGTCGTCCTGTCGGTGGAGAAAGGCTTCGAGCGCGCCGAGGGCGGCCGGGACCTCGGCCGGCGGCGGCGGCACGAACGTGGCCTCGGCGAGTGTGCAACCGCCCGGGCCGATCCAGTTCTGGCTGCGACGCAACTCTCCGGGGGTGAGCCGCGAACCGCGGACACCGTGAAGCAGCTCGGCGTGGATCTCGCGGACGAGCCGCACGGACACTGGCAGGTCGGCCAGCCGCGCGAGCCCGCGCTTCATCGCGCGGACGTAGTTCACCACCTCGTCGACATCGCGCGGGCGATCCGCGCCGGGCACGTGCGCCTCGGCGGCGAGAAGATCCTGCAGCGAGCTCTGCGTCCCTTCGATCTGGCTCGAGAGGACCGCCTCCCTGCGGACGTACATGTAAACGAACAGGTCGGGGTTCGGCAGCGTTTGGACCGAGCCGTCGAGACGGCCAAGCGCGCGGTCGGCGCTCGAGAGCAGGCGCTGCAGGTCGCCGACGATCCGCACTGGCGGCGTCGGCGGCAGCGGCGCGGGCAGGAACGCGCGGTAGCCCTGGGGCTGGCGCGCGTACCGACCAGCACGGCCACCAGATCCCGGGCTGCGATCCTGGGTGCCTGCGTTTACCATGGCGACATCGTGCCCGCCATGATAAACGGAGCGTTTAGTATGGTCCAGAGGCGGCCGTCATCCTAAACGCTGGGCGCCCGCCCCCAATGGCGCTACGGGAAACGGACCCGTCCTCCGGTTCGGAGGACGGGTCGAACTCATTGCGATGGATGGTGAAGGCGGCGGGAGTCGCTGCCGAGCGAGACCGAAGGGCTCGCGAACGCCCGAGAAGCGGCGACGCCGCCATGCCCTCGTGCAGCGAGGGTATGGTGGAGGCGGCGGGAGTCGAACCCGCGTCCGGAAACGCGCCTGCGGGAGATCCTACAGGTTTAGTCCGACCTGAAATTTCGCCGTCGCCGTAGAGGCCGGACGAAACCGGCAGCGGCTAGTCCGATTGATCTCGCCTTTCGCCTCCGGACCGAAAGCCAGGGCCAGCCCGCTTTGATGACGCCCTTTCCAGCTCCCGCGGGCGGGGCTCCGGAAGGACGGGTTGCCTAAGTTAAGTTAGGCAGCCAGCGCCAAGTTATCGTTGGCAGCTGTTGTTTTCCCACCGGATTTACGAGCACGGTAGGCACGCTCGACCTGCATCTCCCGGGGTCACAGTTCCCGTCGAAACCGTGGCGCCCCCACGAACTTCATGGTACCACGCTAGGATCTCGGTACGGGCATGACGTCCCTGGAGCGGCTGGACGCGGAAGGACACGAAGAGCTGGTGATCGTGCGGGACGCGCCCAGCGGCCTGCGCGCCGTGATCGCGATCCACGACACCCGCCTGGGCCCGGCCGTGGGCGGCACCCGCATGAAGCGGTACCCGAGCCTCGACCTGGCGGTGGAGGACGCGTTGCGCCTGTCGCGTGCGATGACACGCAAGGCGGCGCTTGCGGGCATCACTCGCGGCGGCGGCAAGGCGGTGATCCTCGGCGACCCGGCCACCGAAAAGACGCCCGCCCTGCTGCTGGCCTACGCGCGAGCCCTGGAGCACCTCGGCGGACGTTTCTTCACCGCCGGCGACATGGGGATCGGGTCCGACGACCTGGCGGTGATGGCGCGGGCGACGCGCCACGTCAGCCGCCTCGGCCCGCACTCCCCCGTCGACCCCAGCGCCCTGGCCGGCCTGGGCGTGTACCACGCGGTGGTCGCGGCCGCCCGTTACCTGGGCCTGCCGGTGACGGGCCTGCGCGTCGCGATCCAGGGCGTCGGCAAGGTCGGCTCCGTGCTCGCCGAGCACCTGGCGCAGGACCTCGCGCGGCTCACGGTCGCCGACGTCGAGGACACGAACGTCGCGCGGCTGGTGCACAACCTGGGTGCTTCGGCGGTGCCGGCGGACGAGATCACCCGCGTGGAGTGCGACGTGTTCTCGCCGAATGCCGACAGCGGCGCCCTCGACCTGGAGAGGATCGCCGGCCTGCGCTGTCGTGCGGTGGTGGGCGGGGCCAACGAGCAGCTCGCCGCACCCGAGCTCGGCGATGCGCTGGCGGCGCGCGGGATCCTGTGGGCCCCCGACTACGTCGCAAACGCGGGGGGCCTGCTGTGCCTGCCCTTCGAGCTGGGGGAGGCGGATGTGGCGGGGACACACGAGCGCGTGCGCCGTATCGGCGATCGCCTGGTGGAGGTCTGGACGCGCTCCGCCCACGAGGGCACCACGCCGGGACGCGTGGCGGACAGGATGGCGGAGGAGGTGCTGGCGATGGCGCGACCCGGCAACACGTCGTGACTCGACACGGCTTCGACGCGATCCCGGTGGTGGACTTCGGCCCGTGGAGCGCCGGGGCCGCGGGCCGACGGGCCGTGGCCCGCGCGGTCCACGCCGCGTGTCGGGACGTCGGGTTCCTGTACCTGACGAACCACGGGGTTCCCGAGGCGGCCTGTCGTGGGGTCTTCGCGGCGGCGCGCCGATTCTTCGAGCTGCCGCAGGCGGCGAAACAGGCGGTCCACTTCGAGCGCTCCGGACGCCAGCGGGGCTACGTCCCGCCCCGCGCCGAGGCGACCGATCCCCTGGCGCCTCCCGACCTGAAGGAGGCCTTCGACGTCGGCCTGGTGCTCGACGCGCCCGCTGGCACGCCGGGACACCGGCGCATGACCAGCCCCAACCTGTGGCCGGAGCTGCCCGGCTTCCGCGAGGCCGTCGAGGCGTATTTCGACGAGATGCTGGGCCTCACCCGCAGGCTGTTTTCGAGCTTCGCCCTGGCGCTGGGCCTGCCCCATCGTCATTTCGCCCGCCAGATCGACCGGCCCATCGCCCAGATGCGCCTGCTGCGCTACCCCGCCCGACCGCGGCACGAGCCCGCGCCCGGCATCGGCGCCCACTGCGACTACGAGTGCCTCACCATCCTGGCCCAGGACGCCGTCGGAGGGCTGGAGGTCCAGAACACGTCCGGCGCTTGGGTCGCGGCGCCCCCGATGCAGGGCGCCTTCGTGGTGAACATCGGCGAGATGCTCCAGCGCTGGACCAACGACGTGTTCCGGGCGACGCCGCACCGGGTGTGCGGGGCGGCGGGAGTCGAGCGTTTCTCGATCCCGTTTTTCTTCGCCACCAACTACGAGACCGAGATCGCCTGCCTGCCCAGCTGTGCCGGACCCGACCGCCCGCCGCGCTACCCGAGCGTCGCCGCGGGACGCTACCTCGAGGAGCGGCTCCGCGAAATCTACGGGTGATCCGCTGGCGGCGGCTCCGGGCCCTGAGACGGGTGGCCCTCCGGACCACGACGCGCTACAGTGGAGCAGGCTTTTTTCACGGAGTAGACCCGTGACCCCACTGCGAGCCATCCTGTTGACGCTGGCCGTCGCGTTGCCCGCCCTGGCCCAGGACGATCCCCATGCCGCCTGTGCCGCCGTCGGCTGGGTGCCGCGGGAGATCCTGGAGCGGCCGGTGCCGCCGCGCCAGGGCTTCGGCAACGCCCGCGAAGCGGTCAGCACGACCTCCGCCGAGGCACAGGCCCTCTACGAACAGGGTCTCAACTACCTCCACGGCTACGTGTGGATCGAGGCCGCCCGCTCCTTCCGGCAGGCGCTGCGCCACGACCCCGAGCTCGCCATGGCCTACCTGGGCCTGAGCCGCGTCTACTCGGGCCTGGACGATCCCGACGGCGCTCGACGCATGTACGAGCAGGCCCGCGCGCTGGCCTCGCGGGCCAGCCCACGCGAGCAGCGGCGGATCACGCTGCGTGGGAAGCAGCTCGAGGCGCTCGCGGAGCTCGCCAACACGGAGAAGCACCTCGACTACAAGAGAGCCATCGACGAGGCGCTCGCCCACGACATCACCGAGCCGGAGCTGTGGTTGTTGCGCGGCAATGCCGAGGAGCCGACCGCAGCCGGACGCGGACAACGGGGCGGCGCGGCTTCGACGGCGTTCTACCTGGAGGCGCTACGCCTCTCGCCGGACCACGCGGCGGCCCATCACTACCTGACGCACTCCTACGAGACGATCGGGCAGATCCCCCTGGCCCTCGAGCACGGCGAGGCCTATGCGCGCCTGGCGCCCGCGGTCCCGCACTCCCACCACATGTGGGGGCACGACCTGCGGCGCGTCGGCCGCATCGACGATGCAATCGCGGCCTTCCGCCGCACCTACGAGCTGGAGCTGGCCTACTACACGCGTGAAGACATCCCGGCAGGCCTCGACTGGCACCACGTGCACAACCTCGACCTGCTCGCGACCGCCCACCAGTACAAGGGCCAGGTGCGTCAGGCGGAAGCCCTGCTGCGCGAGGCCGGAGCCCTGCCCCCCGTCACCGAGTACCTGGAGTTCAACCAGAGGGCCCTCTCCACCTTCCTGCTCGGGCGTGGTCGCTGGGCGGACGCGTTGGCGGCCGCGCGGGCGCTCGTCGACGGCAAGTGGCCTCCGACGCGGATCCTCGGCCATGTCCTCAGCGGCCACGCGCTCCTGGCCCTCGGCCGCGAAGCGGAGGCCGGCGTGGCCCTCGAGGCCGCGGAACGCGAGCGCGCCGCCGTGCCGGGGCTGGTGGCCGGACTCAGCGTCTCGCGGGGAGCGGTGTCGCCCCATGTAGACACCCTGCGCGGCGAGCTGCTGCTGCGGTCCGGCGACGCCGCCGAGGGCCGCAGGTTGCTCATGGACGTGCAGCGCCAGCTCCGCGCCCTGCCTGGCCCCGACGCGTGGACGCAGGCGCTGTTCCGCCTGGAGGCGATTGCGCGCCTGGCGCGAGAGGCGGCCGACTGGGACCTCGCGCTCTACACGGCGCGCCAGATGCTGGAACACGACCCGGCCTATGCCGGCAGCCACCTGGCGCTCGCCCTCGTCGCACGCCAGCAGGGCGATCTCGAGACCGCACGCCGTGAGGCCGAGCTCGCGCGCTCCCTGTGGCGCGACGCCGATCCCGATCTGAGCGAGATCGCGACGTTGCGCGAGCTGGCGGGCGGAGCCGCGGTCGCGAGCGGCACCCTGTACTGACCCGCGCCAGGGTGGATCGCAAACACACGACCCGCGCGCTTTTCGGCAGCGAGCGAGCCCTCGTCGGCATGATCCACGTGGACGCCCTGCCGGGAACCCCTCGCGGCGGGCGCTCCGTGTCGGCCATCGCCGAAGCCGCCGCCGCCGAGGCGCGCGTCTACCGCGACGCCGGTTTCCAGGCCGTGATGATCGAGAACATGCACGACCGTCCGTACCTGGCGCGGGGGGCGGGGCCCGAGGTGGTGGCCGCGATGGCCGTGGTCGCGAGCGAGGTCCGACGCGCGGCCGCGCTGCCGCTCGGGGTGCAGGTGCTGGCGGGCGCGAACCGCGCCGCCCTGGGCGTCGCCCTGGCCACAGGCGCGGCCTTCGTCCGCGTCGAGGGTTTCGTCTTCGCCCACGTGGCCGACGAAGGTCCGATGCTCTCGGACGCCGGCGAGCTGCTGCGCTACCGGCGCGCGATCGGGGCCGACGGCGTCCGGGTGTTCGCCGACGTGAAGAAAAAACACTCGGCCCACGCCGTGACCGCCGACGTGGACATCGTGGAGACCGCTCGCGCGGCCGAGTTTTTCCTCGCCGACGGCGTGATCGTCAGCGGCGCGGCCACCGGTCAGGCCGCCGACGCGGCCGAGGTGCGGGCGGTCGCCGCGGGTGTCGCGATCCCGGTGCTGGTCGGCTCCGGCGTCTCACCCGAGAACATCGCCGCTTACCCGGACGCCGACGCGTACATCGTGGGCTCGGCCCTCAAACGCGACGGCTTGTGGTCGAACCCGCTGGACCCGGCGCGAGCCCAGGCCCTGCGACGAGCCTTCGACGCGCTTCCCGCCCGGTGAGCCCCGACCTGGTGGTGCTGGGCAACCTGTTGGTGGACGACGTGGTGTTCCCCGATGGCCGGACGCGTTTTGCGCAGCCCGGCGGCGCGTGCCTGTACCTGGCCCTGGGCGCTGCGCTTTGGGGCCTGCGAGTCGGCCTGGTGTCCGTGGTGGGTCGCGAGTATCCCACCCAAGCCCTGGACGCCCTGGAGCGGCGCGGCGCGGACCTGGCCGGCGTCAGGCGCCTCGAGGCCGACGGCCTGCGCACCTGGCTGCTCTACGAGGGCGCGCGCCGCCGCGTCGTCCACCGCCTCGAGGGCCCGAGCCACGCACAGGTGTCTCCGGAGCCGCGCGACGTGCCGGAGGCCTGGCGATCGGCGGGCGCCTTCCACCTCGCGCCCATGCCTCTCGAGACCCAGGCGCGCCTGGTGGGCGCGATCGGGTCGTGGCCCGCTGCACAACTCGCCCTCGACCCCTACGCGCTGCTGACGAGGGCCACGCTGGACGCCGTGTGGCCCGTCCTGGCGGGCGTCGACACGTTGTTCCTCAGCGAGGACGAACTCGAGTTGGGGCGGGGCGACCGGCGCGACGTGTTGCCCGGTTTGCTCCGCGGCCGCCTGCGGCGCGTCGCATTCAAGCGCGGCGCGCTGGGCGGGCAACTCCTGGACGGCTCCCGCTTTTTCGAGTGGGCGCCTCGCGTGAGCGCGGTCGTGGATCCCACGGGAGCCGGCGACGCGTTCGCCGCCGGCGTCTGGGCCGGCTGGCTGGCAGGCGAGCCCCACCCGCGCGCCCTCCAGCGCGGTGTCGTCAGCGCGAGCTTCGCGATCGAGGCCTGGGGACCCGACGGCTTGCTGGCGGCCACGCCGGAGGCCGCGGAGCAACGCCTCCGCGAGTGGTTCGCGTGAGGGGCGTGGTCGTCGTGGCCCCCAAGGTCCGAGCGGCGCTCGCGGCCCGGCGACCCGTGGTGGCCCTCGAGACCACGCTGGTGACGCACGGCTTCCCGCATCCCGACGGCCTCGAGCTGGCCCGCATCCTGGAGCAGGAGGTGCGGCTGCACGGAGCGCTCCCGGCCACGGTCGGGGTGCTCGACGGGGCCTTGCGCGTCGGGCTCGACGCCGACGAGCTGAAGCGCCTGGCCGAGACGCAGGGGGTGGCGAAGCTCGGCCCTTCGAACCTCGGCGCGGGTCTCGCGTCGGGGCTCCCCGGCTCGACCACGGTGGGGGCGACGCTGATCGCCGCCCACGCCGCGGGCATCCGGGTCTTCGCGACGGGCGGCATCGGCGGGGTCCACCGCGGGGAGTCCTTCGACGTGTCCGCCGACCTGCTGGCGCTGTCGCGGCACGCCATCGCGGTGGTGTGCTCCGGCGCCAAGGCCGTGCTCGACCTGCCACGCACGCGGGAGGCGCTCGAGAGCCTGGGCGTCCCGGTCCTCGGCTTCGGGACCCTCGAGTTCCCCGCTTTCTACTCCCGCCGCAGCGGCGTCGGGTTGGATACACGACTCGACACGCCGGCTGACCTTGCCTCCGCCATCACGGCGCATTTCGCGCTCGGCACGGGATCGGGGGTCGTGGTGGCCAACCCGATCCCGACCGCCGAGGAGCTGCCGACGGACCTGTACGAGGGAGCGATCAGCGCCGCCCTCGCCGCCGCGAAGACGGCCGGTGTGGCGGGCCGCGACGTGACCCCGTTCCTGCTCGAGGAGCTACGGCTTCGGACCGCTGGCCGGAGCCTGGCCGCCAACCGCGCGCTGCTCGTCTCCAACGCCGCGCTCGCGGCGCAGCTCGCCGTGACACTGGCGGCCGTGCAACGCAAACGCCCTGCTCCGGCGCGCCGCCCGCGGTCGCGTTAGGAGCCTCGCGGCCATGGCGCGGCGCGAGACAGCGGACCTGGTGGTGGTGGGCGCCGGCACGATCGGCGGATGGGCCGCGTGGTTTGCGGCCACGAGCGGCGCCCGACGCGTCGTGGTGCTGGAACGCGACCAGGCCGGCCAGGGTGCTTCGAGCCGCGCGGCAGGCATCGTGCGGTCCCAGGGCGGCACGCCGGCGACCGTGGCTCTCGGCCGGTTCTCGATCGACTTCTACCGCAAGCAATCGAGCCTGATCGGCACGGACTCCGGCTTTCGCGAGCTCGGTTACCTGATCCTGTCCGTGACGGCGCAGGACGAACGCGAGGCGCGAGCCCGGGTCGCGATGCAGCGCAAGGCCGGCCTGACGGTCCGCATCGTGGACGTCGCGGCGGCCTGTCGCCTCAACCCGACGCTCGCCCGACGCGGCCACCGTGGCGGGAGCTACTGCGCAAGCGACGGCGCCATCGACCCGCCCCGCAACGTCCGCGCCTACAGCCTCGCGATGCAGCGGGCCAAGGTGGAGTTGCGCGAGCACACGCCGTTCCTGGGCTTGCGCACCGTCGCCTCACGCGGGGGCCGCCGCCGCGTGACGGGCGTCGTCACGCCCCGCGGCGTGATTGCCACCGAACGCGTCATCCTCACCGGCGGCCCGAGCCTGCGCGCGCTGGGCAAACTCGTCGGCGCTCGCCTCTTCGCGGGCGGTGCACGCCATCAGGTGGCGGTCACCGAGCCGCACCCGGACTTCGACGTGCCGCGCCAGCCGATGGTGTTCGACGTCGGCGCGGGGATCTACTGGCGCCTCGAGGAGGGCGGCCTGCTCTGGGGCATGTCGAACCCGAAGGAGGTTCCAGGGCCCGCGCGAGAGCTGGACTGGCCTTACCTGCGTCGGATGCAGCGGCGCCTGAACGCACTCGTGCCGGCCACGAGGGGCCTCGGCACCCGCCGCGCCTGGGCGGCCACCATCGACTACACGCCCGACCACCTGCCGATCCTCGGCCCCGTGGTGACCACGCAGGGTGTGACCCTCGAAGGCACGACCCTCGCCTCGGCCGGCGGGCACGGCATGATGTGGGGTCCGGGCGTCGCCCGCGTGGCGGCGGACCTGGCTCTCGAGGGTCGCAGCGGCCTGATCGACACCTCCGCTCTCGGCATGGACCGGTTCGACGCCCAGGGTCGCAGCCCGTTTTTCGATCCGATCGCCCTGCCGTTCCCGCCCAGCGCCGACGAGGAGGACGCTAGACCACGCTGAGGGTGGACCCCGAATCCCCAGGCCGAACCTCGACCCGTGCGGGCAGCCGCTCGGCCAGTCCTTGAATGTGGGTCACCACGCCGACCATGCGCTTGCCCCCGTGGAGGTGATCCAGGGCCTCGACCACCTGGTCCAGCGCTTCCGGGTCGAGTGATCCGAAGCCCTCGTCGAGGAACAGGCTCTCGAGGGCATCACTGGCGCGCCCCTCCACCGCGAGGTCGGCGACCCGCTCGGCCAGGGCCAGGGCGAGCGCCAGCGAGGCCTGGAAACTCTCGCCGCCCGACAGCGTCTTCACCGAACGCGTCTGGCTGCCGTTCCAGCGGTCCTCGACGCCGAAGTCCTGTTCGCTGAACAGAAGCGCGTAGCGCCCCTGGGAGAGCGCCAGCAGGTGTCGCGAAGCGTCGTCGGCCAGCACCTGCAGCGCCTCCTCCTGCACGTAGGCCAGGAACTGGTCGGCGCGCAGGGTCTGGGCGAGCAGGCCGAAGCGGCCGGCGTCCCTCTCGAGCACAGCCTTTCGCTCGCCGAGCTCGGCCGCTCGCGCCGCGTCCCTCTCCAGCCGCTCGGCCTCGCCACGCAGGCGCGCGGCCGAGGCCGCGGCCTCCTGAGCCTCGCGACCCGCGCGGGCGCGGTACTGCTCGATACCCTCCATCACGTCACGTGCCGCGGCCGTCGACGCCATCTCCGCGAAGCCCGCCTGGCCCGCCGCAGACGCGAGCGTGGCCAGGGCCGATTCCACCCTCCGCGCCGCGCGCTGCTGGCGTTCTGCGAGAGCCTCCAGGCGGCCCAGGGTCTCCTTCAGCGACGCCTCGGCGCGGGCCACCTCGGCCTCGTGTTGTGACCAGCGCGCCTCGATGCGCCGCAGCTCCTCCTCGAGGCGCTGGCGCTCGCGGCGCGCGGCCTCGAGGGTCTCGAGCGCCGCGCCCAGCGCCTCCAGGGCTCTGGCAGGAGCCGCCAGCTCCTTCGCCGCGAAGCTGGCGACGAGCGCCGTGCGCAACTCGCCCAGCTCCCGCCCCAGCTCGGCACGTTGCGCTTCGAGGCGACGTCCTTCGTCCTCCAGCCGGCGCGCCTCGGCGGCGGCCCGCGCCGCCGACAGCCGTGCGTCCTCCGCGGCCTGGCGCGCCGTGTCAGCCGCCGTGCGCGCCTGCGTCAGGGTCGCCTCTGCGGCTTCGACGCCCGGAACCGTCCCCCGGGGCAACTTCGCGACCGGGCGCTCGCACACGGGGCAGGGCTCGCCCTTCTTGAGGGTCCGGCGCAGGGCATGCGCCGCGTGTCGCGCCTGGGCCGCGTCACGCGTTGCCTCGGCGGCGGCGAGCGCGCTGCGGTCACGCTCGGCGGCGCGCTCGGCCTCGGCCACCCGCGCGACGGCCTGGGCGCTCTCGGACCTCCGCTTGGTGAGGTCGCGGGTGTGCGCCTCGGCCTCCCGCTCGACCTGCGCCAGACGATTGGAGGCGGCCACCAGACGCTCCAGGCGCGGCCGCGCCTCGGTGAGGCGAAGGTGGCGCTCGGGGTCGAAGCTGGACAGCGTGAGGCGCGCCTGGGCCGCCTCGCGTTTCTCGCGCAACGCGTTTCGTTCGTTCTGGGAGCCGTCCAGCGCCGCACGGGCCGTCTCGGCGCGCTGGCTCTCCGCCTTCACGTCATGAAGCACGCCCGCGGCCTGCTGCTGCGCGTCGCGCAGCTCGCGGGCTAGGGGCAACAGGGCCTCGAGCGCCGCCAGGGACGCCTCGGCCGCGGCCTGGGCCTTCTCGGCGCGCAGCGCCTGCTCGCGCTTGCGTTCCAGGGCTTCGGGCGTGGCCTCGGCCAGCGTGGTCGCGAGCTCGCCCGCCAGGAACTCGGCCTCGCGGCGCGCGCCCGCCGCCCTCTCGTTCGCGATCTGGCCCATCCTCCGGTAGACGTCGAGGTTCAGCAGCGCCACCAGGATCTTGCGGCGCTCGGCGGGGTCGCCCTTCAGGAACGCGTCGAACTCTCCCTGGGGCAGGACCACCGAGCGCACGAAAGCGTCGTAGTCCAGGCCGAGCAGCCGCTCGACTTCCTTCGACACCTCGGCCGCACGGTCGGCCACCGGGACCACGCGTCCGTTGTCGACCCGCTCGAGCCGCGACGCGGCCGCGCCCTCCCTGCGGATGGTGCGGGCGATCCGGTACGACCGCTCCCCCACGCTGAAGTCGAGGCGCACGCTCATGCGCTCGGCTCCGTGGCTGATCAGCTGCTTGTACTCCTTCGAGACGCGAGGCACCTGGCCGTAAAGCGCCAGGATGGCGGCGTCGAGGAGCGAGGACTTGCCGGCGCCCGTAGGTCCGGTGATTGCGAACAGGTCGAGCCCGTCGAACTCGATCGCGACCTTCTGCCGGAACGCGGTGAAGCCCTCGATCTCGAGGCGGATCGGCCTCACGCCTGCGAGGCCTCTTCGTGCAGGCGGCGGAACAGGCCGACGATCTCGGACGACGGCTCCGCGCCGTTGCGCTTGCGGCAGAAGTCGGTGAAGAGCTGCTCGGGGCTGAGGGTGCGGATGTCCCCCGTGCCGGGGGTCCTCGCCGCCTCCCTGGGGTATTCCACCGTGACGTCGATCGCGTTCGGGAACAGCTCCTTCACCTGCTCCGAGAGCCCGGGCAGCGGCGCCACCACCCGCGCGGTCACCCGCAGGTAGGCGTCGCCCACCTCCCGGGCCAGCTTCTGCAGCTCGTCGAGGTTCCCGGAGACGTCGCGCAGGCGGCGGCCGGCCGTGAGCGGGACCGACTCGAGCGTTGCGGCCGATCCGGGCCCGGCCTCGACCACCACGACGCGTTTGTCCTGCTCCTTCTCGCCGAAGTCCAGCTCGATGAGCGAGCCCGCGTAGCAGGTCTTCGACGGCGCCAGGATCTCCTGGGGCCGGTGCAGGTGTCCGAGGCCGATGTACTGGACGTTGGCGGGGAGCTGCTGGGCGTTGAGGCCGTAGATCTCGCCCAGGTGCAGCGGGCGCTCGCCGGTCCCCACCCGCGCGCCGGAGATCAACACGTGCGCCAGCACCAGGTTCACGGTGGCTGCCGCGAGGCCGGCGGTCAGCTCTCGCAGGAGTTTCTCGATGTTGTCGGAGTACTTCTGGTACCACTCCGTTGAGTCCCCCATCACGGCGCAGGCGTCGAAGACCCGACGTTCGGCGACGAACGGCAGACAGGCGATGCGCGCCTCCTGCTTGCGGTCGCGGCTCTGCACCCCCACCACGCCCCCGTGCTCGGGCCGTCTGACCTCGGGACGCACGTGGATCCGCAGGCCCTCGAGCAGGCGAGCGAGCGCAGCCAGCTTCCTCGGGTGGTCGTGGTTGCCGGCGATCAGGACCGCCGGGATCCCCTCCGACAGCAAACGTGCCAGGAAGTCGTAGACCAGGCGCTCGGCCTCGGGCGGGGGCGCGGGCGAGTCGAAGATGTCCCCGGCCACCAGCACCACGTCCACCCTCGCCTCTCGGGCGATGGTGGCCACCTGTTCCAGGGCCGCCGCGAACTCGTCGTTCCTCGAACGGCCCCGGAGCGTCTTGCCGATGTGCCAGTCCGCGGTGTGGAGGAAACGCAATCAGCTCTCGTCGTCGAAGGCGCGGAACACGTCCGCGCCGGCTTCCAAGGCCGCCTCGGACTTCCGCGTCGCCCAGGCCGGGAAGGGGAACCGCACCAGCAGGGCGGTGGGGATCTCCGGCTGCTGGACGATCATCGTGCCCGGCTTCAGGATCCCCGCACGTCCGCGTCCGGCGGCGCTGAGGAAGCCGTACTCGGGTTTCTCGGCCTCGGCCAGGTCCAGACGCCCCACCACGCGCAGGGCCGCGTTGGCGACGATGCGGCCCTCGACCTCGCTGGCCGTCTGCTGCGCGCCCACCAGGATGATGCCGAGGCTGCGGCCCCGCTCGGAGATGTCGAGCAGCACCTCCTTGATCGGGCTGGAGCCGTCCCGGGGGCCGTACTTGTTCAGCTCGTCGAGCACCACGAACACCAGGGGCCGCGAGGTCCCGAGCGTCTCCTTCTCCTCGAACATCCGCGTCAACACGGCCCCGACCACGAAACGTTTGGCCCGGTCGTGCAGATTGTGGATGTCGATCACGCTGAGCTGCGCGCGTTTCCAGTCGAGCCGGTGCCTCTCGCGCGGGCCCACGTCGCGGCCGCGGATCAGGTGGCCCAGGTGGCGCGCCGCCGCCCGCAGTCGGCGCTCGAAGGCCGCCACGGTGCCCGGCGCCGCTCGGACCGCCCACTTCTCGAGCAGGTTCGGGAGGTCCTGGTCGGGTCGCTCGGTGAGCTGGTCCACCAAGGCGTCGAAGCTCTCCGCGCGCCGGCCCTCGATCGCGATCCAGGGGTCCTTGGCCTCACCCTCCTCCTGCGCCGCGTGGCGCAGCTTCGCCTCCACCTGGTCGACCACGAAAGCGAGCTGGCTCTGGGCGTCGTCGGCCCCGGCGAACAGGAAGCGCAACAGGCCCGCCGAGGCGAACTCCCTCAGGGTCCAGAAGAACGCCACCACACCCCCGTCGGTGCGGCTGCCGGTGTCGGGCAGGCGCTCCTTCCCGGCGGCCCGCACCGGCGCCAGGATCTGCACGCTCTCGAACGCCCCGGGCCGCAGGCCCAGCTTCGCGTAGTCCTCGCGGCCCCCCTCGTCGAGCCGGCTGTTGGGCTTGTCGAGGAAAAGCAGGTCCTCGCCCTTCACGTTGAAGACGATCGCGTGGCTGTTGGCGGCCTCGCCGCCCAGGGCGCCGCTCCTGAACAGGCTGTACAGCAGGAACGTCGCGTAGCTGGTCTTGGTGGCCACGCCCGAGATGCCGGAGATGTTGACGTGTGCCCCGCGGCTGCCGTCCAGGAAGTCGAGGTTGGCATACACCGGTTCGCCGTCCCGCGAGAGGCCGATCGGGACCTTCCGCTCCATCGAGTCGAAGAACAGCGCCTGGTCGCGGTCCACCCCGGCCGCGCGCAGCACCACCCGGCCCGGCAGCGGCGGGACGAAGACCTCGGGCTCCACGCGCGTGACCCGGACGTGGGCGGCCTGGGCCGTGTTCACGGGCAACACCCCGCTCTCGACCAGGAACACGTCGCTGTCGAACCTCGCCCCCTCGTGGCGGGCCCGCACCATGTCCACGACGCCGTAGAGCCGGATCGTCTGCCCGTCGGGCAGCGGCGTCTCGACGAACACCACGTCGTCGAGCTGCAGGTACTGGCCTTCCTCGACCCCGACCCAGAACTCAAGGGGCATCGCGTCCTGGGTGCCGAGAACGCGGCCGACGGCGGCGCTCGTCACGCCACCTCGCGCATCAGGCGCGCCTCGATCGCCCGCCGGACCACCAGGGCATCCCCCAGGCGGCGGCGCAGCTCCGCCTCCAGGCCGCCCACGGGGTACAGGTTCTGCGGGGCGCGTGGATCGTGCGCGGGGTCGGACGCGAAGCGGGGCAGCTCGACCGTCGCCAGGTCCGCCGTGCGCCGCGCTGCGGCCAGGCCCGCGCCGCCCGGGATCTCCAGCCGCGCCAGGCCCGCCAGGGCCGACTCGATGGCACGGCCGCACCCGATCCGCACGTAACACGAGTAACGCGGGCGGCGCCGCGACGGATCCTGGATCAGGAAAAGCGGCGTCCGCTGGCCAACCGCGAGCCGGGACATGAGGCCTTCGCGCTCGGCGGGCAGGTAACGCTGCAGGAGTCGCTTCACGAAGCCGACCAGGGGCCCGCCGGCCCGCTCCGCATGCGTCAGCGGGCCGTCCAGCACGACGAGATCCGCGTCGAGGCTCTCCGCAAGCGACGCCTCCGCACGGCGCATGGCGCTCTGCAGCCCCTGGAGCGGGGCCAGCGGCGTGTTCTCGGGCAGCGGCTCGGGCTCGAAGACGACGCTCGCTCGCCCGACGCGCAACGCGAGGGGCTCGACGCGCAGCCCGCCCCCGACACAGGCCAGCCGCCGGACCCGCGTCTCCACCACCCGCGCCCGCGCCGCGGCCTCCACCGCGCCCACCGCGAAGGAGCCGAGCAGGCCATGCAAGGACGCGTCCGCCGACTCCACGTGCAGCCGATGTTCGATCCGCCGCACGCCGTCGACGAAGAGCAGGCGTCCGGCGCGCTCCACGGCGGGACTGCGCGCCTCCCAGGCGCCCGGCTCCACGTCCAGCTCGACGTGCGCCGCGGCTGCGTCGTCCTCCACCAGCCCCAGGGCCCCCTCGTAGTCAGGAGCCCACGGATCGAGTCGGAGGCGGTAGCCGTTCAGGCGCCGTCTCCGCGCTGGTTTGGTCGTGGATACCGCATCGCGCCGGAGTTTAGACCGGGGCGCGGGCCTACGGGGTCCGTGTCGAGGACGCCTCGCGGACACGACCCGAGTAGACTTGTGTGGTGCGAGACATCGGGCCGTTCCCGTGGCTGTACGGCCAGCGGCGCCTCGAGGCACGCCCGGACCCCGGGGTGACGCCATGACCCCGGGCGGCCGCAGCGACCACATCCGGATCGCGCGTGTTTTCGGGATCCCGATCTACCTCCACTTCAGCTGGCTGATCATCTTCGGCCTGATCGTCTGGACCCTCTCGACGGGTTACTTCCCGGGGCGTTACCCCGATCTCCCGGCGTCCTCCAACTGGGCCAAGGGCCTGGTGGCTTCACTGCTGTTCTTCGTCTCGATCCTGCTCCACGAGCTGGGTCACGCGCTGGTTGCGCGGCGCTACGGACTGCGCACGCGCTCGATCACCCTGTTCATCTTCGGCGGCGTCGCTCAGCTCGAGAAGGACCCCAGGGACGGGCGCGCCGAGTTCTGGATGGCGGCGGCGGGCCCCCTGGTGAGCCTGGCCCTCGCGGGTCTCTTCTACGTGTTCGCGCTGCTTCCGTTCATCGGGCCGTCCGTGGCGGCCGTCGCGAACTACCTGGCCCTGATCAACCTGGTGCTCGCCCTCTTCAACCTGGTGCCCGCCTTCCCCATGGACGGGGGCCGGATCCTGCGCGGCGCCCTGTGGCGGTCCCTGGGCAAGGCACGCGCCACGCGGATCGCCAGCGGGGCCGGCACCTTCTTCGCGCTCTCCCTGATCTTCGCCGGGGTGCTCAACCTGCTCGCGGGCTCTTCCTTGACCGGGGTCTGGTACATCCTGATCGGCTGGTTCATCAAGGACGCTTCGGCAGCCAGCTACCAGCAGGTTCGCTTCGACGAGTTGCTCAGGGGAGTCACGGTGCGCGACGCGATGACGGAGGCCGTCGCCACGCTGGCCGCCAGCCTGTCGGTGGCTGAGGCGTCGCGGGAGCACTTCCAGCGCACCGGCTACGGCGGCTACCCCGTGTTGCGCGGAGAAGCCGTGGTCGGGCTGTTGAGCCTGAGGGAGGTGCTTCGGCTCTCCCCCGAGGACCGGGAGACCACGTCGGTGCAGGGCGTGATGCGCCCGCTGTCGGATGACATCGTCACCGAGCCCGACGTCCCGCTGCCGTCGGCCCTCCAGAAGATGGCGCAGGCGGGGACCGGGCGGCTGCTCGTCATGCACTCGGGGCAGCTCATCGGCCTGTTGACGATGACGGCGGTGATCCGCCTGCTGAAGGTGCGTGAGGAGCTGGCCGCCTAGCCGATCCGAGCCTACGGCCTTCGCAGAAGCGGCTTCAGCCCGATCGCCTCCAGGTGCCTCTCGCCGCCCGGGCCGTTCAGCTCCCAGTACGGCAGCCGCGTCGAGCCGAGCAGCACCGCATCCTCGCCGTGGTCGCTGCGGCGCCGGACCAGCCGGAATGGGGGCTCGGCCTCGATCAGGAAGGTCGTCTCGGGCCCGCCCTCCTCCCGCACGGTCCAGACCACGACCTCGAAGGTCCCGGCCGGCACGGTTTCACGCTGCGTCTGGGCGCCGCGCCTTATCGTCGCGCGTCCCCAGGCCAGGCGCCGGTGCGCCAGACGCGCCGAGAGCAGGCTCGTCAGGTAGGGCACGTCGCGCGACTCGCCCGGCTGCAGGTACGCCGCTCCCCAGCCGCGCAGCAGGATCGGCAACACGTCCGCGTAGACGCCGGCGGCGGGAACCGGCAGCTCCTCGCTGCCGTCGGCCTCTCCGTCGAAGTAGCTGTGGGACACGCTCTGCAACCGGCCGCTGCGCGGCAACAGCTGGCGCCAGACCTGGCCACACCACTCCTGGCTGGAGAAGCTGACCTTGGCCAGCGGCCAGCCGGAGCCGACACGCGCGAACACCGACGTCATGACGTTGTAGTCGTAGATGCCCGTCTGGAAATCCCGAACGTCGTTGAGCTTCAGGACCGGGAACACGTCGTCCCTCGGGTGTTGGCCGGGGTCGGCCTTGACGCGCAGCGACTCCGAGAAGTCCTCGGTGACGTAGATCAGGAGCTGGGTGCCCTGGCGCGGCGCTCCATAACGCGGCTGGGTCAGCCGGTAACCATTCAGCTCGGCCCTGCCGTCGCCCCAGTGGGCCCAGAAATCGTCCGCGGACAACGCGGGCGCGGCAAGACAACACCACACGGCCAGGATCGCTCTCACGCACGCACCTCCGGCGAGACACCGCGTTTCGCGCACGACGCCTCGATGGGACACACGCCACACAGCGGTCGCCGGCGACACGCCTGCTTCGCCAGGCGCACGATCTGGGCATGGTAGTCGCCGTACAGTCCGCTGTCGCGGGGCAGCTGGCGATGGAAGAGCTCCTGCACGTCGGCGTAACTCTCGCCGCCGCGCAACTCGCCCAGCCGTTCGAAGACGCGCCGCGTATAGCTGTCCACGACGAAGCTGGGAAAACGCGCGGCGTACAGCGTGATCACGTCGGCGGTCTCGGGGCCGATGCCGGTCACGCCGAGCAGCTGCGCGCGCAACACGCCGGGCTCCTGACTCTCAAAAAGCCCCACTCGGCCCCGGTATTCCCGACCCAGGAAATCGAGGAACGCCCGCAGCCGGCGCGCCTTCACGCGGTAGGTCCCCGACGAGCGCAGCAGCGGCGCCAGCCGCGCCACCGAGAGCCGATCGAGAGCGTCGAAGGAGAGCAGGCGACGTTGGCGCAGGCCCTCAAGCGTGCGCTCCACGTTCACCCAGGCCGTGTTCTGCGCCAGGATCGCCCCCAGGCAGACCTCGAAAGCCGTGCGGGCCGGCCACCAGCCCGCGTGGCCGTAAGCCCGGAGCAACGTGCGGTAGATGCGCAGCAGCCGTGTGCCCACCGCGTCCAGAATAGCCGAGGGGCGCGAAATTGACAGATCGAAAGGGCATCCCGCATAATCGGTGACGCAGCGTAAGTCCAGACACGGCCGCGATTTCGACGTGGGCGGCGAGGTGGAGATGAGCCTGGAAGACGACCTCAAGGCACGGGCGCTTCAGCTGATCAGCCAGCAGATGGCCAACTGGGTGGTCGATATCCAGCGCCAGATCCAGGAACAGCAGGGGAACTTCGTCCGCAGCCTCGACGAGTTGTCCGAGGCCGTGGCGCGTTACGACGAGAAGATCGACGAGCCCGCGATCGCCCGGGCCATGGCCGAAGCCGTGGCCGCGGCGCCGCCCGCCCGCTCCGGACCCGGAATGGAGCGCCTCAGGGCATCGCTGGCCGAGATCGAGAAGGGCACGAGCCTGTCGGAGGTGCTGACCTTCCTCGTGAACGAGGCCGCGCATTTCGTCGAGCGCGCGGCCATGTTCATCGTCAAGGGCCCGAACGCCATCGGCTGGTACTCGCGGGGCATCGAGCCCCAGGACGCGGTCAAGCAGGTGAACATCCCGCTCGCGTCGGACACCGTCTTCCGCAACATCTCACACTCGCGCCAGGCCATGCGTGGCCACCTGGGCCACACCCCGGGCACCGCCCAGGCCATGGCGCGCCTGGGCGGCCAACCCCAGGCGATCCTGGCGGTGCCGCTGCTCCTGCAGCGCGACAAGCTCGCCGCGATCCTGTACTGCGACTCGCAGCAGGACGAGATCCCGGCCGCCGACGCGGCGCTGGTCGAGATCGTCGTGTTGTTCGCCGCCAAGAGCATCGACCTGCTCTCCGCCGCGCCGAAGGCGGCCGCCGCGCCGCCTGGAGCGCGCACCACACTCAGTCCGGGCGGCGAGCGCCAGCCCGTGGCCGCGGCGCCGCCGCGCCCCAGCGCGTCTCCGGTGGCTGGCGTCGAGGACGTGGGCAGCGGCACGGTCATCTTCCGGCCTCAAGCGCCGCCCAGACCCGCGCCGCCGCCCGTGGTCGACGAGGGCTCGGGCACCGTGATGTTCAAGGCCGGTAGCCTGCCCACCGCCCCGCCACGTCCCCCGGCGCCTCCGGCGGCGCCACAGAGACCCTCCGCACCGGCGCCGGCCGCGCTTTCTGCCGACGAGCAGAAGGCCCACGAGGACGCGAAGCGCTTCGCGCGGCTGGTCGTGAGCGAGATCAAGCTCTACAACGAAACCAAGGTTTCCGAGGGCCGGCGCCAGAAGGACCTGTACGAACGCTTGAAGGACGACATCGAGCGGGGCCGCGCCATGTACGTGGAGCGGGTGTCGCCCAGGGTCAAGGAAACCGCCAACTACTTTGTGGACGAGCTGGTCCGGATCCTGGCCGGCGGCGACGCCAGCGCGCTCGGTCCGATGTGAGGAGGGGCGGCCCCGTCCCTTAGAGCACGTGTTCCTCCGGACGTCTCTCGTCGCGTTCCTGTTCTGCGGCTACCCGCTCGCGCCGGCGGCCGCCAGCGGCTATTGGCTCGAGGCCCGCGCGGCCGGCCCCGGGGAGGTCGCGATCCGCGACGCGATGAGGACCTCGGCGTTCGGCGGGCCGGAGGCCAAGGCCACGGCGCTGCTGGCGCTCGCCGACGGCTCGCCCGCCAGCCCCGCCTCGGCGCTGGCGCGGCTGGCGGCTGGGCTGGAGTTTCTCGATGCCGGCCGGTACGACGCGGCGCTGGCGGCCCTGAGGCACACGGACTCGGTCGCCTCGCTCCTGGCCGACCACGCCTTCTACGGCGTGGCGCGAGCCTTGGACGCCCAGCAAGGCGTCGGGGCCGGCGTCGCCTATCTCGCCGTGGCGGAGCATTGGCCGGACGGGCCACTCACCTGCCCGGCGCTGTTCCGCGCTGCGGAGCTGTTCGACGCCGGAAGCGACGTGGCCCGCGCCCTGGCCGTTGGCCAGCGCACGCTTTCGGCTTGCCCCGGCCAGCAGGCCAGGGCCCTGCTGGAGATCGGGCGCCTGCACGAGAAGCTGCGGGACCCGAAGGCCGCGGCGGCGAGTTACGACCGCATCGAGAGCGACTTCGCCTCCGCGCCCCAGGCGCGCGCCGCCGAGGCGCGGCTGCGGGCCCTGCAGCCGCTGCTTCCGCCCCGGACTCCGGCCGAGCGCGATTCCCGTGAGCTGGCGCGGGCCCTGGCACTCTTCGAGGCGGGCGAGTTCAAGGCCACGTTGCCGCGGCTCCGCGCGCTGAAGCTGCGGCCGTTGCCCGCGGCGGAGGCCGACCTGGTCCGACTCAAGCTCGGCCGGACCTACCTGCGGCTGAAGCGCACCCGCGACGCCGAGGCCGAGCTGCGCGCGGTCTCTCCGGGCTCGCCCCACGCCGCGGAGGCGGCCTTCTATCTCGCGCGCTCCACGGCGGCGCGCACCCGGCGTCCCGACGCCTACGAGGCCGTGGTCTCGGGTTTCCCCGCGACCCCCTGGGCCGAAGAGGCGCTGCTGGCCCTCGCCAACCATTTCCAGAAGGACGCGCTGGACCGCGAGGCCCTGCCCTATTACCGCCGCCTGCTCGCCGAGCATCCGGACGGCCGTTACGCCGACCGCGCCGCCTGGCGCGTGGGCTGGGGAGATTTCCGCGCCGGTCGCTTCGCCGACGCGGAACGGGTCCTGGAGGATACGGCGCGTCGGCGCCCGGTCTCGAGCGTCACACCGGGCCTGCTGTATTGGGCCGGCCGCGCCAGGCAGGCGCAGGGCGACACGGCGGGAGCGCGGGCCCTGATCCTCGAAGTCGTGTCGCGCTTCAAGAACTCGTATCACGGCATGCGCGCGCGCGACGCGTTGTCGCGGCTGCCGCGTGGCCCGCAGCCCGTCGCCTCTCCCCCGGTTGCAGCGCCGACGGCAGGCCTGCCCGAGCCGCAGCTCACGCGGATCCGCCAGCTGCTGTTGATCGACCGCCTCGACGAGGCCTACGCGGAGCTCGGCGCGCTGCCGGCATCGACCCTGGTCCGCGCCACCCAGGCGCTGATCGACCATCGCCGCGGGCGCCTGCGGCCGGCCATCGTGTCGATGAAGCGCGCCTATCCCGAGTGGGTCTCCGAGGCCGGCGACGGCCTGCCCGACCAGGCCTGGCGCATCCTGTACCCCCTGGAGTACGGCCAGCTCCTGCGCCAGAAGGCCGCCGCCGAGGGCCTCGACGCCGCGCTGATCGCGGCCCTCATCTGCCAGGAGTCCACCTTCGACGCCGGCGCCGTCAGCGTTGCGGGCGCACGCGGCCTGATGCAGGTGATCCCGGCCACCGGCCGCATGTTGGCGCGCCAGCTCGGGGTGCGTTATCGCACCGGCGACCTCCTGAACCCCGGCACCAGCCTCGAGTTCGGCACGCGTTACCTGCGCCAGATGTTCGAGCGCTTCGGCGGCCGGGTCGAACGCGTGCTCGCCGCCTACAACGCCGGCCCCCACCGCGTGGACGCCTGGACCGCCGGGCGCCCCGACATTTCCGACGAGGAGTTCGTGGAGAGCATCCCTTTCACCGAGACCCGCCACTACGTGATGACCGTGCTCGCCGGCCAGGAGCAGTATCGACGCCTGTATGGGCTGGGGCCGGCCGAGGCCACGCCCCAGGGGGCGGGCTCCCGATGAGCTTCCGCATCGGCGACTTCAAGCTGCAGATCGATCCCGCGCTGCTCGGCAAGAAGGGCAGCGGCCCGCGTTTCGACGGCCGCGGCTACGACGAGCTGCGTCCCGTGGCCATCACGCCCCGCTTCAACAAACACGCCGAGGGCTCCGCCCTGGTCGAGGTGGGCGACACCAAGGTGCTCTGCACGGTCAGCGTCGAGGAGCGCGTGCCCCAGTTCCTGAAGGGCAAGGGCGAGGGCTGGATCACCAGCGAGTACGGCATGTTGCCGCGCGCCACCTCCACGCGCATGCAGCGCGAGGTGGTGCGCGGCGCGCCCTCGGGCCGCACCCACGAGATCCAGCGCCTGATCGGCCGCTCGCTGCGCGCCGTGGTCGACCTCGCCGCCCTCGGCGAACGTACGCTCTGGGTGGACTGCGACGTGATCCAGGCCGACGGCGGCACGCGCACCGCCTCCATCACCGGGGCCTACGTCGCCCTGGTGGAGGCGCTGCGCCACCTGAAGGGCCAGGGGGCCTTCGCGGAGCTGCCGCTGCTCGACTTCGTCGCCGCCACGTCCGTGGGCCGGCTGGGCGGGCAGATCCTGCTCGACCTGGCCTACGCCGAGGACTCCAAGGCCGAGGTCGATATGAACGTCGTCAAGACCGGCCGCGGCCTGTTCGTCGAGATCCAGGGCACCGCGGAGAAGACCCCCTTCGACGACGATGAGATGAAGAGGCTCCTCGCCGCGGCCGACAAGGGCATCCAGGAGCTGATCGGCCTTCAGAAGCAGGCGCTGGGGGACGTGGCGCTGGTGAAGCCCAGGGCCTGACGGGCGCGCCTCGAGGCCTTCGCAGGAGCAGCGTCACCCGGCCCGCGCCCTCCTGGCCGACGCGACGCGCAGCAGATGGGGCAGGACCGCGACGAATACCGCCTTCGGGACGAGCGCCGCGGCCCCGGCCTCGAGGGCCGCGCGGCGGTACTCCTCTCCGTCATGCAGCGACACGACGGCCACCAGGAGCTCGGGGTGGCGGGTCCGCAGGCGCGAGGTCAACTCGAGGCCACTCATACCCGGCATCACCAGGTCGACCGCGATCAGGTCGGCCTCCAGCTGCTCCAGCAGCTCGAGGGCCTCGGGGCCCGAGCGGGCCACGCCCACCAGCTCCGCCTCGGCCAGTTCCCCCAGGAAGGCAGCGGCCTGCTTCAGGAAATCCGCGTTGTCGTCCACGAGCACCACGCGAGCCGCGCGCGGCGAAGCGCCGTGGGCGTCCTGCCCCTTCGTCAGGCCCGCTCCTCGCCCCGCGCGCGCTCCAGCGCGGCTCGCAGCACGGCCCTGAGCTGTTCCGCGTCGAACGGCTTCGCGAGGTGGAGGGCCTGGCTTCGCTCCAGGAGCTCCCCGGTGCCGGGGCTCAGGACGTCGCCGGTGAGAAAGACGAAGCGCCGCTCCACGCCGGGATGGCGTCGGGCCGTCTCCTCGTAGAGCGCCAGGCCGTCGAGTTGCGGCATCCGGGTGTCGCTCAGCACTACGTCGAAAGCCGCCGCAGCCAGGCGCTGGAGGGCGGCCGCGCCGTCGGCCGCGACCTGCACCTGGTGTCCGTCGCGCTGCAGCATCTCGGCGAGCACCTCTCGCATTCCCTCCTCGTCGTCCACCACCAGCACCCAGAGTGGACGAATCGCGCCGTCCGCCGCGACCGCACCCGGCGTGGGCTCGCCTGGTGGAGCCTGCACGGGAAGGGCGACCCGGAACGTCGTGCCCCGCCCCAGCTCGGTCTCCACCGAGAGCGTGCCCGCGTGGCCCTCGACGATCCCGCGGCATAGGGAGAGGCCGAGCCCCGTTCCCAGCCCCTCGGGTTTGGTCGTGAAAAGGGCTCGAAGATCCGCCGGCTCACGTCCGGGGGCATGCCGGGCCCGGTGTCCGTGACCTCCACCACCACGCGTCCGGCCCCGGCATCGTGCCGGCTGGTGAGACTCAGCCGCCGGGGTGGAGACACCTGGCGCAGGGCATGGTGTGCGTTGGTCAGCAGGTTGATGAAGACCTGCTGGAGCTGGTGCCGATCGGCCCACAGCAGCGGGGTGTCGGAGGCCAGAGACAACGTGACGTCGATCCCGTCGGAGCGCAGCGGGTAGCTGATCAGCTCCAGGGTCTCCTCGAGGGTCTCGTTGATCCTGACGCGGCCGCGCTCGGGTGGCTGCTGGCGCGCCAGCGCCAGGAAGTTCCGCACGATGCGGGCGCAGCGCTCCGCGGCCCCGCGTATCTTGTCGCCTCGGACGGATTCCGGCCCCTGGCCGAGGGCTCGCTGGAGCAACTCGGTCTGTCCAATCACCACGGCCAGCGGGTTGTTGAGCTCGTGGGCCACCCCGGCCAGGAGTTGTCCCATCGCCGCCAGCTTCTCGCTCTGATGGAGCACCTCCCGCTGGCGGCGCAGCTCCTCCTCCGCCGTCTTGAGCCCGGTGATGTCGTGGCGGACCACGACGGCGCCCAGTCGGCGTCCCTGTGCATCCAGGATGGGTTGTCCGCTGTCCAGGACCACGCGCTTCGCGCCGCGACCGGACCGGTGCACCAGCTCGACGCCCCGGAAGGCCTCTCCCCGCATCGCGCGGAAGATGGGCGCGTCCTCCATGCGGACCTGCACCCCCCCGATCTCGACCTCTTCCGCGAGGTGCCGCGCCCACGCCTCGATGCTGGCCGGCGGCCGATCCAGGCCGCTCAACGCCGCGAGGGCCCGGTTGAACAACGTGATCCGGCCCTCCGCATCGCAGGCCAGGATGCCGGCCTCCACGTTGTCGAGCACGGCCTGCAGGAACTGCTGCTCCTTGCGCCGGACCACCTCGGCCTGCTTGCGCTCGGTGACGTCGCGCACCGCGACCACGGCGCCGAGGCGCGTTTCCTCGCGGCCGATCATGGGCCGGCCGGAGGCCACCAGGGTCCGGGCCCCCCGGTCTGCGCTTTTCACGACCAGCTCCAGGTTGGCGAAACTCTCGCCCTGGAGCGCGCGGTACAGGGGGACCTGCTCCGGGAGCATGGGCGTGGTCCCGTCCGCCTGCAGGAGGCCGTAGGTCTCCGGCCAACGTGCGGCGGGAATGTTCTCCGGCGGCGGGCCGTGGAGCTCGACCATCGCGCGGTTGAAGACCGACAGCCGGCCCTCGACGTCGCAGGCGATGATCCCCGAATCGATGCTGTCCAGCACGGCCATCAGCAGCCGTCGCTCGCGCTCCAGCTCGGCGGTGCGCTCGCCGATGCGGCGTTCCAGCTCCTCGTTGGACCTGAGCAGGTCCGCTTCGCTCCGCCGGCCCTCCACGATCTCCCTGGCACGGGCCAGGAGCAGGCGTCGCAGCTCGAGCTGCGACTCGACTTGCCGCGCCAGCGCCGCCAGCGCTTCGCGCTGGCCCTCGCTCAGGGAGCGGGGCACCCGGTCGACGACGCACAACGCGCCGAGCCCCAGACCCTCGTGCGTGCGGAGGGGCGCGCCGGCGTAGAACACGATGCCCGGCGGCCCCACCACGAGCGGGTTGGCGGCGAAACGCTGGTCGCGTCGCGCATCCTCCACCTGCATCAGCTCCTCTCCGAGAAACGTGTGGGCGCAGAAAGCGGCCTCTCGGGGCACGTCGGCGGCGGGCAGGCCCACCGACGCCTTGGAGAACTGGCGCAGGTCGTCGATCAGGTTGATCTGGGCGATGGGCGTGCCGCAGATGTGGGCCGCCAGCTTGGCGAGGTCGTCGAAGGCGGCCTCCGGGCGCGTCTCGAGGACCTCGTAACTGCGGAGCGCCGCGAGCCGCGCGGGCTCGTCCTCGAAACGGGCCGACCTCATCCTTCGAGCAACTCCTTCACGGACTCACCATCACCGATGCGCGGCCTGATCCCGCAAACGCACGTCGCGAGCACCGCAGCAGGTTCCCATCCGACCGCGGAGGCCACAATCGGGGGATCCCCGGGTTCGGGGGTGGAAAAGCCTGAGGTCCTAGTGCCGTGAAGGAGCTGGAGTTAGCGTGTCTCTTGGTTCAGCGGTCCGGCGTCACGAGGCCAACCCGGATCGCGTAGCGCACCAGTCCCGCGAGATCGTGGATGCTCAGCCGGTCCATCAGCTGAGCCCGATGCGTCTCGACGGTCTTGACGCTGACCCCGAGGCCGTGGGCGATCTGCTTGGTCGAGTGGCCCTCGGCCAGGAGCTGGAGGATCTCCCGCTGCCGGGGCGTCAGCACCGCGGCCGGGGAGGCCGGGGCGCTCCCCACGCGGCGCACGTATTCGTCGATCACCGTCTTCGAGATGGCCGGGCTGAGATAGGTCTCGCCACGCGCCACGGCGCGGATCGCCAGCTCCAGCTCGGCGACGGACGCGTCTTTCAGCAGGTATCCCGACGCGCCGGCCTGGAGCGCTTGCGAGACGTACTCCTCGGTCGCGTGCATGGAGAGGATGATCACCCGCGCCTCCGGGCGCTCCTTGGCGAGCCGCGCGGCGACCTCCACTCCGTTCATGCCGGGCAACCCGATGTCGAGAAGAACCACGTGGGGACTGCGCTGGGCGGCCAGCTCCAGCGCGTCGCGGCCGTCTCCGGTTTCTCCGGCGACCAGCATGCCCTCGAGGCCCTCCAGCAGCGAACGGATGCCCGCGCGCACCAGCGCGTGGTCGTCGGCCAGCAGCACGCGGATCGGGCTCACCGGTCGGCCTCGCGGGTCTTCGGGCCCACCGTCCGGACCGAGAGCGGAATCCGCACCCTCAGCTCCGTCCCCGCGCCCGGCGCGGAGCGGATCTCCAGGCTCCCGTCGAGGAGGGCGACCCGCTCCTCCATCCCGGAGATGCCGAGGCCGCGACGACCCTCGGACGTGCCCAGAGCGGCCGGATCGAAGCCCGCTCCGTCGTCGCGCACGCTTAGCTCCACGCCGGGTCCGACCCGGCGGGCCTCCAGCCACACGGCGCCGGCCTGGGCGTGCTTCAGGATGTTGGTCAGGGCCTCCTGCACGACTCGGAAGCAGGCGGTCTCGACCTCGGGCGGGAGCCGACCACCCAGCTCCACCACGATGCGCGCCTCGAGGGAGGCGTTCCGCGCCTGGCGGTCCACGTACCAGCGCAGCGCGGCGGCCAGGCCCAGGTCGTCCAGCACGGAGGGCCGGAGGTCGAGAGCCAGCCGTCGGACGTCCTGGATCGCGCGATCCACGCTGGCGATGTTGCCGCGGATCCGCTCCGTGGTGTCGCCCGGGCCGGTGCGCCGCTCCAGGGTCTGCAGGCCGATCTTGACCGCGGTCAGGACCTGTCCGATCTCGTCGTGGAGCTCGCGAGAGATGCGTCGGCGCTCCTCCTCCTGCGCCTCGATGACCCGCCGCGACAGGGTCCGGAGCGCCTCCTCCGCGCGCCGTCTCTCGGTGATGTCCCGGAAGCTGGCCAGCGTGCCGCCCACGGCCGGGTTGTCCCTCAGGTTCACGGCGCGGGCCTCGATCAGCCTCCACGAGCCGTCCCGGTGCTGGAAACGGAGCTCGCTGCTCCACGCCTGCCCGGCGTGCTCCACGACCCGGGCCAGGTCGGTCCGGATCGCGGCGGCGTCGTCCGGGTGCAGCAACTCGAGCGCGCTCCGCCCGAGGAGCTCCGCGGAGGCGTGTCCGAGGATCCTCTCGATGGCGGGGCTCGCATAGCGAACGATCCCGCGCTCGTCCACGACCGCGATCCCGTCGAAGCCGTTGTCCAGGATCGCGCGGTGGTAGGCCTCGCTGTGTCGGAGCGCGTCCTGGACCCGCTCCCGCTCCCGGATCTCCGAGGACAGCCGCTCGTTGGCCCGCACCAGCTCCTGGGTGCGCTCGCCCACCCTGCGCTCGAGCCGCTCGCTGAATCCTCGCAGCTCCTCCTCGGCGAGGCGCCGCTCCGTGATGTCCACGTGGGCGACCACGGCCTTGGCCGAAGCGTCCGGAAACCGTGTGACCCGGCCGATGAACCAGCGCGGCTGGCGCGGCGAGTGACACGGGTACTCCAGGCCGAACTGTTCCTGTTCGCCCCGAATCACCGCGCGCAGGCCCGCGCCGAACGCCAGCGCCTCCTCGGCGCCCTCCCCGCGCGCAGCGTCGCAGACCTGGAAGTAGTTGACCCCCTCGTCGATCCGGGCCGGATCGGCCTGGTTCGCCCGGCCGAACTCCCTCCAGGAGCGGTTGGTGGCGACGATCGCGCCCTGCTCGTCGACGATCGCGATGTTCGACGCGAGCGCGTCGACGGTGGCGCGGGCGAAGGCCTCCTGCTCCCGGAGCCGACCCTGGGTCTGCTCCAGCTCCCGCAAGGCCTCTTGCAGCCGGATCGTCTGGCGCCGTAGCTCCAAGCAGACGACGATGTGCTGCGAGAGGATCCGGAGGGCAGCGCGCTGTTCCTCGTTCAGGTTCCGGGGGACGCGGTCGATCACGCAGAGCGTGCCGAGCGCGTGGCCCTCCGGCGTGACCAGCGGGGCGCCGGCGTAGAAACGGATCCCCGGCGCATCCGTGACCAGCGGGTTGCGGGCGAATCGCGGGTCCTCGAGCGCGTCGCGGACCTCGAACAGCTCCTTGCCCCGGATCGCGTGAGCGCAGAAGGCGACCTCCCGGGGCGTCTCCTCCACGTCGAGGCCGACCCGGGCCTTGAACCATTGCCGTCGGGAGTCCACGAGCGTGATCAGCGCGATCGGGGTGCCGCAGAGCCGAGAGGCCAGAAAGGCGACGTCGTCGAAGTCCGCCTCAGGCGGCGTGTCCAGGATGCCGTAGCTTCGGAGGGCCTCGAGGCGGGCCCCTTCGTCGGGGGGCTCGGGCGCTTTGCCGCCGTGATCGGACTCAGTCATGCGAGGAAAGCTTGATGCCGCGACGCGGGGCCCACGCCGACAGACGCATGCCCGTTCTCCTGGGCCCGCCCATTTTGTGCCCCGGCCAGCCAGCGAGACAAGGGGTGGACGGCAGACTGAATGACGCCCGGTGCCGCCGCCGCGGTCCCGTCTGGAGTTGCTGTCCCCTCCTACGACAAGCCGGCCAGGAACTCGCGTAGCCGTGCGAAGGCCTTGCCGCGGTGGCTGACGCGATCCTTTTGCTCGGGCGCGACCTCACCGAAGGTGCGCCCGAAGGGCGGGTAGAAGAAGATCGGGTCATAGCCGAAGCCGTTGCTGCCACGGGGCTCCTCGGCGATGCGGCCTTCGACGGCCTCCGTGACCTCGAACAGGAGGGCGTCGGCCTGCGCCAGCGCGACCGAGCTCGTGAAGCGGGCGCCGCGTTTCGCGGGAGGCAGGCCCGCGAGCTTGGCGAGCAGCAACCGGTTGCGATCGGTATCATTGGCGCCGGGGCCTCCAAAGCGGCTGGAAAACAGGCCGGGCTCGCCGTTCAGCGCTTCCACGGAGATCCCCGAGTCGTCGGCCACCGCGAGCAGACCCGAGCGTTTCGAGTAGTGACGCGCCTTGAGCGCCGCATTCTCGGCGAAAGTCGTGCCGGTCTCTTCGGGCGCGTCGTGGATG
>Ga0187893_10003839_pt1 | contig 29584 bp, 20 predicted proteins | sample MA1701074metaG_FD_139574 | JGI IMG/M metagenome (GOLD analysis project Ga0187893, IMG submission 139574) | White microbial mat communities from a basaltic lava cave in the Kipuka Kanohina Cave System on the Island of Hawaii, USA - MA170107-4 metaG ...
CTGCCTTGGTGGCCCTCCAGCCGATGCAGCAGCCGCCCCTCCCCATCCCAAACCCGCACCGTACTGTCCTCCCCGCCCGACGCCAACCGTCCTCCCTCCGCCGCAAACGCCACCGACCACACCCAGCCAGTGTGGCCCTCCAGCCGATGCAGCAGCCGCCCCTCCCCATCCCAAACCCGCACCGTACCGTCAGCCCCGCCCGACGCCAACCGTCCTCCCTCCGCCGCAAACGCCACCGACGTTACCCTGCCAGTGTGGCCTCTCAGAACCGCCCGCACCCGATAGTTCACGGTGTCGACCAGTGCGACGTTCCAACCCGCCGCCACCGCCATCAGCGGCAGCCGTGGATGCCACGCCACCGCGCTCCCCAAATCCATCAGCGCCTGCACCACCGGCTGGAGTGGTTCCGCGGATCCTTCCCGTGCCTCGAAGAATCCCGTCCCATGCGTTACCGCCTGATGCCAGATTGCATTCACAACCTTCGCGTTAAGAAAATTCGCGAACGTCAGATCCGCATCCGTGAAATCGCATCCAACGAGCATTGCGCCGGAGAAGTCCGCGCCCGCCGACTTTGCCCCAACAAAACGCGCCTGTGGGCAATGCGCCACCGCGAGGCCGGCTCCGGTCAGATCAGAATGGCTCAAGTCCGCAGCCGCCAGCACACACCCATCAAGACTGGCTCCCCGCAGATTCGAATCCTGCAACTCGGCCCGCGAAAGATCCGCCTGACTAAAATCAAACCCCGCCAGTTCCGCTCCATTCAGCTTGGCCTTCGTCGGGATCCGGCGCGACACGCGCACGATCGCGAGCGCGTTCTCGGACGCGCGCTGCTCATACTTTTCCTGCAACACCGCTACCAGCGTCGTGTCGAGCATCGCGCTCTCTTTTGCGAGCAAGTCCCGCAAGAATTCGATCACCGGCGGCGTGAACCGCTTCATCCGCAGAGCCTCCACCACTGCTCGCCGATCCCCCTTCGCGTCCCGAATCCGTCCCCCCGTCCGCCGCGCCAGAAAGAACTCCAGAAAGCTTCGGTGTGAAAACCCGTAATTCCCTTGGTTGTCCCGGGTCAGAAACGATGCCGCCCGAACCTCCTGGTCCGCCACCTCCAACTCCCGCACGCTCGTGATCTGCCCCTGCAGCAGTCCAGCCAGCACATCCGCCAGCTCCCGGTAATGCAGCCGCGCCGTCTCCGTTTCCCAAAGCCTCGCGGCCAACTCCTCCACCAGCGCCTTGCGGCCCTCGCGGGGCAGCCGCAGACGCCAGTCCTGCCGCTTCATCCACTCTTCGGTGTACGCTTCGTACAGATTGGTAACCGTCACCTTGCCCTTCGACTGCGCCAGCTTCGGCACCGTCTTGACCACCATGTCCAGAAACACCGGCCGCGCCGAAATCTCCTTCAGGCCAGGGATCCTTTGGATTGTTCCCAGTGTCTCTGAAGCCTCCGCCCCGGCCGCCCTCCGCACAAACTCTTCCACCTGGCCTTCCGAGAATTCCCGCAGAAACGCCACTCGATGCCCGCCAACCCGCGCCAGCTCCTTATATAACTCCGTCCCTTCGCGCGACAAACCGGACTGGCCCTCGAGATACCGCTGCACCTCGTCCTGGTCGCGGAAGTAATGCGTCCGGCACGTCAGCAGCACTTTCGCGTCCCCCACCGCGGCTCGCGCGATCTCGCGAAAGTTGGCCAGCGTCTCGTCCCGATTCGACTGGGTCACCATCTCGTCAAACCCGTCCAGCACGAACAGGAAGCGCCCTTCACTCATCAAGTGCAGCAGCGCCCGAGCATTCACCTGCCGGCCCGAAGACTCGAAATGCTTGATCAGCAGCGTTTCGAGATCCAGCGCTTTCGCCACGCTTCGCAGGTCGATCCGGATCGGGTGCCTCTTCGAACGCTTCCCATCCTCGCGGTAGCGCTTGGCCAGCTCGCACGCGAGCTTCCGTGTGAACCAGGTCTTGCCCGTGCCGTAGTCTCCTAATAGCACCAGGAATGGAGCGTTCGGTTCGTTAAGCCAGCGGTTTACATAAGACGACAGCGTTTCGCCTTCACCGCCCTCAGGCTGCACCTGCTGCTCCACGTACAGCCGCTCGATGTCCTTCCCTTCAAAATCCGAAATCAACGACGCAAGATACGCCGGACCCAGATCGACCAGCCCATCGAGCAGCTCATCATACGTCTTCAATGTGATTCCGTATTCTTCCGCCGATTTCTTCGCCTCGGCGGCGAAACCAGATGAGGACACGAGTAGCCCCTGTGCCCCGCGATGCTCCTTCCGGTACAAATCCAGACGGGCGTAAAGATTCCGCACGTCTTGGACGCCCGCCGGTTTTGCCGTCGCCTTGCATTCCCCCACCAACCACTGCGGGTGAAGGGGATGTGCAAGCTTCGCCACAAAGTCCGTCTGCTGATCCACAATCAGTACATTCGGCTCTACCTCATACCCCATCAGGCGCAGAACCTCCACCACTTTGTCCTCAAATGTCCGTCCGCGCCGCTGCGGCGATTCTTCTTCCTTCCGCAACCTTGGGTCCGGGTGCTCCGGCAACGGCTCCGGCGCCGGCTGCGCCGCTTCGCGGTATCGAATGATCCGCTCAGCCAACTCCGCATACGCCGGTGTCAGCCGTTTGTCATCCGGGAACTGGTGCGCCCACACTTCTTCTTCGAGCAAGAGCCTCGACGCCAGCGGAATCTCGACGTCGGGCTGTAGACCCGCCTTCTCCCGCCGTTCCGCCACAAGCTCCGGGTGTTCCAGCGGAACCATACTCGCCACTTGGATCAGTCGCAGTTCCTCTTCGCGCACCTGCTTCAGCCGCTTGGCATCGCCGATCGCCGAAAGCACCTGCCGCGTCCCCGCCAGGTTCTGATGGCTCAAGTTGTACACCAGCACCACCGCGTCCGGTAATTGCACGGTGCAAATCGCGGACGTATCCGTCAACCCCGTCCGCGAATCGATCAGTACGAAATCGCACTGGTAGGACTCCACTACCTCCCGCAGCCGCTCGAACACCTCGACGCCTTCACCCGACTCCGGTCCGAACAACCGGTCCCACGGAGCCCGCGCGAATAGCGCTCCGTAGGAATCGTCCACCGGACCCGCCGGCAGCACGCGCATTTTGGGATAGTCCGGATGCGTCAGTACGTGCCGCGCTAGAGCTGCGCCCCATTCGCCCTCGGGTAAATCGGCGATCAGGTTCAGCGTCCCGCCAGTCACCTTCTTCCGCACCTTCGCGAAGAAGGGAATATTCAGCAGACCCGGTGCTTCGAGATCGAGTTCCCATATGAAAACCGAATGATCTCGCTTCGCGAGCATGACTGCGGTATTCACCAGCGCGAGTGTCCGCCCAACCCCGCCTTTATAGGAATAGAACGTGACGTAGTAAGACACCGCTCACCCCGCCTTCTTGAGCAACCCGAAGAACGCCCGCGGCTGCTGCACGTCCGGACGTATTCGCCGATGAAGATATCGCTCAAGTGTCGCTTGAGTGATCGGGCGGTCCACGCGCTCCTTCTCCGACGCGCGAATCACTTGTGCCGCCAATCCCAAAAACAGAAACACATTCCTGCCCTCACGCTCCCGCTCAATCAGGTTGTGCTCCTCCATCTCCGTCAATAGCCGCGACAAATTGGACTTCTCTAACGGCATCTCGGCCGCCAGCGCGCCGAACTGAACTCCCTCGGCCTCGGCCGCGTCAATCCGCGCCAGAATTGTTCGCGCATGCTCCCGCGTGTTCACGAACTGCCGGGCCTTCTCCACCGGGTCCACCTTCCGCCTCATCGCTTCGACCAGCGCTCCCAAATGCGACCATTGCGTCAACAACCTGGCCGTTCCCTCCGGCCTTGCAATTCCGCGCGCTTCCCGCGACCCCGTGATCCGGTAGATCTGATCCAGAAACTCTTGCCGCCGCTGGTCCCCCGAGTGCAGCGCCTCGATAAAGCGGTGATGCACCACCGCATCCACTTCCTCCAGCACATCCAAAGACCCTGCCGCCAGAGCCTCGGCTGCCGTGGCTGCCAACTGGCCCCAATCCGCCGAAAGTAATGACGCTGCTGCCTTCATAGTTATCAGATCGTTTGAAAACCATTCGCCACAAGAGACATATTAAACAATTTCATAAGTATTTGTCTAGGTCCCTGACATCATGAAATAAATCAAATATATGCAGGCAATCCTCTCCTCCGTCTTTCAGGTTCACCACTTCCCTCTTCAGCCTGAATGGCCCTTCCACGAAACTGGCGCTTGCCTCCAACAAGCAGCCTTTCTCTTTCACCGCCATCGTGCCGCAGTTAGCCAGACAGGTCACGGCATGGTGCGATTTCACCAGTTCCTTGGCATACTCCAAACCCTCCGTCACCTCAGGCGACATCGAGGGCGTCAGGTAGAAATCAGCTCTAGCCGCCTCCAACAATGGGCGCGCCTGCTTGCCAAAGAATCCCACGCAAATCGCCACTGCGATCCTTCCCCATGGCGTCGAGCAGAATTGTAGCGAAGTTCCGCGTCGGATGTTCTCCACTCCTCCCTCTACGCCGACGCCAAGTTGTTCTCGGAACCACTGTGGCTTCTTTGCAACGTTCGCCCGGCTGATCCTGAACTCCTGCAGTTTCTCGTGACTCCATACCTTCTTCCCGAAGCCATCCAGCACATCGCATCGGTTCACATACCCGTTCTGCGCATCTCCCTCGTGCCAGCTTCCTGCCGCCACCAGCAGCAAACCCGCATCGCGGTTTTCCGTCCGGAGGAATGCCTCCACCGTTTCGAGTAGCGCCGGCGGCATCCGCAATTCCGGTAGCACCAGAATCGAGACGCTATCTTTCGTCGCGCGCTCCAAAATCGAGCGCAAATGCTTCCTCTGCTCCTCGACATCTCCGGTCGATCGCATCACAAACGGACGCTCCGGATCCGGGTCGATGGGATCCACGGAATCTCCCCGTAAATCTGCGCCCCGGCTTAGAGAAGCCAGACCGATTTTTACGCATTTCTCCTCGTATCGCTTTTGGAACTGGCGCACAATCTCTGGCTCCAGCAACTGCCGCACCAGCTTCCTTCCATCCACCACCGCGCTCTCGAGGAACAGTCCGTCATGAAAGGGATGCACGCCACGGGACCTCGCGTCATGGTCGCGGATCTTATCCATCTTCTTCACGGCGCGGCGCACCGGACCCGGCTCATCCGCCCCCACCATCAGTTTCCCTCCTCCAAACTCAGGGGATGCATCGATCGATGGTGTATTCCATAGCGAATTCGCGCCTGCTGCCTCCTGCATCCACGTCGAACACGCGGTCAATACACCCGCCACCGTTACCAGGCACTGCGCCCAATCACGTTGCGTAAACAATTCCCGCAGCTTATCCGCGTCGCCCAAACGAAACGTGGTACGGTCCGCCTCTCTTTTGATCGCTTCGAACGCACGTAGCCGTTGCTCGCGATACAACCCGTTGTGTGAAAGAACCGCGTTGTAGATCGCCGCCTCCTGATGCTTCACCAACTGATGCACGTTCGCAAGCACGCGCAACAAGTCATCGTCGGGAATCAAAGCGTGCGCGAACGCTCCTATATCCTTGGGTGCTTCCGTCGCGTGAAGGTAGACCATGCCAGTCACAACCGAAACAGATTTATTCTCTCCTTTTTTTCAGCCACTTCCAAAACTTACTGGCCGAAATGCCTTCCTCTGTGTGCTACCAACATACTGGGGATCAACTTCGTGACCATCACTTTGGACTACCAACGTCGCCGATACAAGAATTCCGCCATACCACCAACTTCTTCTCGAGCAAAAGTGCAGAACAAAGCCCATCTTCGTCAAAACACTCAGTCAAAGACGCTGCTTCTCACCCCCTGTTACTCTGAGTATTATTACCCCCTCATGTGCGGCATCGCTGGCTTCACCCATCGCGACGGACCTCCCAACCCGGACATCCTTGCCCGCGCCGCCTCCTCCATTCAGCACCGCGGACCCGACCAGCAGGGCTTCTTCCGCTCCCACTCGATCTCCCTCGCCGCCGTTCGCCTCAAGATCCTCGACCTCACCGGCGGCGATCAGCCCATCCAGCACAAGCAGACCGTCATCGCTTTCAACGGCGAAATCTATAACTTTCGCGACATCCGCCGCGAGCTCGAGTCTCTCGGCCACTCCTTCTCATCCCACTGCGACACCGAAGTCGTCCTCCACGCCTTCCTCGAATGGGACACCGCCTGCTTTCGCCGCCTCAACGGCATGTTCGCCATTGCCCTCTGGGACGAGCGTGACCGCCGTCTCGTCCTCGCACGCGACCGCCTCGGCATCAAGCCGCTTTATTATCACAACCGCGGCGAGATCCACTTCGGCTCCGAGCTCAAAGCGATCCTCGCCCACCCCGCCGTCCCGCGCGATATCGACTCGACAGCGCTCAGCCACTTCCTTTCCCTGAACTACATCCCTCATCCGCGTACGCTCCTCGCGGGCATCCAGAAACTCGCTCCCGGCCACTTCCTCGACTGGTCGAATGGTGTCGCTCACATCGAGCCCTACTGGCAGCTCGAGTTTAAACCGCAACCCATCTCTCTCGAAGACGCAAAGCGCCAACTCGACTTCCTTCTCGACCGCTCTGTCCGCGAACATCTTCTCTCCGATGTCCCACTCGGCGTCTGGCTCTCCGGTGGACTCGATTCCTCCGCCATCGTCCATTACGCCACCAGGCATTTCCCCGGCAAGCTCAAGACCTTCTCCGTTTCTTTCGAGGGTCGCTCCTTCGACGAATCGCCCTTCTTTCGCGAGGTCGCAAAAGCCTACGATACCGATCATCACGAATTCGATCTCTCCCCCAACGAAGATCTTCTCTCCACGATCGAAAACATCTCCTATTTCTCCGACGAGCCCTCGGCCGACGCAGGCGCGCTCCCCGTTTGGTTCCTCTCGCAAATGTCACGCCGCCATGTCACCGTCGCCTTGAGCGGCGAGGGCGCAGATGAAGTATTTGGCGGATACACCACCTACCTCGCCGATCGCTACGCCGCGTGGCTCCGGCTCATCCCTGCGCCTCTCCGTCGCGTCATGCTCGCTACCGCGCACGCGTTGCTTCCCGTTTCCGACGACAAGATCGGCTTCGAGTACAAAGTCAAGCGATTCCTTGAAGGGTCGCTCCTCCCACCCGTCGAAGCGCATCTGTTCTGGAATGGCGCCTGTTCTACAGACCAAAAGCGTGCCTTACTCAAGGCAGACCCCGCCGCGCCATTGCCCCAGGCGGATGGATCCCTCAATAGCGTCATCCAACTCGACCAATGCCTCTACCTCCCCGAGGACATCCTCTATAAGTGCGACCGTATGTCCATGGCCCACTCCCTCGAAGTTCGCCCTCCGTTCCTCGACCATCGCATCGCCGCGTTCGCCGCGACTCTTCCGGTGAACTTCAAAGTCCGAGGCTCCACTCTGAAATACCTGCTCCGGGAGTTGATGCGCGACAAGCTTCCTCCCTCAGTCCTCACTCGCAAAAAGGAAGGTTTCGACATTCCTACGCACCACTGGTTCCGCACCATCCTCAAACCGTTCCTGCTCGACACCGTCACACGCCACGCCGTCGAACACTCCGGCCTCTTCCATTGGTCCGCGGTCGACCGGCTCATGCAGGGCCACTTCGCACGCCGCATCAACGCCGGCTATCAGCTCTGGGGCCTGCTGACTCTTTTCCTCTGGATGAAACGATGGAGCGCATCAGCGACACCTTCCACCAGTCACTCGCTCGCCGCTATCAACTGATAACGATCCTCGTCGCGGCCGTGATCTTCGGTGGTTGCGCCACTTCTCCGCCTTCCCTCATGGATGACGTCGATGCTGTCCAGGCCCAGATCGCGCGCACCATGCTGGAATCGGGTGACTGGGTCACCGCCCGCCTCAACGGCGTCGCCTACCTCGAAAAGGCTCCGCTCAAGTATTGGATGATCGCGGTCTCCTTCGCCATTTTCGGCGTCCACGACTGGGCTGCCCGCATCCCCATCGTCCTCTCGACAATCGCCCTCTGCTGGCTTACAGCGCGCGTCGCAGCCTGGGCCTACTCTCCCCTCACCGGCCTTTATGCCGGTCTCGTCCTCGCCACTTCCATCGGACTCTGGCTCTTCACCCGCGTCCTCATTCCCGATGTCGTTCTCACGCTCACCATTACGCTTGCCCTCTACGGATTCCTGCGTGCCCGGCCCTATCTCTTTTGGATTTCGCTCGCTCTCGGCTTCCTTCTCAAGGGCCTCATCGCTCTCGTCTTCCCTATCGCCACTGTCGCTCTCTACTGGACAGTCACACGCTCCTGGGGCGAGTGGCGATCGCTCCGCCCGTTCACTGGCCCGCTCCTGGCTCTTGCGATCGCGGCGCCTTGGGCGATCCTGGCCACACTCCGCAATCCGCCCTACTTCGATTTCACCTGGCGATCTGCCCCGGGCGAGTACCACGGCTTCTTCTGGTTCTTCTTCCTCAACGAGCACGTCTTCCGCTTCCTCAACATGCGCCACCCGCGTGACTATAACACTGTCCCGCGCCTCGCCTTCTGGCTCTTCCATCTGTTATGGATCTTCCCCTGGAGTGTCTGGTTCCTTCGAGTGTTCCGCAAACCGGCCGATCTCTCCGATCGCGCGCGTCGCACTCGACTCCTGTGTTTCTGCTGGGCCGGCTTCGTCCTCATCTTCTTTACCTTCTCGACCACGCAGGAGTATTACTCGATGCCCTGTTACCCTGCTCTCGCTCTTCTCCTTGCCCCAGTGCTCACCACTTCGCGTGGCATCCAGATACTCTCTGCGCTGATCTCGATCGTGCTGTTCACCCTCTTCGCGCTCACTCGCAGCTACGCCACACCCGGCGACATTTCGCAAGCCCTCACACTCAATCCCGAAGCCTACACCCTCTCCCTCGGACACCTACGCGACCTCACTCTCCCCGCATTCGCCTACCTGCGCACGCCGCTTCTGCTCGCCGCCATCGCCTTCGCCATCGCAACCGCCGGCCGGGTCCTGGCGCTTACGACGGCGATGATTCTTTTCTTCCACGCCGCCCGCCTCGCACTCATCACCTTCGACCCCTATCTCTCCTCACGGCCTCTCGCCCAAGCTCTCAAGCAATCACCTGCCGGCGAAGTCATCATCGACAACCAGTACTACACCTTCTCGAGCATCTTCTTCTATGCCGATCTCAAGCGTGCCTGGCTTCTCAACGGTCGCCTCAACAACCTCGAGTACGGCTCCTACGCGCCCAACGCCCCACAAGTCTTTCTCAACGACGATCAGTTCGTCGAGAAGTGGCGAAGCCCGCAACTCCATTACCTCTTCATCGAAGGGCCGTCCGTCCCGCGCCTGAAAGCTCGTGTCGAGCTTTACCCCGTCCATTCCAGCGGCGGCAAGTTCCTGTTCGCAAATCACTCACTTGGTACCCGATAGCTTTCCGATAAGCCACTGGCTTACATCGGCGGCTTGCGCTCCTGGCCCAACCGCGATGTTGCGGCCGTTCACCATCCGGTCCATCAGAACCGGCCGCGGCGCAATGTCGGCTGCGATGTCTGGGATATCGGCGTACTTCAGGATCCCGTGCACGATCACGTCCATCGGCACATACGTGAACGCGTCGTCGAGCACCGTTTGGTACCCAGCCAGACCGCCGCGAGCCGCTACCGCACGCACATCCTCTTCGTATAGACCCGCGAGCAGCGCCAGGTGCGCCCCAAGAGGATCCGCCCGGAACTGCGGCTGCGGAGCTACCTCGAACTCGATCTCATCCACAAACAGATCCGCCGGATTTGCCGGCGCAAAAGACTCGCCCCACACGGCCATGCGGCGGCGATCAATCCCCGGGTGGCGCCGGAGCCAATCCAGCACCGTTCGCAGATCCTTCAGCCGGGAGCCAACGAGGCTCCGGTTCAGGTCGAATGCCATCTGCGCCAACGATACTGGCGTGCCGTCCGGGCTGGCTGACGTTTCACCCGTTCCCCGAACATCTGCCAGCACCACGGAGATCCCCGCGCCGGCCAGCGTATCGATCTCCTTACGGCGGCCAGAAAGGAACCGCTCCTTTCCCCCTTGTGCCACAGCAACCACAACCGGTGTTGTCTCCCTCATGAGAGGACGAATCATCAGAAGGGGCACTCGAATCCCTTCTTCCACACTCATGCTCAATGCCGCTACCTCAGCGCCGGGAATCGGCTTCGTCCAAAGGGTTTCCGCCTGCGCGGACCTTGCCGGATCGATGTCACCAAGCAGCGGCCGCAAATCGTCGCGCACGCTGCGGTTGCGTCGCGCGCGGGCCGCGCGCAGAGACTTCCCGGCGCTCTCCCAGGCGATCTGATGCATCTTCTTCCGATCGATCTGAGCATTAATGGCGGGTGAAATGCTCAAGAGCTCGGCGTGAGGCCGCCTGCGCTGCGCTTCCTGCCTGCGCGCTTGCTCCCGCTCAGGATTGGTCGAGAGCTGTGAATCCGGCGCGATATTACGATCCTCTGGTTCCGGGAACGGGATTCCAAACCAGCGCTGGAGAGCTGGATACAGTTCTTCCCGTTGCTGTGGGCCGATGCTGAAGCAGTGGCTGACGCGCTCCATGCTCAGGCGAATGAGGCCATAGGCTTGTGAGGAAGCCAGATTCTCGCGCGCATTGTAGAATCCCCACACCTTTTCCGAGCGCTGCATGCCGTCCACCCACAGGTTCGGATAGTCCGCTTCTTCCGCTCCCTCCCAGGCAAACTCGAACGCGCGGATGAATTTGCGCGGCGCAACTGAAGCGGCCACGAGCCACGGCGAAAACTGGCGCGCGATCTGTCCGGGCGAATCGCCGTGAACGCGCACGTGTCCCTGGTCATAGTTGAACGGCGCGACGGCGGTGATTCTCGAGTCCAGCGCCGCCGCGAGCGCTGAGGGCTCTCCTCCGCCTGCTACCGAGCCCAGCAGGATAATCCTTTGCCGGTCTACTTCCGGCCGCTCATATAAGTAGTCAACGCTCCGGATGATGTCCCATGCGGCCCAGCCGGAATAACTCTCGCCCACCAGGAACAACTGCTTTGTGAAGGTGTGCCGGGAGGCGTAGCTTTGCCTGTACCAAGGCGTCGTTTCGACGCGCTCACCGTAGCCCGGTCGTTCCATGACCAACACCACGCATCCCGTGCGAGCCCACAACTCGCCCATGTCGTGCAGCTCACCCTGCGTCTTTGGATAGTGCTGGCTGTGGACAATAATGATCGCCGGTGCGGCGCGCCCAGCACGACCAGGCAGATAAAGATTCCCGGACATCCAGAACCCGCGGCGGCTTTGAAAGACCACATTCTCCAGGCGATACCCGCGTCCGTCGCGGCGCGAAGTCACGCGTGCATCGAGTGGCGGACGCTCAGGAGGATATTCGCCGATAGATTCTCGAAGACCGCGAAGTCGCTCGTCGCGGAAGCGCTCCCAATCCTCATGGGTCTTCACACTCTCCCAAGCGCGCCGTTCGGCGAGAACCGCCTGTTCCACCTGACGCTCGAGGTGGCGGGCCAACATCGTTCTGACGCCCGCATGCCGCCGTTCCATCGGTGACCAAACTCGGGACTCGATCCGGGCCGGATCAATTGACTTGCTGACGGCAGCCGCGCTAGCGGATTCGCGATCGGTAAGAATCATCCGCTGATATCGAGCCGGACCATAGAATGTCGACGCGGCTCCCACAACTGGCAAGGAGCTGGATTCGGCGGCTTCGCCAGGTCTTGCTGCACGAGTTCGCGCAATCAGGATCCTCCAGTCCTTGGGTACTCCGGTTTCTCCCAAGGCCGCCGCGCATTCATCGAGCGGGATGTCGATCCTAGCGACCCAGTAGCCGTGCCGGATATCGGTCTGTCGCTCGATTCGCGCGTTCCAGGACGTGCTGGGACGCATGATGTGCGGACCGCTCCCACGAGAATCCCGAATCGCGCCCACCGTGTTCACGGCAATCTCAAGAAAACTTGAGCCGCTCGTAGCCAGATAGATCGCTACGTGATCATCGGAGGTGACGTTACTGTCACGACCGCCAGACCTTGCCACCACGGGCTCGGGCTCATCCATCCGGAAGAGCAGGGCCAATTTCTTTCCGTCGTGAAGCCATTTCACCCGAGTCGCATAGCGCGGCGCGCGGGGGAAAGGCTCGTTGCGTAGAAGTTCGATCTCACGCACGCCACTCCATGCCGGCTCGTCCCATCGCGCGGTGACTGGCGGCAGTTTGGATACGCGGCCGATTTCGAAAGGCGGTGACGAATTTCCCAATTCGGGCGGACGAAACTCCGGCGCGGCGATTGCCGCACCGGCGCCCAATCCAGCCTGTATACCCCACCGCCATAGGAACTCAGGAGCGAGAGCTCGCCTGGATCGAATCCGTTCTGCTTCGAGTTGTATTTCTCCCGTAGGATACGGTTCTAGCTTCCAAGCGATCTCCACCGTCCAGCCATCTCGATGGATTCGCGCTGCTGGCAGGATATCGGCGCGTCCCTCCACGCGATAGGCGCCCCACGGATTCACCTCGACCGAGCTGTCCCTGCCTCCGTAATGAACCCGCAGCCGAATGCGGTCCTCGACTTCCGAGGACTCGACAGCATCCTTCTCCCAAATCGGATTTCTTCCGATCGAGCGCGCCAGCACGCGGCCGCCCGGTTCCGGCAGTCGCGCCGCGAAGCATAGATAGGAACCGCGCATCGCGACGCGGACTTCTCCGCCCAAATCGGCCGGAACACCAGTCTCCGCGGGAGCGAGTTTCCGCCAACTCACGTCGCGCCAAAACGGATCCTCTGGTACGCCATCAATGGTCAGGGGGACATTTGATACGGCCAAATCTTCAGCGCGAAGCACGGATACCGTCAGCAGGGGCAGAAGCAGAGTCAACCAGCTCATGCGCCCCATCTTATAGGATTGTGCCCTTCTGCATTCAGCCAGATGGAGCTAAATTAGCTTCAGCTTGCAATGACGCTTCCGCGCCGCGATGGTACTTGAAAGGACCGTGCTCGATCTCCTCCCCATCGCGATCGTGGCCGCCAGCGGTAGCGGGGGCAACGGCGCCGATTGGAAGCTGCGATTCGGCTGGTCTGGTCCGGACGACAGCCTGTCCGGCCTCCCAAGCGACTGGGAACTTGCCGCTACCGCGCTCCAATGCCACCCCGCAGATCGCGGAAGGCGGAAAGAAGTCCTGGTACCAGCGTCACGATGAACAGGGGTGGAAGGATGAACAGCACGATTGGGAATAGCATCTTGATACCAGCTCTACCGATCGCGGCTTCCGCTCGCAGGCGGCGCCGTGTGCGAAGAGCTTCGGCGTAGACTTTGAGAGCTTGCGCCAGGCTGGTGCCGAACCGTTCGCTTTGGACGATCATGGCTGCCAGTGACTTAATATCCTCGATGCCGCTCCGCCGAACCAATTGCTGGAAGGCTTTGGTTCGCTCCTGCCCGGCTTTCACCTGCATCACCACCGTGTAGAACTCGGAGGCGAGCTCCGGATAGATGTGCTGCAATTCCTCGCTGACCCTGAGCATGGCCTGGTCGAGAGCGAGCCCCGTACCGAGCACGATGCCAAGGAGATCAACCGTGTCGGGAAGCGCTTCTTCGAGTCTGCGCTTATAGCGCGCCACCAGGCGGTAGAGGATCTGCTTGGGAAGGAGCCAGCCGAGAATGAAGCCCGCAGCCAAGCCCGCAATCTTGTTCGCAATCGGCTGGCTCCAGGTGATGTATAGGAACGCCATCAACATGCCTACAAAGAACAGCGCGTTGCCGACGCAATAAATGGCGATCACTTCGCGACGGCGAACGCCGGCGGATTGAAGCTCCTTCTCGGTGTCGCGGAGCCATTCCTCACCGCCTGCGATGCTGATGAGGTAGAGGATGCCATCCAGCACTCCTCCGGTTGCCCGCCGTCGCCGCGAGCGGAAAGTCGTGGTGGCTGTGCTACCGGCGGCCTGCAGCTCGTCTAGCCGGTCCTCGAGCGGATTCTCTTCCTGATGGAAAAGATGGAACCCAGCCCAGAGTAACGCCGCGACGGTAGCGAAGGCGAGGAAGAAAAATGCCGCGGCGATGAGCATGGTAGTCCTAGAATTTCGGATTGGCGAGCTTGCGGATGATCAGGATGCCGACAATTTCGGAAATGATGGCGTAGGTGAATGCCATGCTGCCGGTTTCGTCGGTGATGAGCAGGTTCATCATCTCGGGCTTCAGGAACCAGAAGGCAGCTCCCACAAAGATGGGGAGGGCGCACAACAGACCCGCTGACAGGCGCTGCTGCGCCGTGTGGGCCCTCATCTTAGCCACCATGTTCAGCCGTTCGCGTACGAGCAGAGAAAGATTGTCGAGCACTTCAACCATGTTGGCGCCGGTCTGACGCTGCAGGATCAGGCCGGTGATGAAGAACTTCAAATCGATTAGAGGAACGCGCTTGCCGAGATTCAGCAGGGCCGCATCGAGCTGCGAGCCCAATGAAAGCTCCTCGATTACCTTCTTGAATTCCATCTTCACGGGATCGATGGATTCGGTGGAGATCGTCTCCAGGCCGCTGTGGATGGTGTGGCCGGCTTTCATCGAACGGTTGAACAGATCGATCGCGTCGGGAAATAACACTTCGAACTTGGCGAGGCGGCGCTTGCGGATCTGATGGATGACGGTGACGGGAACTGCAGCGATCACTACGGCGATAAGGATTCGCAAGGCGGGCATCGCCATTCCAAACACGCCGAGTAGGAGATAGGTCCCCACCAGGAGCAGAATGGAGACCACAAACACGTCGATGGCGCGGTACTTCAAATTCGCCTGATCGATGTATTCCTGCAGCCGGCGCAACACTCCGATCCACGAGAAGAACTCTCCGAGAAATCCGAAAGTTCCCTCCTGCTCTCGCTTGATCAGGTCGCCCCCGCCGGTACGGGTCCGGGCGCCGCCCCGAGCGCGGAGCTCCCGCAGGCGGGAAGCGATCACCTGCGCCTCCTGCTGTTGCGGAATCGACCAGACATAGTAGCCCGCCACGAGCAGCGCGCCGGTGAAGATCAGGAATGCAACAACGATAAACATCTGTCGATCCTTACCACTCCCCTAGTGTGTTAGAAAACTGCAAACTTGGCCATTGTGGGGCAGGATGGCATCCTGCGTGGCGGTTGGCTACCGCCGCCTCCCGACTGTCCAAGACGCCGAAGAGCCGATTGACAATCGGCCCGCAGCTTAACAAGCTGTCCCACACGAGAGATCGGAGCTCTTCCACGGCTTCAGCGCTCCTTGACCGCGTGCTCTTCATGGAAGATGGACTGTGAGATATGGATGCCATAGGCCTTCAGTCGCGTCCGACACTTGGGCACTTCGCCGGTAGCGCGAAAACGTCCGAGGACCTTGCCGCTTGCAGTCATACCTTCGCGCTCAAATCCGAAGATATCCTGCATGTGGAGACTTGCGCCGTCGGATTCGATCACTTCGCTGATCGAGGTGATTTTGCGTGAGCCATCGGGCATCCGGTTCATGTGAATCACGATCTGAATCGCCGAAGACAGCATCTGGCGGATGACGTAATCGGGGACATGCTGGCTCGCCATCATGACCATTGTCTCGAGCCGCGAGAACGCGTCCCGCGCAGTGTTGGCATGGACCGTGGTCATCGAGCCGTCGTGGCCGGTGTTCATGGCTTGCATCATGTCGAAGGCTTCCGAGCCGCGGCACTCGCCGATGATGATGCGGTCCGGACGCATGCGGAGAGCGTTGATGACAAGGTCGCGCTGCGTGATAGCGCCGGCGCCCTCGATATTCATCGGACGGGTCTCGAGCCGGACGATGTGAGATTGTTGCAACTGTAACTCGGCCGTGTCTTCGATGGTCACCACGCGCTGCTCATCGGGTACGAAACGCGAGAGCGTATTGAGCATCGTCGTCTTGCCGGAACCTGAGCCGCCGGCGACCACCATGTTCATGCGGGCTTCGACGCAGCCGCTCAGGAAATCGAGCATCCCGGAAGTGAAGGTTTCGTTCTTGAGTAAGTCCTCGACGGTCAATAGCTTTTTGCCGAAGCGCCGGATCGACATCACCGGCCCGATGAGGCTGATAGGCGGGATGACGGCGCAAACACGAGAGCCATCGTTCAGGCGCGCGTCTACGATGGGCGATGAATCGTCGATGCGGCGGCCGATGTTCGAGACGATTCTTTCGATGATCATCCGGACATGCCCCGGATCTTTGAACCGGACATTGGTTTCGACGATTTGGCCGCCCCGCTCGACGTAGACGTTGTCGAACCCGTTCACCATAATGTCGCTGATGTTGGGATCCTTCATCAGCGGCTCGAGCGGACCGAGTCCGAATACTTCGTCGAGGATTTCCTCGATCAGACGCTCGCGCTCGTTCATGGTCATCGGAATGTTTTCTTCCGAAACCAGGCGCTCGAGAACTGTTCCGATCTGGTCGCGAACACCGTCTTTGCTTAAACCGCGCAACTGTTCCGGCGAGAGCGAATTCAGCAGCCGCGTGTGGATCTGCGTCTTGATGGCGAACCAGCGATCGGTTCCGGTGCCGGTTCTGGCTGGAGTGCGGGTAGTCATTTGCATTAGGCGGTCTTGGCCACGGGCTGCTTACCGGTCGCCTTGTCGACAAAGGCCCGGAAGGCGCGGTCCAGGTCGGGCGCGGCCTCGCGATTGGCAACAAAAGGCCGGCCTCGATTGATGGCCGCGGCAACGGAGGGGGATGGGGGTACACCGTAAAACACAGGCTGATTGAGCGTCTGGGTCACCTGTTCGAGACTCGCGTACTGAGTGCTGGCTTTCTTCTGATAGTTGTTTAGCAGGATCTTGAGCTGATCCTGGCTGAAACCCATCCGCATGAGATAAGAGATGTACCGCTGTGCGTTTCGAATGGCGGGGAACTCCTGGGTCAGCACCAGGAACACCGTCGACGACGATTGCAGCGCGCCCATCACGACTTCGTTCACCGGATTACGTCCCGCGTCGATTACCACGGAATCGTATTTCTCCACCAGGAAGGTGGTGAATTCGCGAAACATCGGCTCGGTAAAGTAGCCCTGGTGCTCGAGCGAATCCGGAGGACCAACGAGAAAGAAGCCGAGAGGATCGCGTGTGACGAATCCTTCAAACAACTGCTGATCCATCCGGGCAAGGTTTTCGCCGACTTCGAGCAGGGTGTACTGCGGTTGCGCGCCGACCTGCATGGCTGCGTCATTGGCGGTCCAGTCAAGATCGATCAGAACCGTGTTCTGCTTCCGCTGCGCCAGCACGGAGGCGAAATTGACCGCCAGAGTGGTGGTCCCCACTCCGCCTTTTACACCGAGAAACGTAAACACTTTGCCGAGACGGCTGCTGACCTGCGCGGTCTGTTTGGGCGCCTTTTCAAACCGGGTAACCGCGTCGCGAAACTCGAGACGGCGCAGCGGTTGCACCAGAAAATCGTTTGCCCCGGCCCGAACGGCGGCGATCACAGCTTCACCCTCGGCATGGTAGTTGGAAGCGATGATATACAGGTGCGGCGCGGCCTGCTTCACCTTCTCGAGAATCTTAATGCCGCCCTCGGCATCGCTGGCCAGATCCAGGATGAGACCGGCCTCGGGGTGGCGGTCCAAATCCTGAAGCACACGGATGTAAAGGTTCGCGGAGACTTCGGGGTATTCGGACACGAGCTTCGCGTTGGGCACGTTGAGCAGGTTTTCGCGCACCATTTCGCGAAAGTGGTCGTCGCTGGAAGCCACCAGAATGGAGATGGACATAGGGAATTCACGTGCGCCCGGTCAGGGCAGGCAGCCCTCCTCGTCGGCGTTGCATCCGGCGCTTTCGATGGGCAACGAGGTCGAAAAATTGGGAAGATCGACCGGCGGCAGGCCCAGATAACTGAAGAAGGCGCGGAATTGGTAGTTGTTGATGCGCACGCGGACCACATCCGGGACGCACTCGCGGCTGCAAGAGCTCCCGTCGCAGGCGAACGACTCGAGCTGGCCCGATTCGGCGTTGCGCGAATAGTAGCTCACCTCGATCTCGGCCGTGCCATCGCGGAACTGGTCCTGGTCGAACATCATAGGAACGTTCTGCTGCATGTAGGAGATCACGTTGGATCCGCCGGGCTGATAGCAGTGCGTGGCTGCATATTGGGCGCCCTGGCGGGTGAAGTCCACCACACTGTGCCAGACCCACAGCAGCTCCGCCGTGAAAATGATCATGAAGGTCAACGGAAGGAAGACACCGGCGTAAATCAGCGCGTATTCGATGGTGGCTTGCCCACGTCTGAACTTGGCGCTGGCAACTTTGTGGGGCAGCTTGTTAAGCTGCGGGCCGATTGTCAATCGGCCCTTCGGCGCCGTGTAGAATCGAGCAGCGGCGTTTACCAACCGCCGCACAGGATGCCATCCTGCTCCACAATGGCCAATCTTGCAGTTTTCCAACACACTTGTAACAGGCAATCGCGCCATCAGGTGCCTCCATGCGGGATCCGGATCTGCGGGCGCAGCGGGATCGGATCGAGTGTAAGACCGGGAAAGGCAAACCGGATCGGATATCCGTCCGGAATCGACACTACAAGAAACTCCGGCGCGGTCCCTCCGACGGAGGCGTCACAGCCAGCTTCGGAGCACTGGCATTCTTCGAGCTCCTCGCTATCGGGGTTGAAGCGCTCGATCCGGATCTGGATCTGATCGGCTTCGAGTCCTGGCAGGATGGCCTGGTCGTTGTCATCGACGCCGCCTCGCAAAGCGAACTCCTTGGCGGATTGGATGGCCGCATCGCTAGAATCGCAGAAATTGATGCCCTGCTGCGTACCGGCAAGCCTCGCGATCGTGTAGAGCAGCTTGTGCAGCGTATAGTACGTGTAGGAAACCCGGGCCAGCTCGACCATCCCCACCAGGAACATGACCATGATGGGCACCCACATCGCCGATTCGAGAAGTGTCGATCCACGGCGTCCTAGTCTCATCGGTGGAGCACCACCTTTCCCGGACCGGCGGTAATGCTGCAGCCCGAAAATCTTCCCTGCCTCAGCGGCATCGCACTGCCGATGTAAAGGCCGTTGAAGCGACCGTTGCCATCCGTGATATCAATGTTGGTGGCGTTGGCCGGGGGTTCAATGAGGAACTGGCGGAAGCCAAGGATGGTGAGCGCCTGCGGATCGCCGAGCGCGTCTACGATCGCAACCGTGATGACTCGACGGCCGGTTCCCGTGTAGGCGGCGTAGTCTTCGACATCGGTTGTGTCTGTATCGGCTAGGAACGCCTGAGACGCGGTATCGACTTCCGCGATGCTCTCGCAGCCCGTGACCGGAGTCGACTCGAAACGCATGCCTAGGCCGCAGAGATAATTCGTGACAAGCGCGGGCACCCGCTGCGGCTGCATAGGCAGAGCACATGCCAATGGCGAAGCAGCGGTCCATACTGCTTCAACGCTGTTGACCACGGCACAACTCCGGGCTTCGACATTCGAAGCAGGCAATCCACCTGCCCCGATGCGGAACACTTGCGTACCTTCGTCTGCGAAAATTTCGGCTTCTTCGTTCAACCGGTTGTAGATCAGGTAGGGGATACGTTGGGTGGCGCCTGCGAGAGGCTGTGGCTGATTCGGACCATTGCAAACGTACCCGAGCGTATAACGGGTGGCCAGCGTGAATCCAAAATGAGTTGTGTCCGCGCTATCCAGTGCGGCGATGGCGATGCCATCGAGACCGCATGCTGTGCAGAGGGGCGCGGAGATTCCCGCGACAGCCTGAACGCGGACCTGGGTGCGGCCTTCCTGGGCCTGTGGCAAGAACCGCCAAAACAGGGTCGGTGCATCCGCGGCCACCGTAATCCGGATGTGTTTGGCCGTCGTGCCCCCTGCATTGCCGGCGCCTTGTTCACCGGCAGTGGCATCGGTGGCGGTCTCAAAGAATTCAGGTTCCTCGACAGTGCTGGTGAAATCGCCTTGGGAGTCTCCCACCGGGCGTCCGCCATAGTCGTATCGATTTTGGAAGCCGGAAGATTCCAGGCCTGTGCTCTCAGCGGCGGTACTGGCTTTATCGACGGAGTCATCCGTGCCAATCAGCCGTGTAGCGCCAGCCAGTGCCATTGCGTTGGCCGCGGTCTGCAGCTCACCACGCACCATGTAAAGGCGCCCGAGGTCGACGGCGAATCCCATGAGCCCGAAGACGACCGGGACCAGCAGCACGAGCATCTGGAAAGAAGTGACACCGCTCTTGCAGTTGTTTCTGTGGCGCAAGCCTCCGGCTTGCGAGGCAAGCCGGAGGCTTGCCCCACAGTGCACCTGACTATTTCTTCGGCTCCTGGTGTCCACGTGGTCCTACAAATTCCGGTTTGGCTACGCCCTGTTCCTTGTCCTTCTTCTTGTTCTTGCCGGCCTTTTCCTCCGCAACGCTTGGGAGCCAAGCCTGCGGGTTGTCCAGCAGCTTGATTTCCTCGCCCGGCGGAACCGGTCTGACAAAGCGCGGCGTCACCACGACCAGCAACTCGTCATTCGACTTGCGCGTGCTGCGGCTGCGGAAAAGATGGCCGATGATCGGGATGTCCCCAAGGCCCCGGATCCGGCTCAGCGTCTGGACCACACGATTGTCGATCAACCCCGCGATTGCAAAACTCTCGCCATCCTTCAGAATCACTTCGGTCTCGGCGCGCCGCGCCGCAATCGCCGGAATGAGGAAGCCTTGCAGCGTGACCGCATTCGAATAGTCCAGAGACGTGACAGCAGGCGCTACCTTGAGATGAATGCTTCCCTGCGGAGTAATGTTGGGAGTGAATCCCAACTCGATGCCGAACCGTTTGAACTGCACGGTGACGACCGGGGCGGTCGCGCCGCCCGTGGTGGTCGCCTGAATCGTCGGAAACGGGAATTCGCCGCCCGCCAGGAAGTTCGCCTCTTTTCCTTCGATAACGATCAGGTTCGGCTCAGCCAGAATCTGAAGCAGATTCCGGGAAGCCAGTGCCCTGATCGTGGCGCCGATGTTGAGATCGGGCCGGAACACGAACAGGTTCAGAAGATCGGCGAAGTTGATGGACGTGTTCTGAAACTCCTGGTTTTGGAACTGAAGCTGGCTGATGCGTGGCGGAGAAAACTGTTGTGTGGTTCCCATCCCGAGCATCTTGTCGTCCCGGCTGAAGTAGTTGAACCCCAGCTCCGACATTCCAACACGGTCGACCGCGGCGAACCGGACCTGGAGCAGGATCTGACGCGGCTCGAGCGGCGGAGGCAACTGGAGCAGATTCACCACTTTCTTGGCATGGGTGCTGGCTAGTGCCTCCGCCTGCTTAGCCTGTTGCGGATCTTTCGCCGACCCCGTAAGCACCAGTGTCTCCGTGTTTCCGGTGATGCTGATGCTGGCGTCGGCGATGCTCCCCTGGATGGATTTCCTGACATTCTCAAAATCCGTGTGATCCGCTACTACCGAGATGTCGTAGCGGGCCGGTATGGATCCGGATTCCCAAATGACGATGGTGCTCTTCCCAACGCTTTTGGCATTGATCATCACTTCCCGAGGGCTCACCACAACAGCGTCCGCGATTCTCGGCTCACTCACGGCTACCCGTTGGACGTCGTTCGGGAACTGCACCAGCTCGCCTCGTCCGACCGTGATGGCGAGATCCCGTGGCGGGGCTGTTTGCGCCAGTGCCAACGCAGCCAAAAAGAACGGGGAAAGGCGGTATGCGAGGACGTTGATCATTGGAAAATTTCCTGGACGTGTTTTTCCCCGTGATAGACATCGATCACCGCGCGTGGCTTGGGCGGCTCCTTCTTTTCGGGAGGCTTGGGTGGAGCCGGCGCCTCTTCTCCGATCAACTTCGCCCACGCCTTGCGATCCCTCACGCTGGGCGAAAGCTTACCTGCCTTACGGCCAAGGACGCGGCTGACAAGCATTGGCTCGATTTGTTCCATCGTGGCGGGTTCAGCTTGAGGGCGCGTGGAGCGATCGGCGGGGTTCCGCAGAGAGAGACCGATGCGGCCCTGGTTCTTGGCGAGCTCGAGCTTCTGCGCCTCTTCAGGCGTGACCACGAGGGTTGCTGTGCGTTGTTGGCCGGTGGGAGTGACCGTGGTCTTGGCGGTAGTACCCGGAGCTTGCTGCTCGATTTGAGTGAGGCGGCCGATTGAAATCACTTCGACGTCCTCGAGCAGAGTGACCGTCAAGGCTTCGGTCACCGAGCCGGTGCGCGTGAACAGAACATCCACTCGAGAACGGGGCTGGAGTAACCCGCTTGCGCCGGTCGCATCCGTAAACTGAACCGACATCGCGCGCTTGCCGGGCTCAATGGTGGCGGCGACACCCTCGGCTCCCATTACGGAGGTGAGGCGGCTCGAGGTCAAAGGCTCCCCCGCACTCACGGGGTAGATCAACGCGCGGCCGATCGCTTGCGCAGGTGCGGACAGGGCCGTCCTGGGAGCATCGCGCTCAATGATCGTGATCAGCTTCAGGTCTTCCTTAGCCACTTTGTGACCGATGTTGAGGTCGCGGGCGGCGGCGACGATCGAGACCGTCTTTTCCTGCTGGGGAGCCTTCGTCCGCGCGTAAAGGAACCAGGTGAGCAGTGCGGCCGAGATCCACGCGACGCCGAAGATGGTGAGCAGCTTTTGGCGATCCATCAGGCCTGTCCCTCTCCGGCTGCGCTGACCGAGCCGCGTGCGGGCAGATTAAAAGCTATGAACACATTGATCTCCCATAAGTTTCGGCGATTCAACGGGTCGGACGCTCCAACAGTACTGCCGTCGAGTCCCTGTACCGCTCAGTCCAGCCTATGAGGGGAAGTACTGCCGCTAGAGAGTAGTTTACAGGAACCAGTGCGTGCGTGAAGCCTTCGGTCTCGATCATCCCGTCCCAGCCTGGCCGGACTTGGACAAAATCGATGTAGCGCTTCATGAATCGGACTCCGTAAAAGTCGCTTCGTCCGTCGAAGTAGACCTTTCTTTCACCCTGGAAACGGTAGATAAGGTACCCGCCAAACTTGTCCGGCGCGAACAGGCGCGCCGAACCTGGCAAGCCTTCTACAGCGGATGCCGCTAAGACCGGGAATTCCTCAGGAGGGAATCCAGTACGCGCGTGAAGCGATGGCTGCCACAGTATCCAGCCGGCGGCCAACAACATCAAAGGCGCCCAGGCATAGCCGCGGAAGGGAGAATCGAGAGCACGCAGATTTCGACCGTAGGCCAGGAAACCATCGACCTTCCCACGTATCCAGGGGCGGAGCTCCATCTTCCGAAGGCCCTCGGTGATGGACCCGTTGGCGAGCGGAAGCAGCAACGCGACCAAAGGGAGTCCGCGGGCCGATCGCAGGGCCAGAAGACACATGCCGCCGAGCAGAAAGAATCGGCCCAGCCTTCCCTGGTCCAGCGCAAACACTGCGCCGATGCCGGCGATCGCCAGCGCCAGCAGGATTTGAATGGATCCGGGATTGTGGAAATTGAACGACTGGAACTCTCCGATGCGCTCGAGCAGTTCGCGGTTGGTCAGATAAGAGAAAACGTGCTGGTGTAGGAGCCATCCATAGGGATTCAAAAATGACCCGGCGGCCGCGGTGGTCGCAACAACGGCAAACCACCGAGCAGCTCGAAAATCAGCGTCGGGTTCGACAGTCCACAGCAGCGGTCGTAGCCAGTATCCTATGGCGTAAAGCACGGCCGTCGCCGGGAGGAGAAAAAAGCTGGCGTGAAGGTTCGCCCAAGCTGACCCGGCCAGGAACGCCGCCACCGCGTGCCACCAGCGCGACCGGATTGGTGGTCTTTCGGCGCACCAGACCCACGCAAGTAAAAGCAACCAGCCGAAGATGTGTGGACGGGCCAACCAATGCAGATTCACTGTAGAGAGCATTGGAGAGGCGAGCACACACGAAAGAAGAAAGTCCCCGCCTGCGGCCCAGGTAAGGCGGAACCAGAGCCAGCTACAGATGGAAAGCAGCGCCAGGTAAAGAAGGGTCACGCCTGGCAGGCCGCCGCGGATATGGGCGATACCCAGGATAACGTCCGCGCTCCATTCCCAGGCTAACCATTCCGATCCCTGGCGAGACCAAGAGTAGGGATCGGTTCTCGGGAGTTTGCCGGTCTGGATGATGGTTTCTCCGCTCCGAATATGCCAGCCGGTGTCGGAATCTCGAAACAGCTTTCGGGGAGCGTCAAATAGGAAGAGGGCGTAGAAGAGAGTGAAGACAGCCCCCGTCAACGCAAGATCCGGAATGAGAAAGAACCGGACAGCGCGAGACACGGCGGCTTCAAGAGGGGAAAGGGAAGCGATCCGGAACCGGGCTACTGGCCCGAGGCGCCGATGCTCGCCAATCCCTGGGTGATGCTCGAGTAGAGGCTGACCACGGCTTGTGATAACTGGTTCACCGTGACGATGAGAGCCAGACCCACAGCCGCGACGATGAGAGCATACTCGACTAAGTCCTGCCCTTCCTCTTCTCGCCAAAACCGCAGAAGAAACTGTTTCATAAAATCTCCTGTATTCTTAATATCCTATCGCAACCACTCCCTCATGGTCATGGCTCTTTGCCGTTCAAAGCGCCGGCTGAGCTGCGCGCGTCATCAAGCGGTTTCCCGGATGGCTTCTGCGCAGTTTCGGATCCTGGCTGCCCGGGACTCGGCTCCGGCGCAAGAAAGATCTTTTCCAGTACGTCCGCGGCCTTCCGCCACATCGAAGCCTTCTCCGAATCAATGTCCCGGCCCGTCCTTTGGGCCCGCGCAGGCTGCCCATCGAGCTCGGAAACCAAGGCGAGATTCCGGAGCGCCGCCGCGTTGCCGGGTTGGTAGCTCAAGGCAAGATTCAATTCCATCCGGGCTCCTTCGTAATCTCCTTGCTCGATGAGAATGGCAGCCAGATTGTTGTGCGCAACAGCAGGGTTGGATACTGATTGCAAGTGGGAAACCGCGAGCGAGCGGTCCTTTGCCATGGCAATTCCGAGATTGTTGCGCGCCACTTGCATGCGCGGATCGAGCCTTAATGCGTCCTGGAATTGTGCCGCTGCCTGCGCAAGCTTTCCTTGCAGGAGAAGATTTTGGCCTAGATTGTTGTGCAGATAGGCTTGAGGCCTGGTTCCCTCGAGCGCTTTGCGATGGGCAGTTTCGGCTTCCGAGAGGCGGTTCATTTCGTCGCGCAGAATCCCGGTCCAGGACCAGAGTTCGGCTGATGCTTCCGCGTGACGTTCGACAAAACCGTCCAGCAGACGCGAGGCTTCGACAACGGATCCTCGTGTGCGCAGTATGCGTGCCAACTCGATATGGACGCGCTCATCGTCCGGGAACTTCTCCAAGGCCAGGCGGTAGTGCTCGATAGCCAGCTCCGGAAAACCCATTCTCTGAAAGCGCGAGGCGAGCTCCAGGCGGACGGCAAGATTGTTCGGCTCCGCCATCATACGCTCGCGGAGCCGTGGGATCTCGAGATCGCCATCCCCAGCGTCTACGGCGTTCACCACTTGCCGGCGGAACACCTCGCGCACGGCACTCTGAGGCGCCTTCCCCTCGGGAGCTTTCACCTCGATAGTTCCGTTCCAGTCCTGGTTCCCCGAGCGAGTGGATCGAACAGCACAGGACGAGAGCCCGACCGTCAGGGCCACAACCAGGAAGGGAACCTTCATGCTTGGACAAACTCCAGTTGATCGCCGGGCTCCGTACCGGTCTTGTCGGCCATCCCCGCAGTCAGTTCGAGCACGGAGTGAGCTCGCAGACACAGCGACATGCGGCGGCGGGGCATATTCTTTCTGATCTTTAAGATGACGCGCCTTTTATTCAGGAAGATGACATCGATCGGAAATTTCATGCCGAATGTGTGGACCCCCTCGCACGGAACAATCCAAAGCCCTTCGCCCTCCGGCAGCGCCTCGTGCTTCAAGAGTCCGGTCCGGCGTTTCTGGCTGGTGTCGGCAGCCATCGCCCGATCGGCAAGAATCACCTGCCGGGTCACGTTGCGAATCACCAATTCCTGGTTCTCCTTGTAAACACAGAGAGGTGGCAGTTTGTTGCGGCGCCACCGAAACTTGCGAGAGCTGGAAGGGTTTAGGGTATCGTATCAAGAGATGCGTTTGCAATCTTGTTTTGTTTGCCTACTACTCCTTACAACTACGAGCTTGTACGCGCAAGTGACCACAGCTCCAGGCGCAGTCTTCGGTGACATCGTTCCCGCAGGCGGGCAGCCCTCGGATGTGGTTCTGGACGAGAGCCGCGGACGGCTTTACCTGGCCAGCTCCGGAGCCAATAGGGTCATTATTTTCAATTACATCGAAAAGAGACTCGAAGGCTACATCGACGTTGGCACCTATCCTTCCGCGACCGCCATGTCTATGGATAGCAAGTTCCTGTATGTCAGCAACGTTCAAGGCGCCTCACTGAGCGTAATCGACCTCGATGGCGAGCGGGTAACCACTACCGTGAGCCTGCCTGCCAAGCCAGAGGGAGTCGAAGTGGGCTTCGATGGGCGCGTGCTCATCACCACGCAAGGGACTGGCCAGAACAATGCGCAGAACACCCTGCTGATTTACGATCCGACGCAAGAGGCAGGTCAGCAACTGCTTCCGGTGCTTTCACCCCCGCCGATCTCCACGCCAAATCCCCTCCCGCCTATTTTCGTTGGCCGGCCTTCCACGGCATTTCCGGGCCGCTTGATCCGAACCCCGGACGGCCAGTTCATCATCGGCATGGTGGCTATCAATCAGACTGCGAACAATGCCCAAACGACGTTATTTGTGTACGAGGTGGCTTCCGGAACTGTCCTCCGGAACCGCACGGTGACCGGCCAGTCGACGGTATTGGCAATGTCCCCGGACGGATCGCGTTTTATGGCCGGCTCCACCCTCTACGATACGGCGACCCTCAATGTGATCGGGGCCATGAGCACTGCCAACTATCCGTTCATCTTTACTCAGCAGGGGTTCAACTCCGCGATCAACGTACAGAACAATTTCGGCGGGAGCTTCTTTTCGGCGGAAGGCGACATCGTTTATAGCGCGTTTAATTTTCAGGCCGGAGCGCCAAATACCCGCCCGCTCTCGAACGTACTGGCCATCGCCAGCGCGAAGCACCTGGGGGTTCGCCTGGGGATCCGGTTGCCGGAGAGCATTCTTGGTAAGATCGTGGCTCCGTCATCGGGAGAGGAGGCTTTCGCCACATCTGAATCCGGACTGGTGGTGCTCCCGATCTCCAAACTGTTCGAGCAGCCGATCATCATGCCGGACACCGTCAATGTATTCATGTCGGCGGATCCATGCAATAAGGGAATCGCGCGCGCGGCAGTCAGAGTGAACAATATCGGGGCCGGGAAGCTCACTTACACGGTGCCGATTCTCACCACCGCGCTGGTCGTGGAATTGACCAGTGGGCTCGCGCCGTCAACGGTCAACTTCATCATGGAACCGGGCCGCACTGGCATACAGCGCCAGCCAGGCACGAATATCTTTTCGGGCGCTGGCAATGGGAATGGCGCGGCGATCAACATCAACCTTACTTCCCGTGAGGCGATCAATTTCCCGAACACCATTCGGGTCTACATGAATTTCCGGCAGAGCGACCAGCGCGGGATCGTATATCCGATCCCCACTAGCACGGCCAATAACGAAGGCTTGCAGGAGCTGCTGCTCGACGACAGACGCCAGCGCGTTTATATCACCAATTCCGGCTTCAATCGTGTGGAGATCTTCGACATCCGCCGGCAAAGATTCATCGATCCCATTGAAGTGGGTCAGCTTCCGCACTCGATGGCAATGTCGCTCGACTATAACACGCTATACGTAGGGAACTCTGGCGGAGAATCCATCTCTGTGGTGGATCTCGACACCCGCCGGATCATTTCCAACGTTGAGTTTCCCCCGATTCCGCGGCCCGGCAATCAGGTCCCGGTAAGGCCTCTCTCTTTGGGTATGAGCCTGTCCGGTCTTCAGTTCATCATGTCGAACGGGAGCCTCTGGCGTCTGGTGGGCAATACGGCGACGCCGCGGCCTGCAAGCCCCATTATCAGCCCGAATACCACCACAACCACTCTCGCTGCGCCGGCGCAATACTCCTTCGCTTCGACGCCAGGGGGAGAGTACCTGGTGGCGTTGGCCGGGAATGGAAACGTCTATCTTTACGATGCCCTCGCGGATGCATACACCGTCGGCCGCACCATCAATCAGGCGCCGATCCAGAGCTATTACGGACCGGCCGCCGGCGCCGACAAAGGAGCCTACTTTCTTGTCAACGGGTTGATTCTCAGCCCGTCGCTGTCAGTCATCGGCGGAGCCGAGCGCCCGGGCGTCGTCCAAATTGGACCACCGCCAGCTCCTGGTCAGCCTCCGACGCAAACCATTGTCAGCGCCGGGCAGCGGCATATCGCGTCCTTTGCACCCCTGAATGAAAGGGAGTTCGTGCGTCTGACGGTGCCTGTGCGCGCCAATATTCTGGCTGCTACGCGCGACGACCCCCGCCCTACCATCGAGCTGGTAGATATTCGCACTGGCGCCGAATCCGTAGTTGCCGTCGCGCCCGAGAATCCGCCGTTCACAGTGTTCGGCACGCAGCGGATCAGTGTTCCGCCCCGGCAGATGGCAGTGGATGCCGATGGCACGGCCTACGTAATTTCCTTGTCCGGCCTCACCGTGATTCCCCTGGCGCGTGGCGGCGGGGCTGCGCGCCCGGCCGTACCGACTGGCACGCGAGGCATCGTGAATGCCAACAACGGCACAACGAACTTCGCGCCGGGTTCCTTCGTTACGGTCAGCGGACTCAGTCTGGCGACCACCGCGACGGCCGAACAGGTTCCGCTGCCGACAGTGATGGGCGGGTCATGTGTGACGTTCAGTGATGTCGCGTTGCCCTTGCTGCAAACTTCCGCTACGCAGATCACAGCCCAGGTTCCGGACGACATCCGGCCAGGCATCTATGTTGCGCAGGTGCGAAGCTTGGCCAACGCTACGCAGAGCGATCCGATCCTGGTAACGGTGCAACGGCCTCAGTAGAAGGTAGAAAAACTCACCCTACCAGCCAGTAGGCCCCGGACCCCAGACCAACCCCGATCACCAGACCCGCCAGAACGTCGCTCAAGAAATGCATTCCGAGCACGATCCTCGAGATGGCGATACTGAAGGCACAAAACAGGAGCCCGATAGTCAAATCGGGATAGTACTGGATCAGCGGAACGGCTATGGAAAAGGACGTGATTGTGTGCCCCGACGGAAAGGAAAACTGGTCCGGCGGAAGCAGGGTTGCCCAGCAATGTGGTTCAATTTGGCACGGGCGGCGCCTTCCGGTAAGCCGCTTCAGGGCCAGGAACACAACGATACCGGACGCGGAAGCGATCGAGGCGGCGAAAAGCGCCCGGCCTCTGTTATCGCCACCATATACGGCCAGGACTAATGCCATGGCGTACCAAAGCCAGCCATCGCCTCCCCGAGTGGCGCACAAGAGCCACAGCCGGATCCATCGTGGCGCACGCCACCGGTGCAACCGGCGCATCAAAGTGTGATCGCCGGCACTGATCCATTCCAATGTTCGGGCCATCATACGCCCTCAGAATCTATAGTTTGCGTTACATTGCAGTGAAGAACGGGAAAAACATTCGTGACTCAGTTTGTTTTTTATACGTCCTCCACCGAAAATGAAGAATGCATGAAAAAAATCGACTTCATCTATGTCGAAGCAGGCGGGGGACATAAGAGCGCGGCGACGGCCCTGAAGGCCGTCATCGAGCAGATCGGCAAG
>Ga0187893_10003840_pt1 | contig 29578 bp, 26 predicted proteins | sample MA1701074metaG_FD_139574 | JGI IMG/M metagenome (GOLD analysis project Ga0187893, IMG submission 139574) | White microbial mat communities from a basaltic lava cave in the Kipuka Kanohina Cave System on the Island of Hawaii, USA - MA170107-4 metaG ...
GCGACGCTTCGAATCAAGCGAGACCGCTTCCATGGCGAGTGGAACTACGTGCTGCTTCCGGCAATGCAACGGTAGCACTTATTTTACGGAGCTTCCTAAGCCGCCCCGGGGGCATCGTCACGAGCAAGTGCATCATAGATCGCCGCTCGTTCCAGATAGCCTTCCAGCGGTCGAAAGATCCTGCCCTCCACACTCTCGAGCGTGAACACTGGAATCAAGGCCGCAATGATCACTGCCATGGCGTAAAACGTTGGCCGAGGAACGCTGATCGCCGACCGGGCCACCAGCTTGAGCATCTCCAGCTTGGTTTCGGGCTTGCGTGCGCGTGCATCGTGGATGGCGTGTTCGACCAACACCACGGCACCGTCGACGAGAATCCCGAAATCGATGGCGCCCATCGAGATCAGGTTGGCCGGCAAGTGGAGCAGGTAGAGACCGGCAAACGCGGTCAAAGGCGACAGGGGGATCACCGTGGCCACGACCAACGAGCCTCGTATGCTGCGCACGAACAACCACACCATCGCCACGATCAACAGGAACCCATGAAGCATGTTTTCGTGCACGGTAGCGAGCGTGTGCTCGATGAGCACGCTACGGTCGTACATCACCTCGACAAACATGCCTTCGGGCAACGCGCCGTGGTTGATCTCGTCGATCTTGGCGTGAATGCTGCGCAGCACTTCGTCTGGATTTTCACCGCGACGAAGCAAGACAATCCCTTCGACGATCTCGCGCTCGTCGTTGTAGCCCACCGCACCCTGACGTGGTGTATACGATTGGACCACGCGAGCCACCTGACCGATGGTCACGGGCGTCCCGGCTTCCATCTCGAGCACGATGTCCTTGACGTCGTGCTCGGATAACAGGTACCCGATGCCACGAATCACGATCTGCTGATCGCCGCGTTTTTGGTAACCACCGGCCGACTCCCCGCTCCAGCATGAGTTTTTGCCGTTCGAACGCCGCTTGGGTGGCCTGGACCTCGATGCGGGATTTCGCCAGATCCGCGTGGTAGCCCGATGCATCTGGACTGGTGAGCGTCACCAACGGGGTACCGATCGTGACCTGATCTCCCACTTGCACATGCAGCTTCATCACGCGGCCCGCGATGGGAGCGCCAACACGCGAGATCGCATTGTCACGAAACGCGACGCGTGCAGGCGCACGAATGACGGCATCACTGGCATCCATCGTGGCCGTTGCGACCTCGATGTAGCGCAGCGATGCCTCCGGGACGCGCACGGATCCGTCGTTGGCGACAGTCACCGTGGCGATGTCCCGGCGTGCTGGAGGCGCATGTGCGCCAGACGACGAGCACGAGCAAACACAGGCAAGTGCGAAGAACAGCGATCTTGTTCGGTACATGGGTTGGTCTTTTCAGCGCGTGGGAAGGATGACGTGCGCAACCGAGCGGCCACACGAAGCAGTTCCTGCCAGTCGTGACCGATGAGGAACACCCGTTCGTCGTTTCAGCTCGGATACGGAGGTCCGCGCGGAAGCCATGGCTCCGCAGGTCCACCGACCCACAGCGAAACCAGGTGGTCGACGTCGTCACTACACAACACACTCGGCGACAACACATGCGCCCCTGCCGGACACGCCACCGCCACCCAAGGTTCGCCGGACAATTGCCCACGAGCGCTCGTAGGATCGTTCTTGGCAGCCGCGGGGGTGACGAGGTGATGCCCTTGAACGACCGTCGGAGGCTCCCCTCCGGCCGAGATGGCATCCGGAGCGAACCTGGACAGCAGCGATATCCAAGCCACGGCAACGAGCAGCGAAAACGCTGAACGCAATGCCCGTCGTGGCGCAGACACCGTCATCACCTCGTTTTATATAGGTGCCGTGTAAGCGGCACGACGGTCGCCTACTGCCGAGCGTTCGTGGAGCTTCCATTCGAAGTAGCCGATGAGCCCTAGATACATCGCGTGTTGGTGGCGCGCGAGGCCGCCGGCATCGTCCGTGTTCGCATTGGCGCTGTAAAAATATCCCGAGGCCGCGCTCGCATGATCATAGCGATACTCGAGCCGCAACAGCACATGGTCGAACAAGCGAAAGTCGTTGGTATACACGCCCGAGTAGAACGTATTTCGTGGCACGCCGTAGATGTGCCCCTCACGGTCCCAATAGATCTCGCCGCGCGCGTGCATGTCCCACGTGTTTCGTCGCCACGTTGGTGGGCCGATCACACGCCAACGCAGGCTCAACGCACCTGCATGCCAAAGTGCCAGCGGACTTCCAGGCAACCATGTCATGCGCTCACGTCCGACATCCCACAACGCAGCGATGCCAACGCGCTCCTTGTTGTAGACCAGCTGCGCATCGGAAAACCATCGCCAGGCCGCTACGTGCTGGTCGATCTCTTCTGGACCGAAATACACGAGCTCGCCGAGCGTGAGGCTCGGAACCGGCGTGTAAAACACGCCGAACATGTAGCTGGGCACGCGGTTGATGTCGGTGTACGTCTGCCAACCGTTGACGATCCAGCCGTGTAGTTTGACCTTGTGACCGAGGGGCTGGACAATTTTGGCGCCCATGAGCACGTAGGGCACGCCATTGAGATGCCACGGTGTCGAATAGGCCCAGTTGTCTTTGGCCCAAAAGCTCCAAATGCCAATGGGCGTGCCAAACAAGCCTGCACCGATCTCGGTGTTCAAACTCGGGATCACCACGCCGGCATTGGCCCGACCGATGTGTTTCCACACTTCTGCGCCCGCGAGCTGACTCGTGGTTCCGCCGGGTCGTGGCTCCGCCAGGACCAGAGCGTCGGCAGCGGATCCCACCTGGAACGCGAGCTCGACCCACCATGGTGATCGTGGCGTAGGGTCATGGCGCGCATACGCGACCACCAAATTGGCCGTAAACTCACTGCTACGCGGAACCGTGTACATACCCCGGTTGACATGGTTGTGTGGGAAGTTGTTGGTGATCACGTAAGCGAGATCGGCAAACGCTCCGAACGACCATGACATCACGGGCGGTGGCACGACGAGCGGCTGCAAGACGTCGGGTGTGTCGCTGGTCGAGGCGCTCGTTTCCGACGAGCTGGTACCGACTGGATCCGTGCGATCTGCGGGCGCAGGCTCGACCCAGGCCGAGGCCGAGGCCGTGGTCACGAAACCGCCCAACATCGCAAAAATGGCGAGCATGGAAAACATCGTCGCTCGGGACCAGAGCGTAGTTTCGACCGTCGCGGCGAATCCCGCTAAAATCCCGCTAAATCACCGCTGTTCGGCCGCTTGGGGAAAGTCCCCACGGCAGCGACCTTCCCAGTTTTGGGCCCGGTACGAGGCCAACGGGTCCCGACGCGTGCGTTGCCTCGTGTTAGCCTGCCGCGCGATGGCGCGCACACACGACAGACCCACCCGCACGGAATCGGACAGCATGGGGACGATCGAAGTCGCTCGCGACCGCTACTGGGGCGCGCAAACCGAGCGATCGCTCCATCACTTCCACATCGGTGATGATCACTTCACCCGCCCGATGATTCGAGCGCTGGGTGTGCTCAAGAAAGCCGCCGCGCTGGCCAACCTCGAGCTCGCCATCTTGCCGCGCGACAAGGTCGATCTCATCGTGCGTGCCTCCGATGAGGTCATCGAGGGCACGCTCGACGAGCATTTTCCGCTGCATGTGTGGCAAACTGGGAGCGGTACGCAAACCAACATGAACGCGAACGAGGTGATCTCGAACCGCGCCATCGAGCTCGCCGGTGGCGAGATGGGCAGCAAAACGCCGGTTCATCCCAACGACGACGTCAATCGCGGGCAGTCGTCCAACGACACGTTTCCGACGGCGATGCACGTTGCTGCGGCGGAACAAATCGGGCATCACCTGAAGCCTCACGTCCGTGCCCTACGAGATGCACTCGCACGCAAAGCCGAAACGTTCGCCGACATCGTCAAAATCGGTCGAACGCATCTCCAGGATGCCACACCGCTCACACTCGGACAGGAATTTTCGGGATACGTGTCGCAACTCGATCACGCGCTCACGACCATCGACGCCGTCATGCCGCAAGTCTACGAGCTGGCACTCGGAGGTACGGCGGTAGGCACCGGGTTGAACACCCATCCACGTTATGCACAGGTCAGCGCGGCCAAGATCGCCCAACTTACTCAGCTACCGTTCACGAGCGCACCAAACAAGTTCGCGGCGCTAGCGGGACACGAGCCACTGGTCGCGTTGCACGGTGGGCTCAAGACGCTGGCATGCGCACTGATGAAGATTGCCAACGACATCCGTTGGCTCGCGTCCGGGCCGCGTTGCGGCATCGGTGAGCTCGTCATTCCGGAGAACGAGCCGGGGTCGTCGATCATGCCTGGCAAGGTCAACCCAACGCAATCCGAGGCGTTGACCATGGCGTGCGCGCAAGTGCTTGGCAACGACGTTGCGGTCAATATCGGGGGTGCGAGCGGCAATTTCGAGCTCAACGTGTTCAAACCGCTCATCATCCACAACGTCTTGCACTCGCTGCTCGTGCTCGGCGATGCGAGCCGCAGCTTTCGCGAATTTTGCGTAGAGGGCATCTTGCCCAACCCCGAGCGCATTCGCAAGAACCTCGACGACAGCCTCATGCTGGTGACAGCACTCAACCCCCATATCGGATACGACAACGCCGCGAAGATTGCCAAGAAAGCGCACAAGGAAGGCAAGACACTCAAACAAGCCGCCGTCGAGCTGGGTCTCGTGACCGCCGAGCAATTCGATGCATGGGTGCTCCCACAAGCGATGATCGGGCCGAACCCATGAATCGAAACATGTTTGGCATGCTGACGCTGATGACATGGCTCGGCAGCTCGAGCATCGAGCCATACGCGTGGGCCGCTCCCGTTCCCCCGCGTCCGAGCGATCGAACGCTCCCTGCTCCTCCTCCCGCTCCTGGAGTTCGTTCGCGCCCCGCCGCGCCCTCCACTCCGGTCGCGCCAATCGAGCACACCGCGACATCACTTCCCAAGTTCGGCGCCAAGGTCAAACTCGACACGTTGCTCGAGCATGCCCGCAAACAGGCACCGGACATCATCGTCGCGCGAGCCAACATCGCACACGGTGACGCTGCGATCGAGGCTGCCAAGCCGTTATTCGTCGAAGACCCGTGGATCTACGGAGGGTTCGGCGCGCGCTTCACAACAGGCGAACGTACATGGTTCGAGTTTCAGTCACAGCTTCAGCAAACCATCGAGCTCGCCGGAGAACGAAGGCTGCGTCTACAAGCTGCGCGCAAGCTCAAAAAGGTCACGGAAGCCCAGCTCGAACAAGCACTTTGGGATCTCGAACGGATCATCCGCAGTGCGTATCGCGAGGCACTGGTGGCGCGTGAGCGCGTACATGCAGCCGACCGCGTGGTGGAATTCAGTCAACACATGCTGGAAATCGCCCGCATTCAATTCGAGCAAGGTGCGGTTTCGGTCTTGCCGGTTCGCTTGAGCGAAGCTCAGGTCGCCCAGGCCCAACAGCTTCGTATTGCAGCCACATACGGCTATTTCGCCCTGTGCCAAACCCTGGCGGAGCTGTCGGGATGGCCCGCCGACTCACCCCCCGAGCCGATCGGCGAGCTCCCCCCGGCCCTCGAAGTCCCTGCAGACGTCGATCTCGTGGCGCTCGCACACGAAAAGCTACCCGAGTACCGCACACTGCTGGCCACGGTCGATCAGGCCCACGCGCGCGTTCGCTCGACACGTCGGGACGTTTTTCCTCAGCCGGCCGTTGGCATATACGTGGCGCGCGAAGTCGATCCGTTCGCCAGAGTCGGTATGACGGTAGGCCTCGGGGTGCTGTCGCTCAACTTGCCTATCTGGCAACGCAATCGTGGTGCTCGTGCGCAGGCCCAGGCCGATCTCACCATGGCGCGTGGACGGCAAACCGCATGGGAGCGCGAGATCCAGGCACGCGTACGGCGAGCCAGCGCGGGTGTCAATGCCGCAGCAGAGCGCGTGAAAGTCTACGCCGCGGGGGTGTTGCCGCGCTTCGAGGAGAACCTCAAGCTCCTTCGCCAAGCGTTCGAGCTCGGGGAGATCGATCTCATGCAAGTTTCGCTGGCCCGCCAGCGATTCCTCGAGATTCAGGCCGACGCGCTCAATACCTACGCGGACTATTATCGCGCGGTCGCGGAGCTGGAGGGCGTGCTGGGCACCATCGTGAGCCCGACAGGATTCACTCCGAGCAAACTTCGAGACAAGCCTTGAAGTAGCGCAAATGGCATCAGCCGCCCTCCTCCCCCTCGGCTTGCTCCCGCGACATGGTGAAAAAGAACGTGCTGCCCGCACCCACGTCGCTCTCGGCCCAGATGCGACCGCCATGGACCTGAACGATTCCTCTCGCGATGTAGAGTCCCAAGCCCGTGCCTCTGCGTCCGGTTCCTTTCCCTTTCCAGTAGGCATCGAAAAGGCGCGGTACGTCGTCCTTTGCGATACCCGGACCTGTGTCGGACACACTCACACACACCTGCGGGTCCATGTACTCCACGGTGATCACGATTTGGCCGCCTTCGGGCGTGAACTTGATGGCGTTCCCGACCAGATTCGCAAACACGCGGATGATTCTGTGTTTGTCGCAAAGAACCTCGAACGACTGCCCGACAGCTTTGCGTTCGAGGCGCAGTGATTTTTGTCGGGCGAACGGCTCGACCATCTCGAGTGCCCCTTCGAGCAGCTCGGATACGTTTTCGTGCGAACGTTCGAGCACAAGCCGTCCTGCGTGAATGCTGGCCAGCTCGACGAGCTCGTCGATGAGTCGGCGCATGTGCCCGGCCGATCGCCGAATGACCTCGGCTGACTTGCGAAGCTTCTTCACCGACTCGTCGGAGCCAGTTCGCTGCAGCAATGCTTCTGCGCTCATTGCGATCGAGCTGAGCGGACTCCTGAGATCGTGCGAGACCACCGACAATACGTCGTCCCGCAGACGGACTGCCGTTTGTGCTTCCTGATAGAGGCGCGCATTGTCCCTGGCCCAGCTAGCCCGGCGTGCCAGCTCCTCCGCCAGCTCGAGATCGTCACCTTGAAAGCGGCGACCGGAGTCCGACGTCGCGAGAGACAGCCCCCCGATGACTTCACCTCTCGCTTTGAATGGCACGCACATGCACGATCGAACGCCGAGCTCGCGAATCATCTTCGTGTGCGACACACCCAAAACCTTGGCCATATGCGCGTCGTCCGAAACGTCGGCAAACAGCTCGGAACGTCCCGTGCGAAGCACATGAGTCACCCACGAGTCCGTTTCTGCCGTTACACGGTTGCGAAAATCACGCAAGAGTTGTGCTTCGCGGGATCCATGTGAGCAACGGCGAGTTGTTCGATCGCACCACCAACAACGACGTCCACCATACACCTGTCGGCAAGATCCGACACGGCGAGGCATGCCACCTTTGCAGGGTGATATTGTAATCGAGCGATGACGCAAGAAGCCGGCTGGCGTTCGCGAGCAGGCTTTCTCTGGCGAGCACGGCTTTTACTCTCGCTTCGCTGCGCTTGGCCCGCTCCGCCAGCACCTGTTCCCGGAGTCCAGCGAGGATGAGCTTCTCGTTGGCCTCGTTGAGGTCGCGACTGGCATCAGCTTGTCGCGCGCGCGCGACCACGAGCTCCGTCGTATCGACGATTTGGACGACGAGCCCCTTTTGGTGGCTGCGCTCGTCGAGCAAAATGGAGCTGGCGATGACGATCCTTCGGCCCGCCTGTGCAGGCGCATTGGCTCGACGGCCGAGCTCGGTTGCGACTCGCTGGGGTCGTGCGTCGTTTCCATGCGAACCTCTTGCTTCAGCGACTAGCGAGAGGTCGTTCCACTGGACGATACACGGCACGTCCATCCTCGACGCTCTCGATCGCGTATTTGAGGTCGACGAGTCGGCCGAGCGCTTGCGACAGCTCGACCGGCCCCATCTGCATCGCGGAGGCGAGCTGTTCTGCTGTCATTTCGTCGGCTTCCATCAGCACTTTGACCACCGGACCGACCAGTGACGACATGAGCTTGTGAATGCACCTGAACACGTCCTCGAGCGCTTGCGCGACCTCAGCAGGAGTTTGGCGGCCCATGACTTCGTGTTCGATAATGTGTTCTGCAAGCGCGCGAACCTCGGAAGCGATCTGACTCACGTTCGTACGGCCTCATCCACCGTGGCAGCGCTCGTCATCGACGTCGTGGCGCTGTATCCGCTGCTCGAGAGACCCAAAGGTTCCATGCCTAGGCAGAGACTTCGCCGTCCCACCGTGCGATCCCACCGCTGTTTACGATCGTAACGAAGTCCCTGTCCGAGCAACCTTGCCGATCTCTGCTGTAACAAAGAACGGTGGGTGGGGCGCGCAAGGATACTTTAATCACGAGGACACTTTAATAAGGATCGATCTCACGAGGGACCTTTCGAAGTCTGCGCGATTGCAGCGGCCCGCACGCTCGATCGTGGGGTCGACGTGGTAGGTTGGCTAGCTTGTGACTCGTCTCGGCAAGCTCGTGCACAAAATCCTCGATACGATCGCGGCCTACGCGTTGGGGCAAAATAGCCACAGCGCGGGCGGGCGCCGGCATCGTCACGCTGCCGTGAACGCCGCGGTGCTGGTCTGGCTCGCCTGCAAACCCAACCCCGATTTCGATGGCCAGGGGGCCGACACCGCTGATGCAGAGCAGCCGGCGATCGAGGTCCACAATCTGAGGTCATCGTGGACCACTCCAAACCAGATCCGCTGGGCGTGGGAACTACAAGGAACCGCCGACGATCTATTTGCCTTCGAGCTGGTCACGGGGCCGTCCGCGCAAGACGTGCATGAACGCACCGAGACCACGCAGCTTTGGACCGAGGTAGAAAACCCCGAGCTTGGACGATTCCTGCTGCTTCACACGGGTGGCGTGGAGCCGGTGACGTCCACGGTGACCGATTTGCACGAACCCGACCGTGAAGTCTACGCTGAGCTGACTGCGATCGATACTACGGGCCGGCGATCCGTCACAAACGTTGCCTCCGCTCGAACGACACCACCTGCGGTGGCCGAAACCGTGATTTTTTCCGAGGACGAGATGCCCGGCTATTCGTTACCCGCCACGTTCTTGTCCAGTGACGAAGCACCGTATATGGGCCTTCGTCACTACCAATACGTCTCGTCATGCGACTGCTGGATGAATCTCCGACGTCAGGATCTTGCGATCGAGCTCAGCGGCATAAGCGAAGGACAATATCGATCGACGGCGTTTCTCGAGCTGGCGCTGGCGCTCGACGGCGTCACACCTTCGTGGTGGAACTCGCTTTGGCTATGGTATGACGATGCGAACGGTCCGCGTGTCGTATATTCGGGGTGGACCGTCCGCGCTGGAGGTGAATACCGGTTGTTGCAGGTTCCATTGCGAGCGCTGCTGCTCGCCGATGTACCGGACCCGCTCCCACTCGACGCTCCGGGCCAACGGCTCCACGGGATCAACATAGGGGGCAGGTGGGCAGCCGGAATGACGGTTCGAGTCGACGAGATCCGAATCCGCTGGTAATACGCTCAACTGGCGCTCCAGACTGTGATCACAAGCTCACGACCGTTGCTGCGCAGCCTCGCAACCATCGCGTTCGCCGTGACGACCGCACAAGCAAGCGTGGCCCTGGCACACGAATCAGCGAAGGTCGTGGTTCTACCGATTTCGGCGCATGGCGAGTTGACGCCACACGGGCGTGAGGATCTCCTGAATCGACTCGTGATCGGCCTCGAACGCGGGAACTTTAGTGTCGTGCGAGCGGTCACACTCGATCCCCCCATGACGACATCATGCGTCGATCGGCCCTGTCGGCAAACGCTTGCGCGTAGGACCGCATCTTCATACCTCGTGCAAACGAATGTGAACGCGCACGCGCGTCGCTACGAAATCCATCTCGAGGTCGTCGATGGACGCAGCGGCGAGGTCATCGTGCAAAGCCGTGAAACCTGCGAGCTATGCGGTCTTGCGGAAGTCGGTGAGATTTTGCAGCATCATGGAGCAGCCTTGCGCGCTCGCATCGACGCGTTTGCTCTGGATCCACCCGTACTGCGCATCGAAACGCGGCCTCGTGGAGCGTGGATCAAGCTCAACGGCCGGGCGATCGGTCGCTCGCCGCTCGAGCACGTGACGATCCCCGGCGAGCACGAGCTCGAGGCCACACACCCGGGGTACGTTTCGCAGAAACGCAGGCTCCGTTTGGTCGCGGGCGTCACGGAAACCGTGGCGCTGTGGCTCCAGCCGATGCCTCGCGTGAACCACGACATCCACCTAGAACGGCTGGGTTGGGCGGCGTTGGCGATCGGTAGTCTCGCCGTAGCCACAGGCATCACCCTGCTCGTGTTGGACGATCGACCGATTCGGACGATCTGCTCGGGCAACGATGTCGACGCAGATGGCGATTGCCGCTACCGATACGACACCAAGATTGCGGGTGCGATCGTTCTCGTCACAGGGGCCGCATTGACGGCCACTGGAACGGGCCTCACGATCGGACTAGGCCGGAAACATCGGCGGCAAACAAGCTCGCATTTGCAAACTCGAATTTTGTCCCACGGTCCTGGATTGCATGTGCGTTTTTGATCGGATGGCATATTTCACGGCTCACCCAGCCGCTGCGAAAGACGCTCGAGCCGTTCAGTCGCTGCGGGATCTCCCAACGCCTCTGCCATCTTGAACGCTGCCTGGGCTTCGGGATACTGAAGGATCTTGAAATAGGCGTCGCCGAGCTGGACATGGTACTTGGCGGTGCGTGGTGCGATCCGAACTGCACGACGCGCAAAGTCGGCTGCCTTGTGGTAGACGCCACGCTCGAAATGCAAGTCACTGAGCCCACTGAGAGCATTCGCGTCGTTGCGATCATGGGCCAGCGCACGATGGAACAGGGCTTCGGCCTCTTGCCAGCGTCCGGCACGATAAGCAGCCCGGGCCTGCGTCACGAGCGAACGCCCCGAACCACCTTCCGACGACGATCGCACGTCATGCGATTCGATCGGCGCCGTCTTGTTGATCGTTGGCACGGTCGACTCGAAAGCGGATTGTGATGTTCGTCCTGGCCGATCGATCGGCATCAACTCACCCGCACGGTCACCCAGCAAGCGTTCGAGGGAAACGCTGGTGGTGATGGGCAGCTCGTGCGCGCGCCTATGGACTGCCGCCAGTCGCTCCGTCTGCTGGTGCTCGTCGGAAGTGGCGAGCGCGCCGACGGCATCGGCTGCGACGAGCTCGGCTGGCTCGAATTCTCGTTCGTGGGCCTTGACCCGCAAGAGCTCGAGCTGCGTGGGCGTGAGTACGGCGCGTTCGTGAGCCCGCACGTTGTTCGGGTCGAACACCAGCGCTTGCGCGTAGTACTCGGCCGAAAATGCTCGTCCACCTGGCCGCGACCAATAGCTGTCTCCCAAGCGCACGAGCGTGCTCGCGAACTCGTCCCGTAACCCTCGTGCAGCGTCTTTTGCTAGCTGCTCGACTGCTCCGTCTTGCTGCTCCAGGTCGATCACGTGAGCGAACGCAGTAGGGCGGTCGGGACCATCGGACGGTGGATAGACGAAGTAGCCCTGCGCGGCCGCTTCTCGAGCAGCGATCGTGAGGACCTCGACGCGGCTTCGTTGTTCCGGTGCCGGCTCGGGCTTGATCAGCCAAGCGACAGTCGCCGCGGTTGCACCCGATAACGCCACGGCACCGGCCAGCACGCTCCATTGCCTGCGACGTGAGCGACGATCTCGCTCGAGCACGTGCAGAAGCTCCCGCATGGACGGATAGCGAGCGTCCGGACGGGCCTGGAGGCCGCGAGCCAAGGCTCCACGCAACCACGCAGGCACACGCTTTGCGTCCGGAACAGCAGTCATGCAGCCGCTTTCAATCGCCTCACGAAGCGCGTCGACGCTGGTACCTGAAAACGGACGAACGCCGTAAATTGCTTCGAACAGCGTGACACAGAAGGAGAACTGGTCGGCGCGCGTGTCCACGTCACCGGACAAAAACTGCTCGGGCGCCATGTAAAAAGGCGTACCGATGAATGTTTCCGGCGGTGTCAGGCAATCGGAGGCTGCCACGAGGGGAATGGGCGGCGACAGGTTGGATTCGTGCTGCTCGGCCTGACCGGATAACGTCGCTCGGGCACCTTGCAACCGCGCCAGTCCGAAGTCCACGACTTTGGGCTGACCATCGCTCGTGATCAGCACGTTCGACGGCTTCAGGTCGCGATGAATTACACCAGCGTCGTGGGCTGCGAGCAGGCCTCGGCCGGCCTTCACCAACACGTCCCTGACCTGCTGCCAACCTCGGGGCTCGTTGGCCAACCATTCCTCCAACGTGACGCCATCGACAAGCTGCATCGTGACAAAAGTACCTTCGCCGAAACTGCCGACGTCGTGCACCGAAACCACGTGGGGGTGGGCCAGTTTGGCCAACACCTGAGCTTCGCGCATCAAGCGTCTCTGTCGCTGTGGTTGCGCTTTGGGCGACACCTTCAAAATCTTGATCGCGACTTTCCGTTCGAGCTCAGGGTCGTAGGCGGCGTAAACCACACCGAGTCCGCCCGACCCGATCCGCTCCAAAATGACGTACCGACCGACCTTCACTGGCTCGGGAGTGTCCAAGAACAACTGCTGTCGAACCCGCTCTCGCAACAGAACTTCGTCGGGCGCATGTTCGTCGTAAAAGCTGACCATCGCCTGGTCGGGAACACCGCGAGGGACGTTCACCACGACCGATCATGTTACCATGATCCGATCATGCCGACCGACCTCGAGCTCCTGGACGCATGGCGCGGCGGTGATCGTCATGCTGGTCACGTCCTGTTCGAGCGCTATTTCTCGTGCGTGAGCCGATTTTTTCACAACAAGGTGCCGGAGGAGCGGGAGGACTTGATCCAAAGGACATTTCTGGCGTGCGTCGAGTCGCGTCAGCGGTTGCGGGACAACTCCAATTTCCGTGCATATGTACTGAAGATCGCACGCAACGAGCTCTATAGTTATCTCGTACGCCGATATCGTGTTTTGGGTGACCCCGGCGAAACCGCAGCCGCGGAGCTAGAAACCTCGCCCAGTCGGATCGTGGCTCGTAACGCCGAGCATGCGCTGCTCTTGCGCGCATTGCGGTGCATTCCCATCGAACTGCAGATGGCATTGGAGCTATGTTATTGGGAGGACCTGGGCACGACCGAGCTGGCATTCGTGCTCGGGATCCCTTCGGGCACCGTCAAGTCTCGCCTTCATCGTGCGCGCAAGCTCCTGCGCGAACGCATGGCCGAGCTCGCCGAGTCGCCGAACCTGTTGAAAAGCACGCTCGACAACCTCGAGCATTGGGCCTCCAGCATGCGGGAATTCCACACCAAAACCTTGGAACCGAACGATCCGATGGTGGACCTCGATCTCGGCGGGAATACGTAGTTTCGTGTGACAGCGGGACCTTGCCGTCCCGAGCTAGCAGCCCCTGGTGTTTCAACCATTTTTTCCGAGCGAACGATTTTCGTGAACCGGTGGACTGCCTAGCCGTTTTAACCCGGGCGACGCCCCCCGCATGCGTAGCCGCACCCTCACCCATGCCTCCCTGCGCCTCGCGACCAACCTTTGGCTCGCGATTGCAGGGGGGTGCTATCGAGGATTCGACGCGGGCGCTGGGTCGGGTTCCGGTCCCAGTGGCGGTGGCTCCGCGGCCGACGGTGTTGACGAACAAGGTGGGAGCGAAGGGGACCGGACTGAAGGCGGTGAAAGTGGTGGAAGCGAGGCTAGTGGCAGCCCGCCTTCCGAGGATGGGGTCGGGTTCATGGGCATGCGCCGACTGAGCCGCTTCGAATACGACCTGACCGTTCGTGACTTGCTCGGTGACGACACGCGTCCGGCATCGCAGCGGTTGCCCGAGGACGTCGTCGACCCGTTCGACAACGACTACACCACACAGCTCGTTTCGTCCGTGCTCATCGAGGGGCTCGAGAGCCTGGCAATCGACGTTTCTACGCGCTTGTTGGCCGACCCCCCGCGGCGGGACGTCGTCGTCGGTTGCACCCCGAGCGGCGCAACCGATACCTCGTGCATGCAGCATTTCGTGGAGACGTTCGGGCGTAGGGCGTTGCGACGGCCGCTCACCACACAAGAAATCACCGAGCTGCTCGAGCTCGCGCAGGCCTTCGTCGCCCGCAAGGCGGATTTTTACCAGGGTGTCGACGTCGTGCTGCGTACACTCTTGCAGCATCCGCAGTTCATATATCGAATCGAGATCGGCATGTCGACCGACGAGCCTGGCCTGTATCGCCTCGACGACTTCGAGGTCGCCACGCGTTTGAGCTATCTGCTGTGGGGCAGCACACCCGACGACCAACTGCTGGACCTTGCCGAGCAGCACGGCCTGGGCGTGCCCGAGGACGTGCGCTCGGCCGCCGAACGTTTGCTCGAGGACCCGCGAGCACGTGACCGCGTCGACCGCTTTCACGCGCTTTGGCTTGGCTACTACACGTTGCCTCACGCGCCCGAGCTCACGACCGCCATGCGTGAAGAGTCGCGAGCGTTGGTGGAAAAACTGGTGTTCGACGATCGTAGCTCGTGGATGGGGCTTTTTACCGCCAAGGGCACGTTCATCAACGATTTTCTGGCCGAGCACTATGGCTTGCCCCAACCCGGGACCAATGACTTCGTGTGGGTCGACTATGGAGACAGCGGACGCCAGGGGATCCTCTCGCAAGGATCGTTCTTGGCCTTGGGCAGCAAGTTCGGCGACACCAGCCCGACGCTGCGGGGAATCGGGATTCGCACGCGCCTGCTATGCCAACCCATTCCACCACCACCTCCGGATGTCAACGTCGACGAGCCGCCGCAAAGCCCCGCGAGCTCGTGCAAATGGGACCGCTATGCTGCACACCGGGACAAGGGCGGGAGTTGCCACAGCTGCCACAGCCTCACCGATCCGGTCGGGTTCGGGCTGGAGCACTACGATGCCGAGGGTCGCTACCGTGTTTACGAACCTGACAACCCGCTGACACCCGAAGACGAGACCACGTGTGAGATCCGAGCCGACGGCGTCATCGACGGTTCGACGTTTCGTGGTCCGGCCGAGCTGGCGGATTTCTTGGTCGCTGGTCAGCAACTCGATGACTGCGTGGTCGCCCAGGTCTATCGCTTCGCCATGGGCCATCACGAACAAGAGCACGACATCCGGTACCTCGAGGATCTCGCGCTATCGTTTCGCGATACCGAACATCGTTTCGATCGACTCATGCTCGATTTGGCCGGCGACGAAGCGTTTTTGTACCGACGAGAGGAGCTGGGGCCTTGACGCGAACGAGACTCATGCTCAGCCGACGAACGCTCTTGCGGGGCACCGCAGGCGTAGCCGTGGCGTTGCCGACGCTGGACATCATGCTCGACGATCATGGCCTGTTGTACGCCGACGCTACCCCGCTCCCCAAACGCTTCTTGGTGGGGTTTCATGGCCAGGCGCTCGGGGCCGACGGCGATTCGCTGCACAACGCGTTCGTGCCCGATACCGTGGGTGCCAACTACGATCTCAAGACCGCCCTTGCGCCATTGTCTGGCTACGACAATGTTCGAGATGAGATTACGGTCGTGTCGGGTCTGCGGATCCCCTATGGAACCAGTCCGATCCCCGCTGGCGGATGGGCGAGTGACTTTCATATCCAGGCGTTGGGTCCTCTCATCTCTGGCGTCCGAAATTCCAGCGTCGACGACTATGGCGTCCAGGGGATCACGGCCGATCAGGTGGTCGCGAACACCATTGGTCAAGCAACCACGTTCAAATCGCTCGCCTATCAAGTTCAGGCCAGTTGGTATCTGACCAAGGGCGCCCCCTATGGACGAGACATCCTGTCCTACAAGCTCGATGGCAGCGGCAATCCCGTGGCCAATCCGGGCCAGGTCAGCCCAAAGGCGGCCTATCAGGCGCTGTTCACCGGGTTCGTCCCATCCGATTCCGCCGATGCCGAGGCAGCCGCCTACGAGCTCGAAAAGCGACGAAGCGTGCTCGATTTGGTGGACCGCAACATCGACGGCTTGTTACCCAAACTCGGCATGGTCGATCGCCAACGAATGCAGCGCCATTTCGACGAGATCCGCGATCTCGAGCGACGGTTGGTTGCGATTCCACCAGAAGCCATGGGTCAATGTCAAAAGTTCGCGGATCCCGGCGACGATCCCAACGTGGGAGGCAACAACGAAGTCAATGGTGGCGACGGTTTCGACGTGAACGCCGGTTGGAGCGAAGAAGGCCTGCGTGCCCGTGCGTTCGCGGATGTGATTCATATGGCGTTCACATGTGATCTCACGCGCTCGGTTGCGCTGCTCTACACGATGGCGCAGTCGCACATCAACATCCATCCGATCGTCGGGATCCCATACGACCAACACGAGCTTGGTCACGGCGGCGGCGGTACCAACGACGTGAGCCGCGTCATCGCGTGGTGGATCGATCACTATGCCTACCTGGTCGCCAAACTGCGCGATACGCTCGAGGGTGCGGGAACCGTGCTCGACAACTGCGCGCTCGTGTGGCTGCAAGAGGCAGGACATGGGTACGATCCTGGCGCGAACAAAGACAATCAGACGCACTCCACCGAGAACATGGCGTGTCTGATCGCTGGCCGTGCCGGTGGGCTCAAGGCCGGGCATCACGTCGTCGCACCCGACATGCACCCCGCACACGTGCTCAACACCGCCATGTCTGCCGTCGGTGTCGATGAGAATCTCGGGGAGGTCCAAGGCATCATCCCCGACCTGTTGGCATAGAGCCATGGCTCCCTGGATCAGGATCGCGATCCCTGAGGCAAATTGAACCAGCAGCATGCGCCGTGACGAACATGTTGCGATTCTGTCCTGTCTATCCTCGTTTCCGATTGGAACGTGCCGTAGTATTTTCCTCGGCAGCACGACACGTGTGCGAGGAGGCGTCCATGACATCGTCGATCAAGAACACCGTATTTTCGTTCACGGCCACGGCTTTTATCGCTACGTTGACAGTCTTTGCGCTGTCCGGCTGCGGCGATTCGGAATCGCAGTCGCCGAGACAAGTCGAGAACCACGACGGCTCGCGGACTGCAGAAGGCTGGCTTTCCGATGATGCTCCCGGGGCAGAAACACGCCGACGTCGTCGCTGCAGGAGCGACGAGGATTGCCCACTTCCAGACATCTGTCGCGAGTGCGACGACGGCAGCTCGGTTTGCTTGGAAGTTTCGTGCGAACGCAGGCGCTGCGTCTACGGCTTCCCTCATTGCGAAGTGCCCTACGAGCCGTGTGCGAACAAAACTTGCGGTGACACCTGTACGCTGTGTGCGCCGGATGACCCAGATTGCTTCGAAACCGATGTGATCAAGTTTTGCCATGCGGATGGAACATGTTCGCCGACGCCCCCTTGCTGTGATGGCGTCGATGCATCGTGCGCAGCCGTGTTGTGTCCAATCGATACGAGGTGCAAACAAGGTCAATGCATCCCCATCGAACCGGTGTTTTGCGGCGGCTTTGCAGGAATCCCATGCCCGGGCGCCGGTGAATGTCGTGACGACCCGAGCGACGATTGCGACCCTGAACACGGGGGAGCCGACTGCGGGGGTGTCTGCGTATGCACGATCGAGGCGATATGCATCGAAGGCCACCACTTCGACAACGATCCTGCCGTGTGCGCATGTGTACCCGATACTTGCCCAGGAGAGGAGCGACTATGCGGATCGCGAGGTTTGCCACCCTGCAACGACAACGAATGGTGTGACTTCCCCACCAGCAGCATGTGTGGTGCTGCGGACCAGCCAGGCGTTTGCCGTGTTCGTCCCGAGTTCTGCCTCGAGATCTTCGATCCTGTTTGCGGTTGCGACGGGATGACCTATGGCAACGAATGCGAAGCTCACGCCGCAGGGGTCGACGTTTCCTCCGAAGGACCCTGCTGAGACTTTCGGCGGGTCACCTCAATCTCGGATGTCCGCCACACGGTCGTTTTCGAACTGCACGGCGATGCGATCGAAGCGGTTGATCCAGTAGATCCACACGTCCTTTTCGAGAGTCGGGGTCATGTGCTCCGGGGGGTACCCGGCGGCACGGATGACAGCAGCCTTACGCATGCCCTTTTCGATGGTGCCGGTTCGAATTGCCTTCGACTCTTGGGGCGTGAAGGGCGGATCTGACGTCTGACAGTTCTCGCCGAAATACTGCGCGAGGTGTTCGGTCACCGACTTCACCATCGAGTCATGGAAAACGTATTCGTAGCTTCGTCTGGTTTCCACCACGGAAAACATCATCCGCTGGTTGTCCACGGACTCGATGCGCACTTGTGTGCACATCGGGATGAGCCCTCCGCGCTGGTAGTTCACCGAATACAGTTTGCGCTGTTCCTCATCCGGATGCAGTGCAGTGAGCGTATAAAACGTCCCTCCATACACAGGTGTCTTGGGCGGCTGACTGGCCACGATTGGATCGCACGCAACGGACAGCGCAATGGCGAACGACGCAACCATCGAGCATGACCGTTTGCTCATGATATCAAGCCCGATCGTTCCAGCAGCGGTTGCAAAGCTGGATCTCGGCCCATGAACTCTCGATAAAGCTCGATGGGATCACGGCCATCTCCCTGGGCCAGGATCTTGTGGCGAAACTCCGAGCCGACCGATCGACTAAACAGACCACCTTGTCGAAATCGAGAGAACGCATCTGCATCGAGGACCTCGGCCCATTTGTAAGAATAATAGGCGGCGGAATATCCCACGGAATGAGCAAACAAGTGCCCGAAGCTCGTGATCATGGCGTAGTCGTCTGGCAACGTCACCGGTGCAAACGCTTGCATGACGTTACGGGCATAGCTGATCACGTCACCATCACGCACGACGTCGTAGTCGACGTGGAGCGCGAGATCGACCGAGGCGAGCCCGAGTTGTCGCATCATTGCCGTGGCCGCACGAAAGCTCCTGGCAGCGCGCATCTTGTCCAGCAGAGGTCCGGGAAGCGTCGCCCCAGTGCGGTAGTGACGTGCGAACAGGTCGAGAGACTCACGCTCCCAGCACCAATTCTCCATGATCTGTGAGGGAAGCTCGACGAAATCCCAAGCGACATTGGTGCCCGCCAGGCTCCGGATCTCGACCTCTGTGAGCAAGTGATGCATGAGATGGCCGAATTCATGGAACAGCGTTTCGACTTCGCGATGCGTCAGCAAGGCCGGCCGCTCCGATGTCGGTGGAGTCACGTTGGCACACACGATCCCAACGTGTGGCAGACGTGTGGCCCCTCGTTGCATCGCCGTGGTGAGGCCGTCCATCCATGCACCATCACGCTTGTTCTCTCTCGGAAATGGATCGAGATAGAACGTTCCGATCGGATGACCACCCTCTGCGAGATCGTACGCTCGCACAGTGGGATGCCATGTGGGGATGTCGTCACGCGCGAGGACAGTGACACCATACAACCGCTTCACGGTCTCGAATACGCCAGCAACGACGCTTGCCAGCGGAAAATACGGCCGCAATGCTTCCTCGTCAAAGTCGTATTTGGTCCGGCGCAGTTTTTCGGCGTAATACGCCAAGTCCCATGGCTGGAGCGATGGCGCATTCGTCCCTTCGAGCTCTTGGACAAAACGGGCGAGCTCGTCCTGCTCGCGACGGAAGAACGGCTCGGTTCGCAGTCGAAGGTCGTCGACGAACGCACGCGCTTTGGCGCTATCGTGCGCCATACGATCCTCGAGCACGAGCTCGGCAAAGTTGTCGTAGCCGAGTAGCTGCGCCTTTTCACGCCGCAGTGCCAGGATCTCGAGCACCAGGCTGCGATTGTCCAACGCTCCTTCCGTCGCGCGGGCATTGCTTGCTCGATAAATACGCTCGCGAATCGACCGGTCGTCGAGAAACGTCAGCAAAGGGATCAGGCTCGGCGCTTGCAACGTGAACCGCCAACCTGTCTGATGCTTTTCCGCCGCGCTCGCACGTGCTGCCTCGATCGCGCTGTCCGGAAGGCCCGCCAGCGCGCGCTCGTCGTCAATCAGCAGCTCGAACGCATTGAGCGAATCGAGCGCGTTCTGTCCGTAGCGCGTGGTCGCGGTTGCAAGCGCGATGTCGATGGCCTCGAGACGACGCTTGCGTGGATCGTCGAGTTGTGCGCCGAAACGACGGAAGCCATCCACGGTCTTCTTCAAGAAGCGCTCGCGCCTGCCTGCGAGTCCGTGTGCTTCCTGGCCGCTCGCATAATCTTTCAGGGCGGTCCACAGATTCGGATCGAGCGGGATGTTCGATACGAACGCGCTCACCTTGGGTTGTACGATGTTGTAGGCGGCACGAAGCTCGGCATCGGTCGCCACACCCTCCAGGTGGCTCACCACCGCCATCGCATACTCGATCCGCTCCGTGATCGCCTCTAATCCCAGCAGAGTATTTTGGAACGTACGTGCTCCATCGAGCTCCGCCACGGCACGCCGTCGTACTTGGGCGTCCTCGAGCAACACTGCAATGGCAGGCTCGACGTGCTCGGCACGGATCCGATGAAACGGAATCGGATGCTCACGCTCCAGCAACGGATTGTCAGATTCGGTGGATCGGGCAGGTCGCGTCATCCGGCCGCGAGTATAGCATCCGGGGCCCAGGCATAGGCCCTACACGCCGTTGCCACACCCCTCGAGTGTCTTGGAGTCTGGATAGTACAACACGAAATTGATGCACATCTCGTCGTCCGTGCCCACACCTCCCGACGTCAAACCGGTTTTCGTCGTGGAATCGTAGATGCAATGCGTCAGGATCTCATCGCCAGGCTTTACTACGATCTCTTGATCGAGCATCTCGAACATTTGTTGATCGAACACGAAGTTATCGTTGCGTCCGAGCTCTCCAATCGACGTGCCGTCACGAAAGTGCTCGCTCCACATCTTGCGGCCGAGCTTGTGCGCATGCAGCCAATACGCGACGACGTTCATTTCCGGACTGGGGAACGTGGCCGTGGTTTTGTCGGACCTGCACTGGGCGATATGCTCGTATGCGGGCAGCCCGGGAAGAATCGTGATACCGAGGACGTCTCCGACCTTGGCTACGCCGGCATCGTACTGACGCAGATCCTTGGTATAGAACGCGTCGAAACCGTTGATATCGACAATTTGATCTCCGAGCGGGTTGTCGTAGTGCACCTGCAATACGAACGTGACCGTGCCCTCGTCACCCGCACGGAATCCAATGTGCTCGGGCAAGGCCATGTCCTGGAAGCCGGGGGACCAGCCCCATACCATGTCCTCGACCCATTCATAGCACTGGTCGCCGTTCATGTTCTGTGGCGCATCGTAGACGCCGAGTACGTAGTGATGGATGTGTGGATCCGTGACTGCAGGGCGGAAGCCGACGATGTGTACCGCCTGTTCGACCGGAAGGTTCCACGAAAAGCACGCATAATAGGTGGGGCCAACCGGAGGCTCGAAACTATCGACGCGGATCTCCCATTTGTCGTAGCCAGCGAACGGATCGCCACCACCCTCTCCTGAGTCACTGCCACTGCCCGAATCGCTACCGCTTTCGGGGCTCGACGTTTCGCCCGGACTCGTGGGATCAGACCCGCTGCTTTCGCTGTCCACCCCGCCGGTGGATGGATTGTCGCTGTCCACCCCGCTGGTCGACGGATTGCCACTATCGCCCGCGGGACCGGCCCCAGAATCGACGTCACCGCTGCCTCCGGCATCGCTGCCTGCACTTTCGTCGTTTCCATCATCGACGCCCGCTGATCCGGTTTGCGCACTCGTACCAGGCGTCGACTCGTTGTTGGTACCGCAGGCCAGCGTGAGCGCAAGTGCAAGTGCGAATGAAGACGAACAGACGTTGTGCATGGGATCGGAGGCTCGCATCGTGGGTTCGACGAGACCAGAAATGCAGCCACTTGTCCAGCGGCGAAACGCCTTCGCCCCGCGGGACGGCCGTCAAAGCCGAGCGCAGCTGCGCGGCACGGCCCGCAAGACGCCCTGCTCACGGCCGGGTTACGATTTGGCTCCCATGGATCAACCGAAGAACGTCACCGAGCTCGACGCGCTGCTCGATAGCGAGCAAATCCGCTTCGTCAAAGTCGGCGTGTTCGACATCGACGGCGTTCTGCGCGGAAAGTACCTTGCTCGCGACAAGCTTCGCTCGGCCGTCCAGCATGGCTTTGGATTTTGTGACGTGGTGCTGGGTTGGGATTCCAACGATCAGCTCTACGACAACACCACACTGTCCGGCTGGCATACTGGATATCGCGACGCTCGCGTTTTGCTCGATCTTTCCACGTTTCGCCGTCTTCCGTTCGAGCCGGCCACGGCACTGATCTTGGGCGGCTTCGCGGACGAATACGCGAACGCGTGTCCGCGCTCGCTGCTGGGGCGCGTGGTCGACAAGGCCAGAAGCATGGGATTCGCACCGAAAGGCTCGCTGGAGTACGAATTTTTCTTGTTCCAGGAAACGCCAGAAAGTGCCAGAGAAAAAGCCTATCGCAATCTGCGACCGTTCACGCCTGGGATGTTCGGTTATTCGGTCATGCGAAGCTCCGTGCACCATGAGCTCTACCAGGAGCTGCTCGACACCATGGCTGCGATGGACTGTGACATCGAGGGTCTGCACACCGAAACCGGTCCTGGGGTACTCGAAGCCGCGCTTCGCTACGACGCGCTCGAGCGCGCTGCCGACAAGGCTGCCTTGTTCAAAACGTTCACCAAAGTACTGGCACAGCGGCGCGGACTGTTGGCCACGTTCATGGCCAAATGGAGCAACACGTATCCGGGACAAAGTGGGCACATTCACATATCCCTCGAGGATCGCGATGGTAAAAACCTGTTTCACGACCCCAACGCAGCACATGGCATGAGCCCAATGTTGCGGCATTTCGTGGCTGGACAAGTAAAGTTCATGCCCGAAGTGCTCGCGATGACATGCAGCACCATCAACGCGTATCGCCGCATGATCCCAGGATTTTGGGCACCCATCGCGGCCAACTGGGGCGTCGAGAATCGCACCACGGCGATTCGTGTAATCCCGGGCAGCTCGAGCCAACGCAGCGAATACCGAATCGGACCGGCCGACGCCAATCCCTACCTGGCACTGTCCGCTGCGCTCGCGAGCGGACTCGCGGGCATCGCTGCCAAGCTGGAGCCACCGACCATGATCACGGGCAACGCATATGAACACACCGACGAAGCAGCGGGCGCTCCGTTGCCGCGCACCCTATGGGATGCCGCGCAGGCACTTCGAGCCTCGCGCATGGCCCGCGAGTGGTTCGGGGACGTATTTGTCGAGCACTTCGCGGCCACCCGCGAATGGGAAGAGCGCAGCTATCGCAAACATATTTCGGATTGGGATCTGGCGCGATACTTCGAGATCATCTAGTCCATCTCCCGTGATCACACGCGATCTTCCACGTGGCAATTTCAACTACCCAAGCTCCTATCGCCTCGGTTGTGGCCGGCTTTCGGAGTTGGCGTCGGCGTGTCGCGAGCTCGGCATCGCACGGCCGCTCGTGATCACCGATCCCGGAGTTGCAAACCTGGCATGGTTTGCGCGCGCGCGCGAGCGTTTGGACAGTGAAGGACTGCGCCACGGCGTATACTCCGATGTCATCACAAACCCCGTCGAGCAAAACGTGCAAGACGGCGTGGCCGCCTATCGCAATGGTGGACACGACGCGTGTGTCATGCTCGGCGGAGGTTCTGCGCTCGACGTGGGCAAATCCGTGGCATTGATGGTTGGCCATACTGGATCGGTGTTCGACTACGAAGACGTCGGTGACAACTGGAAGCGGATCGATCCCCAGCGCATTGCGCCCATGATTGCGGTGCCAACCACTTCGGGCACGGGTTCCGAAGTCGGACGAGCTTCGGTCATCCTCGATGTTCGCGATCATCGCAAGAAAATCATCTTTCATCCCAAGATGCTGCCGCCGTTGGTCATTGCCGATCCCGAAACCACGTTCGAGCTGCCGCCTTGGGTCACTGCAGCTACGGGTATCGACGCGTTCGTGCACAGTTTCGAAGCGTTTTGTGCTCCCGGTTATCACCCCATGGCCGACGGCATCGCCCTCGAAGGCATGCGGCTCGTGAAAGAACATCTCCCGGCCTGCTACCAACGTGGCGATGATGCATTTGCGAGAACCCACATGATGATGGCGGCGTCCATGGGGGCGGCCGCGTTCCAAAAGGGCTTGGGTCTCGTGCACGCGCTCGCCCATCCCTTGGGCGCTGCCACCAACGTTCACCACGGGCTCGCGAACGCGATCTTGCTACCCTACGCGATTGCGCACAATCGTGCCGCCATCGCCGACAAGATGATCCGCCTGGCTACACATCTCGGCCTGTCGAGCTCCAACTTCGACGGCGTGCTTCGCTGGGTGCTGCAATTTCGTGAGCAGATTGGCATCCCACATACGCTCCAGAGCGTGAAAGGCATGACCGAGGCCATGTGCAACAGCTTGGCGCACGAAGCTCTAATCGATCCTTCGCTCGCGACCAATCCAAAGACATGTACTGTCGACGAGCTCGAACAGGTGTATCGCTCAGCCTTCAGCGGAGCACTCGTATCATGATCACGATCACGTCCAACCCCGTCGTAGGGGTCTCGTGCAATTTCTTTCATGCCGATCCCGAGCGCCCGTTGTACAAGAACAAGGTGCTCCAGTACGTGGAGGAAAAGCTGGTGCTGGCGATCGTCCGTGCAGGTGGGCTGGCCATCATGCTTCCGGACCTCCAGTCCGAAGCCTTGGATGCTCGGCTCATCGACCTGATCGACGGCTTGGTGCTTGGGGGTGGTGCCGACGTGAGCCCGCAAACTTACGGCGAACACCCGCTCGACCCAGCGTGGGGAGGAGACCCCGTGCGAGATCGTTACGAACGACGTCTGGTCGATACCGCGATTGCATGTGGGCGCCCCGTCTTGGGTGTATGTCGAGGTGCTCAGCTCTTGAACGCTGCGTCCGGCGGAACCCTTTACCAGGACATCAAAACCCACTACCCGACCACCCCGATGGTCCATCGCGATTGGCATCGCTACGACCTCGTCGAGCACGATGTGAAGCTCGCCACTGGCAGCTGGATCGCCAGCGTTTACGGCCAATCACAGCTACTCGTCAACACGGCTCATCACCAATGCATCAAGACCGTCGCTCCAGGTTTCGTGCCCTCCGCGTGGGCGCCCGATGGTATCGTCGAAGGCATCGAATGCATCGACCGCGATCGTTTCATCGTGGGCGTACAATGGCACCCCGAATGGCTCGATGATATCCCTGAAGCAAGTCCCCAGCGTGCGTCTGGCCAACCAATATTCGCAGCTTTCATCGAAACATGCGCGACGAAGCGCGCAAACAGAACCGCCAAGGAGCGCACCCGTAAGGAGACATGAGCATGGCAAGCGAGCGAAGCATCGTCGTCACGAGAATGCTTTCGGCCACACCCGAACGAGTGTTCGCAGCCTGGACACAACCCGAGTTGATGGCCCGATGGTTTTTTCCGAGTCAAGGATGGACTGCGCTGGTGACCGCAGACGTACGCGTGGGTGGCAGCTATCGCATCGAAATGCGGGACGAGGCAGGCAGCATACACGTGCAGCACGGCAGCTACCGTGTCATCGAACCCGTGTCCCGTTTGGTCTTCACGTGGTCGTGTCCTGAGTTGGGCGTCGAAGACAGCATCGTCACCATCGAGCTCACGGCAAAAAACGACAAGACACAGCTCATCCTTCAACACGAGCTGCCCCCCGATCCCAACATCCGCCGCGAGCACGAGGAAGGTTGGGTTGGCTGTCTGTCTCAACTCGAACGGATCATGCAAACCCAAACTTGACCGGCGTCCGCTTCAATCCGGTGGTGGGCACCAATTCACGCATCGCACCACCGGTACGTCACCGAAGTAGTCGATGACGCTCACGCCCGCATAGCTGTGATCGACGCAAAACAAGCGGGAGTCCGGCATCCCGAGGGCGTCCGACAAGATCGTCCGAATGACACCACCGTGGGCGACGACGACCACGCAGATACCGGGATGCCGTTCGCGAATGCTGCGCACCGCCGCAAGCACACGCACACGTAGCGCACGATAACTTTCTCCTCCGGGAAACTCCACTTCGGTTGGGCACGACATCCACAGCCGAAACACTTCTGGATGGCTCTCTGCGATCTCGTCATAGGTCATACCCTCGAGATGGCCGAAGGCGATCTCCGCGAACCCACTTTCGACAACGACCTCGGCACCGAACACGTGCGACAAGATGCGAGCACTGTCCAGTGCTCGACGACTTGAACTCGAATACATGGCCGTCACCCGCAAGAACGCAAACGCGTGCGCGGTATCACTGATCTGTGCTTTCCCGAGCTCCGAAAGCTCGACGTTCGACGTTCCATAACAACGGCCACGGGCCGATTCGACTGGCTGACCGTGGCGAACGAGCACGAGGCGGTGTGTGACGCCTGGTGGGAGATCGGGCTCGAGCCAGTGATGCTTCACGTCCATCCAGCCAACGCCGCGCCGAGCACCAGCACGAGAATCTCGCAGGCCTCGGTCGCGCCGCCCAACACGTCGCCGGTCACGCCACCGATCTTGCTGCGCGACCACGACCCGACGAAGGTGCACGTGGCGACGACCGCGAGCACGGACAAACCCGCGTACCTCCCCAGGCTCAACCCAGCAAGCACCACGGCAGACATGCTTGCACCGATCAGCTGAGGAAGCCGGACGTGGTTTGTCATGGCCTGCCCAAGCCCGCCGCCGTCATGCGCATACGGAAGCCACCAAGCCAGCTTCACGGGGGCCCATCGCGATAGCGCCGTCGCGGCGATCAGCCACTTTGTGGCCCAACCATGTTCGATGAGAAGCGTCAGCGCACCGATGCGCAGCGCAAACGCCAGAATCAACGTCACCGCGCCAAACGATCCGACCGCAGGGTCCCTCATGACACGCAGCACGTCCGGCTTGGTGCGTGCGCCTGCGAAGCCGTCCGCCATGTCTGCGAGTGCGTCTTGATGCAGTGCCCCGGTCAACAACACCATGACCGAGACTGCGCACACTCCCTGCATGACCGGAGAAAACCCGATCAACGCACCAAGCATGATGACACACGCTTGGGCTGCACCGATGAGCGCTCCGACCCATGGAAAAAACGCTGCAGCGCGTCCGACGTCGACGTGATCGAATTGTCCGACGATTCCCACCGGTACGCGGGTGAGAAACGAAACTGCAGCCAAAAACGCTCTCACGCTCACTTCCTGTTGTCGACCCCGGCATGTTCGAAGGTTGCCATTTTCTGCATGATGTCTGCGGCGGCGCGCAGAAGCCCAAGTGCCAACGTTGCTCCCGTCCCCTCACCGAGACGCATGCCGAGGTCGAGCAGCGGGGCCAGGCGCAGCTCTTGCAACAGCAAGCGATGGCCCGGCTCCGGCGAGACGTGCCCTGCGAACACGTACCCTCCGACACCCGCGTGGAGACGAATCGCAAGCGTCACGGCGACCGTCGATATGAAGCCATCTGCGACGATGGCCATGTGGTTGCGCGCGGCCCCCAAACACACTCCGCAAAGGCCGGCAATCTCGTAACCCCCGAGCTTCTGCAACACATCGAGCGGATCGTCCAAGCTAGGCTGATTGACTGCCAGCGCACGTTCGATCACTGCGATCTTGCTGGCCAACATCGCGTCATCAGCCCCTGTCCCACGACCCGTGATGTGCGCAATCGGGCAACGAAGCAGTGCTGCCGTAAGTGCACTGGCTACCGTCGTGTTCCCGATGCCCATTTCTCCCAGTGCGACAGCGCTCACTCCACTGGCCGCCAGTTCTTCGGCCAAACCAGAACCCACCGATATCGCCTCGTGCAGGTGCGCACGCGTCATCGCGGGGCCCTGGGCGATGTTGTTGGTGCCCCGCGCAATGCGTCGGATCCGCAGGCCATTGCCGCTCGAATCGACGGCAACGGGATGTGCAACGCCGACGTCCACCACGTTGAGGGAAGCCCCAACGAGATGTGCAAGAACATTGATGGCGGCCCCTCCTCGAACGAAATTCGCCACCATCTGGCCCGTGACTTCTCGCGGATAAGGTGCGACCTTTTCTGCCGCAGTGACCCCGTGGTCGGAAGCGAACACCACGACGGCTGGATTCTCCATCACCGGTGGCACACGCCGCTGAATCGCGCACAACCGCGTTCCGATGTACTCGAGCTGACCGAGACTGCCGGTCGGCTTCGTGAGACGCTCATGAAACCGTCGCGCCCGTGCGAGCCACTGCTCCTCGGGCGCCGCAATGCCGCGTGTCAACGCAGTCGCGTCGTTGGTCATGGGAGCCCCACGTTCCCGTGGGCTTCGAGCCCACCATCACGAAAGGATCCTGCGCTGTGCTGGATGAGCTGGGCCGTGTCCATTCTCGCTTGTGAAGCTGAGCATACCCGCCAAACTCCGTCCTTGCTCACATGCCAATGCCAAGCTCGGTGGCTCGACGTTAGCGTCTCATGAAGATGCTGGTCATCGGCGGTGTCCGTAGCGGCAAGAGCCGATACGCGAGGGAGATCTCGGAAAGTCTTGCACGCGAGCGCATCTTCATCGCAACGGCGATACCCCACGACCCGGACATGAACGCTCGCATCGAACGGCACCGATCCGAGCGACGAGACGGCTGGACAACCATCGAAGAGCCCGTGAAAATTGCGCATTTGCTCGGCAGCGGGCCGGTTGTACTGGTCGACTGCTTGACGCTTTGGTTGACGAACTTGATGATGGATCGTTCGGATCAAACACAGCACTCGCTCGATTCGTATCCCGAATTCGACGAGCTTGCCGCCTGCGTCACCGCGACGACCGGTCATTTGGTCATGGTGATCAACGATGTCGGCGGTGGCGTTCACGCAATGACTCCGCTCGGTCGACGATTCCAGGACTTATCGGGCTTTCTGGCGCAACACATGGCGTCCGTGTGCGATCGAGTGGTCCTGATGTGTGCTGGGATTCCCATGCAAGTGAAGCCATGAGCGTGGTCGCTTCGGACGCCCATGTCCACGCGTGTGGAAAGAACACCCGTCGACCGCATTGCGCTTGTTGACGTCGGCGATCAGGAGTGCAAGCCTCGCGCTGGGATGCCACGCAAATTTCCACCCATGCTTCTATTTGTGTATTTGGCCTGTTTGCCCAGCGAAAACCGCGGACGTGCAAGCAACGGAGACCAGACCGACACTACCCATGCGATGACTTCGACCGTCGGGTCGTCCGACGACACCAGTACGGGCGCAGGCACCAGCTCCGACTCCACGTCCAGCTCCACCTCCGCGGATAGCCTCGACGGTACCAATACGACCGGATCGAGCGACACCTCGGGCAGCTCCACCGGCGCAGCGAGCTGTCCACCCGATGCTCCCCAAGGTGTATTTGGTGACTGCGTACGCGACGGATTGCTCGCATGTGGGAACGCCAACGCAATATGCCTGCAAGACGACGTATCGACGTTCGGCATTTGTTCGAAACCATGTCGCGACGATACTGACTGTTGGTGTGCACCGGAACACGGCAACGCAACGCCGGCTTGTCTTCCCATCATGCTGGGAGGAGCACTTGGATGCGGGCTGTTTTGTGGTGATGCTGGGATGTGTCCGTCAGGAACTACCTGTCACCAGGCGCTGGACATATGCGTGTTCGAGACGAGCATCGGAGCATCATCGGATGACTCGACAGGAACAACCACGGGGGTGGACACGGGGACGA
>Ga0187893_10003841_pt1 | contig 29576 bp, 28 predicted proteins | sample MA1701074metaG_FD_139574 | JGI IMG/M metagenome (GOLD analysis project Ga0187893, IMG submission 139574) | White microbial mat communities from a basaltic lava cave in the Kipuka Kanohina Cave System on the Island of Hawaii, USA - MA170107-4 metaG ...
CTTCGGTGGTGTTGTCGGTTGATTCGCAAACCTTCAGACAACCGCTCCTGCGGGGCTCTCCGAGTACTTTTTGGATCTAACTCACGCGGCCGATGGGCGGCCGTGCGCTTATTTCAGGGCTAGGCTAACGTAGTTTCGCGCACGGGAGAAAATGACCTATGACGACACGTTGGCTTGCCGCTGGGCCTGTCGCGCTGCTGTTGGGAGCGTGCGATCCAAACAACGACAACGACAACGACAACGAAGCCGGACAAATTGTCGACGACCTTCCGACCGTCCCACCGCTGCCGGAAAGCCACGAGGAAATCGTGCTTCCCGAACAGGTCATCCCACCTGCCACCGAGCAACAGTACTGCTTGTTCTTGCCTCCGTCGGACGTCGATCGATTCATGGTCACGTTCGACGCATACCAGGGTAAACACGGTCACCATCTCCTGATGTTCCAGGCAATTCAGCAGCGTGAACCTGGAACGGTGATCGAGTGTTCCGATCCCGCGATCATGGCGCAGTTGTTGCCTGCTGCGTTCTCCCGCAACTTTCTTCCACGTGACCCTCCCCCCAACATGGCCGTGCGGATCAAGGCCGGAGCCCAGCTCGTCATCCAGCAGCACTATGTCAATACCTCGAGCAATCCGATCCGTACGGTCGACGTGCTCCACCTGGAAACATTGCAGGAAAGTCAGGTAGAAACGGAGTTGGGCTTTTTTGGTCTCACCGATGTCAACTTCAGCTTACCCCCGGGCAAGCAGACCTTGCAGTTCGACTGCGAGGTGACACGACCCGAAATTCGACTGCTGATGTTTGGTCCTCACATGCACGAATGGGGTTCTCGATTTGTCGTCGAGGCTGGTGCGCCCGATTCCATGACCATAAAGCACGAGGTTGTGAACTGGATGCCGAGCTACCGCGATCTTCCACCCATCGCGGACTTCTTCGACGACCCTCTCGTCCTGCATGCCCAAGACAAGGTTCGCGTAACCTGTGAATTCGACAATGACACTGACTCGGAGCTGAAGTTCCCCACCGAGATGTGTGCCACCTATGGCTACTTCTACCCAGTTACAGAAGGCAGTCAGTGGATCTGCGTTCCGTGAACGCTGCGCGGCACTCGTATGTCGCGCTTTCCAAGCCGGGATTATTGCCGTGCTGGCCTGCGATCAGGCCCCATCGGATGCTCCGACGCTGGATGACATGGTCCAACAGGTGTTTCAACCGAGTTGTGTGTTCGCTACCTGCCACAAGCGTCCGGGTGTCGGTGGGCTCCAGCTCGAGGTTGACATCGAGGCAGAGCTGCTTGGAGTGGCGGCCAAAGGCGCACCGGATCGCATCCGCGTGGTGCCTGGAGAGCCCGAGGCATCGTACCTGCTGGAGAAACTCACAGCGAAGATGCCAGCGGCCGGCGACCAAATGCCGCCGGGGGCACCACTCGAACCCGACCGAATCGAGCTCGTGCGACGTTGGATCGCCAACGGCGCAGCGATCGACTGATTGAGTGCACCGAAACATTGTCGGAGAGCTGCAAGCATGATTTTACCATCGCTCCATGGACGTGTCCTCGTTTTGGCATTGCTGTCTACCACGTGTGTCAGTGACGATCCGCCGACCAACGACATCGGAACGCCGACAACATCCGAGCACGCAGACGAAAGCGGTCAAACCGATGATTCGGCGGGAGTGGCCGACGATACCAGCACGGCCAACACGAGCGAAGGGGCTGCAAGCACAGACGATCAAGCAAGTGGTACGGACACCACCGGCATGGCCAGCGACACCAACGTCACCAGCGACACCAACGTCACCAGCGATACCAACGCCACCAACGAAACGAGCGCGACGGGTACCACGAGCGATACAAATGCCACCATGAGCACGGACACCGGCGGCGAAGCTGGAGCTTGCGACAACGAAAGCGACCGCATGGGAATCGCAGGCACGTACGAGGGTAAGACGCTACCCGAAGTGGTGGAGGCGTGCGGTTTCGACAACATTGTCGGCACAGCCGAAGACATCAATCGCTGCTTGGTGGAACGCACGGACGGGGCGATCTCGAATGAATGCGCCGCATGTTATGGAAATACCGTGCAGTGCAGCAAAGACAAATGCCTGGCCAGTTGTTTCGATTCCGCTTCTCCCGAATGCAATGCGTGCATATGTGCGAGCGGATGTCGTGAAATGCAGGTCCAATGCAGCGGAATCCCCGATGATACGGGCGCCTGCGCGTGACGTCGGGTCATTCTCCGAGTTGCTGCCACGCATCCATGGCTTGTTCGGCTGACAACGACGGTACCGTCGCCTGGAAGCCGGCCATCGCAGCAGCCAAGGTCATGCTGTTCCACACGGCCTCTTCCACCGCTTCCGAAACGGCGACGAACAAGGGATCGAGCGCTCCGTCCTCCAGGAAAGGTCCTCCCATGGGTTTGTCTCCCTCTTTGGCCGCGCAAGGATGGGTCGACCAGCATAGCGCATAGTCACCGCTGCCATGGGCGAAGAACCCTCCGGTGCGAACCATTCCTGCCGTGGCGCGACGCGCCAGTCTTCTCAACTGGTCCGGCATCAAACAAGCGTCGGTGGCCACGAGGATTACACACGAGCCAGATTGCTCGCGTAGGCGCGTATGGGGTGATATGCCAAGCACTTTCCATACCGTCCTTCCGCCAAGTGCAAGATGGCCCCAATAGTTCGACTGTACAAGTACACCTATACGCACGCCTGCAACGCTCCGCGCAGCCGAGCCGATGCCCGCCTTGAAACCGAACGCCAGCGTCCCGGTGCCCGCGCCTACGCTCCCTTGCGCCAAATTGTCGGCATTGACGTCTTCGATGGCCTCATGAACATGACTCGGTGCAATCGGCAGGGAGCGAATGTCGTTGAGGGGATAGTCATTGGTTTCACCGACGACCACGTTCAAAGACACAACACCTGGATCGTTCGTGCATGCGACATGGTAGCGAGCAAGCTCTTGCATGACCGTACCCACAGCCAACGTATTGGTGAGACCCACGAGCGTTTCGATGGATCCCAGCTCGTCGATTTGAGTCGATCCGACGAACTTTCCGTAGCCGTTGGCGCAGTGAAACCCCGCAAATGCCTTGCTGCGCACGACATCGCGGCCATGCGGCCGAACAATCGTGATACCCGTATGCACCGATGTTCCGACATGCAGCGTCCGGTGTCCGACCGCGACACCCTCGACGTCACAAATATGGTTGCGCGGCGTCGTGTCGTGCTCGCCGATGACGAAACCTAGCTCTCGTAACGTCGCCGTCATGGGCACGGGAATACAACTACGGAACGGTAGGTGTCTACCAATGTACGGGCGAGCACGTCCAGGGGGTCGAGCAAGACCACGTGCGACACGTCGCGCTGCTGGATGGCCAAAGGCAGCTCCGTACACCCAAGCACGACCAGCTCTGCTCCCTGGTCCAACAAGGCCTGGATGGCCCTATGAAGCAAATACTTGGCGCTCGGATAGCCCGACGACGCCTCGCTGCCCGACTTGATGCCCCACACGGGATTATAAATCACGTCGTGCACGTCGTTTTGCAGGACTGTCGCGCTACCACCCATCATCTCGGTCTTGCGCTGTTCCTGCTCGTCGAGAGAAAAGTGGCCGTCGTAGTACTCGAGTGTCGCGACCTCGAAACCGGCCACTACCAATGGATCGGCATAGATGCGCTGCAGATAGGTCCCGTTGGTGGACAACACACCCACACGCCGTGCGTTGGGGTTGGTCATGCGAATGGCCTCGACGGTCGACCGAATCATATGGATCACGTGTACTGGACCTGAAGGCCCGACCGTTGGGCCGAGCTCGGCTTCAAAGCGCGAAAAGATCGCCGGTGCGTGGAAGGTATTGCAAGGAACGCCAAGGACCACGGCTCCGACCGACATGAGCGATCGAGCCACGTGCGCAGCTGCAACGGCTGGGTTCGGACCGTGGCGACCATCCAGGAGAAACCGCGTACGATCGTCGATGATGCTTCCGTATTGGGCCAACAGCACGGGCACGGTATCCTGATCATGCGACAAACCAAGCGACGCCTGGTAGGCGAGCAGCTTGTCGAGCAGCAGAGGATCGACGCGGGGCCCCATTCCACCCACGACCCCGATGGCGCTAGGCAAACGCTCGTGCATACGCTCACGGTAACACGGTCCTGAAGCACAGCCTCCGAGGTTGCCACTACGGCGCTGTGCTCAGGCTATTCACGAGCTCGTGGCGCACGCGACGGGCATGGCGATTGCCGGGTCGACTCAAAAGCACCGGCGCGAGCTCCCTCGCACGAGTATGATCACCGGGATCGTCGGAGTTGATCAGGCTCTTCAACAGCGCTTCTTCCAAAACGCCGAGCTCGGCAACATCGGTGATGTTGCCGGACCGCAGGGCAGCCTCGAGCACATCGCGCACGTCTCGCTCCCGAGCAGGCGAAAATGCCCGTAGAGCGTCCACCATGAGCAGGATCGACGCCGGGCTCGTGGGCTCGATTGCGTGCAGCAGGCGCGCGTGATGAAGCGCGAGCGCAGCGTTTTCACTGGATAGCGCGAGCCTTACCTGGACCCTTTGCGCCAGCGCGTCGTCAGGATCGGCGAGCGAACGTTCGCGCGCCATCGCATTTGCATGGGCCGGTGATTGTTCAGCAACCGCGTGTACCAGCAACTGCCACGCTGCTGGATCGCCGGGCGCAAGCACAGCAAGCTCGTTCGGGTCGGGAACGCGTGCCAGCAGATGCTGCACGAACCCTGCCGGAGGGGCAGAGCGAAGCTGCGCGAGGCCGCGGGCCATCGCTTGCCTGGATGACTCCGCATCACCGAGCTGAGCTTGGGCTACCGACAGCAACATCCATGCGTCGACGGAACCAGGCCGCAATTTCGTCGCAGCGCCAGCACGGGCACGCACTTTCGGCCACTCGCGCGTCATGGCAGCATTGCGCGCAAGCGTAAGATGAAGCTGGCCATCGAGGGGTCGCCAACGCAACCAATATTCGCCCTCCGCAGAACCGGATGTGAGCATTGCATTGCGATCGGTCCGATGGATCCACGTATGTGGACCGGCAACCGCGGCACCGATCGCAGCCGCCACCACGAGCGGTGCCACGACTCGCAGCGCAGACGTGCCTCGCAGCCGCAAAACCTGTCTTGGGGACAGTGCGCCCGCCAACGCACAAACCGGTGCCGCAACACCGAGAGCGGCGAACCCGAAGTCGCCAAAATTTTGAATCGCCAATGCCAGTGGACCGATGAGTGCAATGCGCCGTGCACGTCCCCCTTCGGCTGCATCTCGCCAAGACGCGACCCACCATGCCACACACATGAGCACGATCAGTGAACCAGCCAAGGGTCCCCACTCCACGAGCATGGCCACGGGAGCCGACTCGAGGTGCGTTTGCAAAATCAACGATGGCTGACTGTCGACCAACCCGAATACATCGATGAACGCACCTCGACCGATGCCGAGCAACGGTGCGAGCGGAATCAACGCAAGTGCGTCCGTGGCTACGCGAAGCTTCGTAACCGATGCAAAGCTTTCCACGGTGAACAACGTGGCGAGCTCCCGCCATGCGCCATGTCTGGCGACCAGCACCAACAACGCGACCACGCCGATGGCGGCAAGCAAGCGTTGCGGACGCGTTCGTCTCAGGCGCCGACGTTCACCGAAGTTGTTGGTGCGACCACGTAACGAAACCAATACTGCAACCGGCGTAACGACGATCAGCGCAACGATGGCTCCACGCGAGAGTGACAGCAGCAAGGTCACCATCTGAAGTACGGCCGCAGCCGTGAACGCGTAAAAGCGGTCACCGTGACGATCGATCCTCGACGGTTCGCTGGTGAGCAACGTCTGACTGTGCTCGTGCCTGGCCATGGCCAGTGCCGCGAAGATGCCGAGCAGGAACAAGCTCGCCTGATGGTTCGGATTGACGAATGTCGTGAGGATCGCGGGCGTGGTTGACGGATCGACGTCCTTGGGTAGGTACATGCCGTAGATCGCACGAGAGCCCAATGCAGCGTGAAACAGCCCGATCAAAGCTACCGACGTGCCGGTGATCGCGACCGTCGTGGTGACAATGCGCCACGAGAGCTGTGCCGCAGCGACGAACAGCAGCGTAAGGCCCAGCAAACGTGCAGCTTCCAGCAAGGTGTCGGCGGGGGTTGGCGAGATGCTCGGATAAACGACCACGGCTGCCTCGTGAAGCGCGAGCTCGAGCTCGTGCGTGAGCCCAGGAGCAACCACCGCGCGTACCCATTCGGGCACTGGCAAAATCTGCAGCGTGGTAACCAAGCAGGCGAACGCACCGATCGCAGCGGCGATGGGGATCCGCAAGCTTTGTTGTGTGCGCGTGCAAAGACGAATGCACAAGAACAGCACCACTACGAGGAACGCGACCGTACATGCCGGAAACACACCCCCGATCCACAATGCTGGTCCGGCAATCGTCGCGCCCAGCAGCACTCGGGCCCATGGCCATCCGCCATGGTCCGATCGCGAAGCGATAAGACCCTCATTCGGCTCGACGAGCGAGTGCTCAGGCGTGCTCGGGTCCGGTTTCTCGAGCGTGGTAGGCATAATACTCGAGGTTGTAACCCTGTCGCTCTTGCCGAGTGTCGACCTCGTTGAGCACGACTCCGAGAAGATTGGTATCGCCCTGACGTAGTTGCGTCAGCGCTCGTTGGAGCTCACTTCGTGTGGTCGATTGGCAACGGGCAACAACGACGAGTCCGTCGACTTGGCGCGCCAACACGATGGGATCCGTAACAGGAAGTACGGGTGGAGAGTCGATGATGACGACGTCGAAACGTTCACTCAGGTCTGCGATCAACTTGCGACTGGCAGGCGTATCGAGTAGCTCGGCAGGATTTTGTGGAACTGCACCGCAAACCAACAGAGAAAGGTTTGGTGGCGCGTCCTCGCCGGCATCTTGAAGGGCTTGATCCAGGCCACAAGCACCACTCAGCACGCTGCTCAGGCCAACATCTTCACGGCCGACAGGTGTGGGAAACACCTGATGGAGTCGGGGCCGGCGCATGTCGGCATCCACCAGCACCACGCGCTTTTGCGCCTGGCAGAAACTCATGGCCATGTTGATCGCAATCGAGCTTTTGCCTTCCGTGGAGCTCGGCGAGGTGATCATGATGGTTCGTATCGATGCCGTACCTTGCGCAAACGCCAGCGAGGTACGAATGCCGCGGCAGCGTTCGGCCATCAGCGATTGCGGAAACAAATACGCGTACAAGTCGCGTTGACGACGTTGTGCACGCACGTTGCCGACGCCCAATCGTGTGTCGGAAGGTAACAGCGGAAGTTGTCCAAGCACAGGAATACCGAAGCCTGCGATCGCGCGCTCCAGGTCCACGAGACCACGAATACGATGGTCTCGAAAGTCGACACCGAGCGCGAGCAAACCACCGAGCGTGAGTCCCCCGAGCAGTGCCACCGCGACCAGCAACAACTTGGGCGGAAACACGGGCGTCTTCGGCACAGTGGCGCGATCGAGCACTTCGATACCGTCGGCTTCCACGCGGTTTGCCATTTCGATTTCTGTGTCGCGTTTTGCAACGATTCCGTAGACGTCGGCAGCCGTCCTGGCGTCGCGCTCGAGCTCGCCGTAGTCGCGTTCCAGCAGGCCGAGCTCGAGGGCTCGATTCTGCTCCTCGGCGAGTGATGCTTCGAGACGCCGCTCCGCGGCTTGTGCAGCCCTGAGCCTGGCGTCGAGCGAAGCCAGTAGCTCTTGGCCTTCACGCTGGATGCGAGCGTTGACGATATCGAGTCGTGCTTGGGTTTTCAGCACTTCGGGCCACTTGTCGCCGTAGCGCACACGCAGTTGTTCGAATTCTCGCTCGGCATCGAGTTGCTCGGTACGAAGATCGTCGAACAACCTCCGATCGCTTTCCGGCAGCAACGTAGCGCCGGCCAAACTGCCCTCGTGATAGAGCCGTTTGGCCTGCTCGTGGATCGACTGTGCGGCGATGCGTTGTGCCTGCGCTTCTTTGGCCCGTGAGCTCAGCGTGATGATGTTCTGCGTGATGATGTTCTGTCGGTCTTCCAGATCGATCGATGTGATGGCGTGGCTTTGTTTGAACTCGGCCAAGTGTTGTTCCGCCAGACGCAATCCTGCATGCGCCTTCTCGCGTTCCAGCGAGAGATTGCGTTCGGCCCGTTCTCCCGTGCGCGAGCGACTCGATCGTACGTGCTCGAGGTAGGCGTCTGAAATCGCGTTGGCAATCTCTGCTGCAAGCTCAGCATCCGGGTAGTCGACGGAGATCTTCACGATTCGTGAATGTCGAACTTCTTCGATTGCCGTGAGCTGTTGCAAACGCTCCACTGGATCGATATCGGACGCGAGCGCCAACTGCTCGGCTTCCGACTGCACGTCATCGATACCCAGAAACACGGGATCGGCGCCAATCCCCAGCTTGATCAACGCCTGCTCTGCAACCGTACGACTGGCAATGATGTTGCGTTGCGTCTCGTAATACTCCTTGTATGCAAACAGTCTGTTTTCGCCTTCCTCCATCACACCCTTGACCTTGTCGAGCACCTGAGGCCCGGATATGTGCAAAACGATGGTCGTGCTGGCGCGCCATTGCGGACGCAGCAGTGTGATCGCCAACCCAGCAGCGGCCAGGCTCAGTACGGTCGTGACCGCCATGACCATCCAGCGACGGCGCAGGATGGCGAGGACTCGAAGAATCTGCTCGACAGTGCGATCGGCCTCGCTCGCGTCCTCGTTTCCGGACCCATGGGCCGAGGACATGCCCTCGGAATGTGGCGGTCGCGTCATGCCTAGCGGGTACAAGCGTACGGCCGAGCCCGTCCCGCTCCAAGCGTGTTGGGTATTCCCAGCATCCGTCCAGCCCATACGGCCGAAAAGGGGCCATCGGTCCCAGGCCCCCCACCGTCACAGCGCTCCCGGGCTCACTCAGCCGTCGCCGAACGCCGAGACCAGCGTCCAAGCTCGTTTGAAAGTCCACGTTCGACAGATGGCAGCAATGGAATCAGGTGTGTTCTCTCGTGGACGAGAACGTGAGCTCGGGAAACCGCTCCTGCACTTTTGCGAGATTCCATTTGTTCGGAGCCAGGTATACGAGATCTCCGTGGCCGTCGATGGCTAGATTGGCCTCCGCCTTGCGACGAAACTCGTGGACGAGAGCATGGATCTGCTCGCGCGACTTGCCAGCCATCTTGGGTGTGACCCACCGTGCCGTCGTGTATTCGACGGGCTCGTAGGCGGCCTCCACGTGGTATTCGTGAGCAAGCCTGTGCTGCATGACGTCGAGCTGGAGCTGACCAACGGCGCCGACGACGAAGTTGCTGCCGAGCAAGGGTTTGAACACCTGAATCGTACCCTCCTCCGCCAGCTCGCCGAGGCCTTTCGTGAGGCTTTTGGCCTTGAGCGGAGTCTTCAGGATCACACGCCGAAATAGCTCGGGAGCGAAGCTCGGAATGCCCAAGAAGCGTAGCAGCTCTCCATCGCTGAACGTGTCGCCGATCTTGATGGTGCCGTGATTCGGAACTCCAATGATGTCTCCAGGGTAGGCCTCTTCGACGATCACACGATCGCGCGCCAAAAACGTCATTGCGTTGCCCATATTCACCTCTCGACCCAATCGACAATGGAACGCACGCATGGCGCGCGTGAACCGACCCGAGCAGATGCGCAAGAACGCCACCCGATCCCGGTGTTGAGGATCCATGTTCGCCTGGATCTTGAACACGAAACCAGAAAATGGGGTCTCGTCGGTTGCGACCTCGCGGGTTTGCACGGGTTGGCCCGGTGCCGGCGGAGCCGAGCCCGTCACGCCCACCATCGCGGTACGAGCGGCTGGCTGCGGAGCCAGCGAAATGAAGGTTTCCAGCAGCTCGCGCACACCGAAGTTGTTCATTGCGCTGCCAAACAGCATGGGGGTTTGCTTGCCACGTAGGAACGCATCGTGGTCGAAACTCGGCACCGCACCAGACAACAATTCCACGTCGGCACGCAGCTCCTCGGCCTGCTCGCCGAGCAGCTCGTCGAGCCTCGGATCGTCGAGTCCAGTCACCCAAATGCCATCCTGCACGCGCTCATGGTGTTGAGCCGCGAACAGGTGCAGGCGTTTGTGGACGAGGTCGAACACGCCGCGAAAACGCTTGCCCATGGCTATCGGCCAGGTCATGGGCACGACTTCCATACCGAGCTTTCGTGCCACGTCGTCGACCAATACGAGCGGCTCGAGGCACTCGCGGTCGAGCTTGTTGACGAACGTGACGATCGGGGTATCCCGAAGCCGACAGATCTCGACGAGCTTTTCGGTGCGTTCCTCGACACCTTTCGCGCCGTCGATCACCATCAGTGCGGAATCCACGGCCGTGAGCACGCGATAGGTGTCCTCACCGAAGTCTGCGTGACCGGGCGTATCGAGCAAGTTGATCTGAAACTGCCGATCATCGAGGAGATATTCGAAGCTCATCACCGACGTCGTGACCGAAATCCCGCGTTCCTGCTCCATTTTCATCCAATCACTGGTGGCATGGCGTGCAGCTTTACGGGCTCGCACGGCCCCCGCCAACTGGATCGCGCCTCCGAACAGCAGCAGCTTCTCCGTGAGCGTAGTCTTTCCTGCGTCTGGGTGGCTCACGATTGCAAACGTGCGTCGACGTGCAATTTCGGCTGCCAGCCCCACCGAGCCGACGAGTGCAGACATGACGTTGGCCTAACGCTCGTGCTCGTGTTCGTGCTCGAGCGGATGCCCGTGCATGATCGCATCGAGACGCTCCGATGCACCCATGCTGAGCTCATCGATGTTGGCGTAGAGCCCGCCGCTCGGGCGGTTCATCCACGACCCGACGCTTCGATAATGAACGCCGAACGCCAAGACTACGACGATCATCACGAGCGACAGCCATAGCAGTAACGAGGGATCGGTGACCACATGAATCCATCGATACTGCATGTTGATTGGCGCGTTCATACCGGATTGACTGCCGATCAGCAGGCACAGTGCGCCCAGGGCGATCATCACGATACTGTAGAGGTTCGTATGCGTGAACGGACCGAACAGCTTCCCCCGGTCGTCTTGGCGGAAGCGCTCGAGCGTGAAGCGAATCATGGGATGCGTCACGAGATAGAGTCCCGCGATCATGCCGTCGAACGCTTTGAACGGGAGAATCGCGTAGAACACGGTGAACTGTGCCAGGTGAGCGACTAGTCCATAAACCTGCGTCGGATGCAGTCGCACACCGTGAAGGTGCGGAGCACAACGCACGACCTTGGCATGCGGGCTCGTATAGCGCACGCCGAATGGCCCCGTGCTCGGGCGCCCCCAGCAGCAACCATAGACGTAGCAACCGATGCGGCAGAGTGCCTCCCCGAGCGGTACCGCGAACGCACCGGCGTCCATGATCCGGAGCAAAGACTGATCGGACATGGTCGCGTAAGCAACCATCGCTGCCAAACCACCGAACACACCTCCGTGAAGCATGTAACCCGGTTTGACGAGCGTCTGGAGTGGTTTGCGGAACAATTCGCGCCACTCGAGCAATACGCTGAATGCCCGGGCACCCATGAGCATCGCGGGCAGCAAAAAGAATAGGTAGAACTGCGCTTTTTCGTGGACGGACTGCCCGCTCATACCGTCGAACCATAGCGCCGCCGAATGGCCGACGAAAAACGCCAGCCCAGCGAGCAGTCCATACGTGACGAGGATCCAATTGCCGACACGAAACAGAATCGTGCGGTTGTGGATGTCGAGGACGAAACCGAGCAGCCCAGTTCGGGCCACGGCTGCAGACGAAGGTGCTTCGCTGGTCGGAGCGGTCATACGATCTCGAGGCGGCCCGCATGCTACACCGACTCGTCCGTCTGCGGGCATATTCGACCGAGGGCAATGTGCAGCGCCCTGGCCATGCCCAAGCCTGCGATATCGGGGCGATATCGGGGCGATATCGGGGCGATATCGGGGCGATATCAGGCCAATATCGGGCTAGCGGGGCGTGTGTGGCCCCTCAGCGATTGAGCACTGCGGCGACAATCGCTGGTTCGACTTCGTACTTACCGAGGAACTCTTCGCGCTCGCGCTTCATCCGGTCGACCCAAAGACGATAGTCGTTGGTGCGTCCACGCTGTTCGAAAAGCCGACGTGGCTGCAAGATCTCTGCCGGGACCTTTGCGAGCAGACTCTTGTTCGCAGGTGTGGGCGCGTCTACGTCGACCACGTCATAGCCGAAATCCGGGTCGCGCGTCCACTCCAGCTGTCCCGAGATCAACGCCTCGAGCATGGCAGACGAATGCGCGATTTGGACTTTGAGTGCATTGCCACGGTCCACGTCCGACGCCAGTCCACCGACGTACCCGGTGTTCATCAACCACATGGAAGTGTCTTGAAACGTCGCGGCGAGCTCGGAGAAGCGCTTGGCTTGCAGGCTGTGCGCCAGTGGGAAGAACGGTTGTGTGAACGGTGAGCGGGTTTTGCCGCGATCCTTGCCTGCTGCCGACGTTTTCGTGGTTTCTCCGAGCATGAAGTACCCTGCCGCCTGCTCTGGCGAAGTGAACCGCACGAGTCCGGGCGTGCCAGCATCTTTGCCTTCGTCGCGATTGAGGATGCCCAGCGAGCGCAAGATCGGGACGTCGTGTAGACCGTTGACGTCCTCGATGACCCTCATTGGAATGATCGAACGACCGTTCTCACTCCATTGCACGAAATCCCAGCCGTCTTGGGGAACACCATCCACGATGACTTGCTCGGCGGAAACCTCGCCTGCCAAATAGCGATCGACATTGTCGGCGGGTGCACCAGTGCCGATCAACACGTCTCGCAAGCGCGCGACTTCAGCCGGAGAAAGCGTCTTCTTGAAGAAATCGGGCTTACCTGCGTCGTCGACGAATACGTTCTCGAGCCATGCCAACGAATGACACGTGCCACGATGAAGCGCGGGTTCGGTAGCCTCGGACAAGCCAAACGTCTTCGCGAAACATCCATTCTCCGTGATCGAAATGCGTCCACCCGCCCAAATCGCGATCATGTCGTCCTGGATCGGTCGAGTAGCTTCACCCTGCTTGCTGAACGTCGTCGTGGTCTTACCCGTACCGCTCAACCCCAGCACCGCCATGGTCATCTCACCAGTGCGCGTGCGTATCGCTTTGGCGCCGGAGTGCATGAGCAGACCGCCGCTGGCATAGAGAGACGCAGCCGCCATGCGCAGCGCGCCCTTCTTGCTTTCTCCGAAATAGTCGGGTCCCATCACGTAGGTCGTATAGTTGTCGAGATCGCACAACACGGCCTGACGACCCAGCATGTCGACGAAATGGTCCGGTGTATAGATGAGGCGAAGGACGGGTTGGAACGGTTTCGCCAAGCGCTCGGGCGACTCGACGGCGCTGCGAGGAAACGCCAACACCTGTTGCATCCCCGCGATGTTGGCCGCCTCGAGTGTAAACAGCCATTGACAAGCAACTGCTGCATCACCCAGACCAACGTATCCTTCGATGGCGATGAGCTTGCCCTTGCGCCGAATGTACTCCGCTTGCCCCTCGATGAGCTTCGCCGCTTTCGCAGGTTCGATGGTTTGGCTCGAATAAGCAGCGGGTGTATCGTTTCGATCGATCACATAAGTGTATTGCGCCACGCGTGACTTGTTCCGAGACACTTTGCAGACGCTGCCCGCCGCACTCTTGTAACAAAACGGCGTATGCTGGAGTGCGAGCTCGCGTAGTTGCGCCTGGGTCGGATTGGCAAGCACTTCTACCGAAAAAGGCAGTGCAGATTGGCCCGGGAGCTCGAACGCAGTCCGTGGGATCATGGTGGCTACTCGTTGCAAGCGATAGCATACCTATCGTGGTGGGATCCACTCGTGCCCATCCGTGCCCATCCGTGACGCTGCGTCATCGATTGCACGAATACTCACATTCCAGCTTGCTTCACGCATGGCACGCGCCGTCCGGACGGGATCTTGTGTCCGAGCGAATTTGCCCCAGTAGCTGGCCACTACTCAGGCAAGATCGCTTGCTCGTCCGTCGATCTGTCGTTGGTCGACGTCGGAGCTGGCAGTCGATCGAACAGCCTCTCGAGTGTGGCGAACAATGACTCGTTGACCGGAAGAGCTTGGTTGCGTTGCTTCGCTTGCAGACCACGCAAGATCGTTCGTGCGTCGGCTCCGACGCTGCGAGCTGCTTCGGTGTCTCCGAGCGCGAGCACGGCTTGTCCAGTCGCCGCTAACGCGGCTGCATGTTGGAGCGTATCAGGACCGAACACATCGAGTGCAGCGTCATAAGCAGCTCCGGCCGTAATGACCGCTTCTTCCGCTTCTTCGAGTGCGACGAGAATTTCGGTGGCGAGCAACAAGTCGGTCAGGAGCTCCTCGGTGGTACGACTCCAAGGTGGGTCGTCAGACCGAGGTCGATGGAGAGCGAGTGCCTGACGAATCACCACGAGCGCGTGCATTGGCGTGCGCAACGCGAGATCGTCGCGAGCAAGTGCCCGAAAGGCATTGCCACGCAACACCGCGGAACCCGGCTCGGTGAGCAGCTCGAGCGCTTGTTTGTCGTGTTGTCTCGCATCGGCAAATCGGCCGCGACGAAACAGCACCGTGGCATGAAGCAAATAGGCTTCAGCCTGCGCGCGCCCGTCAGCACCAGCTCGCTTCGAACGTATTGCATCCAATGTCTCGAGCTGGACGAGGGCGGCTTTTTCGTCCCCTTGACGGAGTGCGAGCTCAATCTCGAGCCGTCGCAATGCGTCGCGTTCGAGATCGACTTTCGTCGTCGGCGTACGCGCCAGACGATGTTGCAATTCCGTCCTGACCTCTTCCACGTCGCCCATGGCGGCACGGTGGCGCAAGATATCGAGATTGATCCCTCGGCGATCGGGATGAGCGCCGTCGGTTGGCGAGGCGGTGTGCTCGCTCCTGGCGCAAGCGAGCGCGACGGACGACAACACACCCGCACAAACCATATCGCGAACCAGCTGTTGCCCGGGACCACGTCTGGAGCAGCGCACCGGCATCGACCCCAGCATAGTGCCCACGCGACCGACACGCCACACCCGCGCAGAACCTGATATGTTCGAATCCGATGATGAGTGCACGAGAGCTGTTCATAGCGCATGCCCTCGAGCCTGCGTCGGAGATTGCCGAGCTTCGCGCGAATCTCACACAAGCCAAGCTCGAGGCTTTGCAGCAAGTGCACGGACTCGACAGCGAACGAATGCGCGTGATCATGCCCGAGCTATACGAACAAATCGTGATAACCACCATTCAGATCGCTGCACATGTTGGCTTGTCTGTAGGCATCGCTCTCAATACGCTCGATGAACAGGTGTCCGGAGCATCGATCAGTCGCTTCAGTCGTGATGCGCGCCAGCAAATGACCGACATCGGGCTGGCGCTCAAGCGTAGGCATTCGAGCAAGCTCGCTCATTTGGTGGCCGAAATCGAGGCACAGCGACTTGCATGGCGTCATAGCCACGAATTCATGTCGTGGCTGGCGTTTCGCCGCAACGATCCGCGCTATCCACCCGATGACCGCCTGCAACGATTGACTGCATTCAAGATCCGGCACAGGATCTTGCAGTCACGCGACGCCGTGACCCAGCTCCTTGGGAGCTCTTTGACGGCGGCGATCGAGGGCAGCGATCGCTTCCTGTTGGCCAACCGATGGCATTTGGGTAGTGACACCGAGCAGGCCATCGAACGGGCGATTTGGCCGATTCTGTCATTGCAGCCATCCGTCACCGTGCTGATCGAGAGCGCACGACTCGACTACGATGCACTTGTCGATGCCGGTGCCGATGCCTCGCAGATCGAGACAGCTCGGTCGGACATCACACGACTACTGCAACAACAGCTGGCAGATTCGCTCGAGCACGCGTCGGTCGCTTCGATGGCGGTTCCCTAGCGATCCTCACCCCGCACTTTCCAGCTGTTTCAAGAACGCGTCCACGTCGACCGGTGGCGCATCTCCGACATCGGAAAATTCGTCGCGAGCCAACACGCCGTGACCTCGAGCAGTTTCGTAGTCTCCCAAGCGGGCATCGAGTGTCGCCGCATAAAAATAGCGAATACCTCGACGCGTTGGATCGGGATCTTTGTCGATGTCGACCAGTAGTGCCTCACGACACACGCTCGCCAGCTCCGGTTCGCTCACGAGTATCACCACGGCTTCGAGCGCAGCTGCGGCGCTGCTGGCTTGCTCGGGCGCGAGGCGTTCGGTGCCCACGAGTGCGGGTAGTCGTTTCACGAGATAGTCCACCGCGGCCGAACGACCGTTCTCGCTCGCCAGTTGCTGCGTGAGTGCGAGCGTGGCAGCAGCGTGCTTCGGCGACAGCGCCAACGCTCGATGCCAATGCTGTTTGGCGATACGTGATTGTTTCCTTGCACGAGCGATCTCGCCCTGCAAAAATCTCGCTTGTGCTTCCAGAGCGGGATCGTTGACTTGCCGATAACGTCGTTCGGCCTCGCGAGCGAGCTTTTCGGCGTCCGCCAACGCTCGCTGCTCGAGCGCAATGGTTGCGAGCAAATACACCACGGACGGATCGTCGAATCCACCCTCCTGAGCCTGCAGCAAAAACGGGCGCGCAGCTGCTCCCGAGTACTCGTTCATCTGTACACTTGCCCATAAGTACGCGAGATCGGGTGTGAGATGTCCTTCGGCGGCGAGTTGAGCAAGATCGTTCTTCATGCGTTGCTCGGACAGCTCCGCCACCTGGGGATTCGGGGGGCACCGGTTGACGTATGCCGCCACGCGAGCTCGAGCGATTCGCGCCTGGACCGTCAACGCAGCCACGTTGGCATTCATCGCGGCATCGAGGTTCGTGAGCATCGCCTCGACCGAAATGTCGCCAGCTTCCACGGTCGTAGTCCTGTCGTAGTCGACCGTTCGCTTTGCTGCGCTCGAATCGCTCAAACGCCATGCGACCCCACGGATGCAGGTTTCGAAGTGCAATGCAGCCAGATCGGCCCGCGCGACCGCGATCCAATGTCGGCCATCGGCGTCCGCGACTTCTGCGAGCACCGCATCCGCAGCGTGTGCACGTTGCTTGCGAAGCAGGTGGGAGGCACGCTCGAGCGCCACCATGGTGTTGCGTGAGACGTGGCCCCGTGCGACCTCGACGAGCGGAGCGAGATCGTGCCAGTCTGGCCACGAACCCATGGCCACTGCGTTTTGACTCGACGCCGCACCAGGAGGCTGGTGCAACCGGCACCCCGGATGTGTGGACAACAGCATCAGCAAGACGACAAGCGGACGTAGAACGATCATCGTGTCACTCGCGGATCCCCCAACCGAGGCGCTCACACCAATTGCGAGCGTGTTCGCGTACGTGCTGGCGCGGTGCCGTCTGGGCCACCTCCGTCAGTCCTTCGGGGCCGAGCAAGGCCAACCCTTCGCGTGGCAGTCGATCTGCAACGACCCCCGCGATGGCCGGCTCCCGCACGAGCCAACGGCGCAGCGCCGATGCTGGCAGCTCATAGAGCGTCGTGGGAACACTCAGCCACCGCGCGCCGATCTCTCTCAACCGGCCCGATTCATGTGACATCAAAAGCGGAAGCACGATTGCAAGCACGTCCGGCTCCACCCTGGCCACCGTGTTCGGCTCGGGAAACTCGACGCCGTGGGCATCGATTCGGAATACCGCTGCCAAGCCATCCACCAGCGCGCTCGCAGGGAGGCCGAGTCGGTCGATGGCATCCTTCAATGCGGTGGATCGTTCGGTCATTGCGGAAGATACCGTCGGCATGTCTCCGTTCGCTTCGGGGCTCGGAATCTGTCGCAAGACGAGATCCCGTAGCCAGTCCCACGTGCCTCGCACGGAGCAATCCTGCGTTACCAAGATGTATCCGAGGCGATAAAACGTGCGAAGACGTCCTGTCAGCAACGTCGTGGCATCGCACTCCTGCAGATCCCGCCAAGACAACAACCGCCCTTGTGTGGGTGCCCTCCTGGTGTTGCCAAGCTCGATCCTCGCCTCGTGCACGTTGAAACCGCGGCGTACCAAGCCGTTTCGTTGCACGAGCGACAACCGCACGAATCGATCGGCCAGCGGATCCCCCGCCGTGGTCGCGAGCGTCAGGGTCCAGCCTCGTTGCTCGGTCCAGGCCGCCATGGGCGTAGTTGTCCCATGTTCGGCCGTCGTCGAGCACGGAAATTCGAGCGCGCCAGAAACGGGCCAGCCGTTAGACCGACCTGCTCCGTCCGGCGTTGATGGCAGTCCGGAGGTTGCCCATGCACCGCACGAAATCCAAGATCTCGCTGATTGCACTCACGTTGGCCACGACGGTCTTGGCTTGTGGTCCCAACGTGGCAGAAGCGCGCAGACCCTACCACCAGCCCGGGCCAGAGGCTCCCATCTGGACGAGCGACGTTCACGTCAGCGTCGAGACATCCGAGGGTATGGCTCTCGATAGCTACTGGCACTTCGGCAGCCTGTATGTCGCGGGTCGAGTCGGTGAGCGCTACAACATTCGCGTCGAGAATCGTAGTCCACAGCGCGTCGAAGCGGTCGTGACCGTGGATGGTCGTGACGTGGTCTCCGGAGAGGTCGGCGACTATCGCAAGCAACGCGGTTACGTCATCGATGGCTACGGAAGCGTCGTCATCGAAGGCTATCGTCGCTCGTTCGACCACGTCGCGGCGTTTCGCTTTTCGCAAGCCCACGAAAGCTATTCGAGCCGACGTGGCACGCCCCAACACGTCGGCGTCATCGGTGTCGCCGTCTTCAAGGAACGCATGCGCACCGCTCGAAAAGCCAAGCCGCTGCAGCCCGGCCCGTACGATGACGGCTGGTACCCGAGCGGCGAAGCAGAAGGTCGAAGCGCACCATCCGGTCGGTCCGACTCCCACGCTTCCACGCGTCACAAGGCGGGGACCTCTGCCGGCGCCCCGATGGACGCTCCGGCGTCCTCGGCCCCTTCTGCGGCGGCAGAACGCAGTCGCGATGCCGGCGACGCAGCCCTCGGCGGAGCGCGTGGAGGCTTCGCCCCGCCCGTGCAGCGTCAAGAGCTCGGCACCGCGTATGGCGAAACGAAGTACAGCTCGGTACACGAGGTCGAGTTCAAGCGTCGCAATCGCATTCGGCCCGATGCCTTGGTAACGATCTACTACGATAGTCCCGAGGGCCTGAGAGCACGTGGTGTCGTGACAGAGCCGCGGTTTTATCCGCCACCGCCCGCGGAACCGCAGGCGTTCCCACAGGCCCGTTTCGCGCCGCCGCCTCCAACGTATTCCGGCGGTTGGTGACAAACGTGCAGGGCCACGGCATTTCAGCAGCGCTCGATGTCTTCGAGCGTGTTCGCAGCCATGATGCATTTGGCCTGACTGGCGTAGGCTAGCTTTCCTCGCCACTGGATTTTGCGTTGCTTGTCGGCGACGCAGTGAGCCTCGAGCTGCAAGGCAAGTGCCGTGGCTGCGGGCGAGCCAGGCTGTGCTTCTCGCATCGTGATCTCGACGACGTGCCGGCAGACCTCACTCGGTGGCGGCGCCCGCACGAACATCACGTAAAGCACGGCGAGCACGAGGGCCACGAAGCCCACCGTGAGGGACACGATCCGCATCTAGCCGCCGCCGTCGATGACCCGAAACGTGGCGCGCCGCTTCTTGACGGCTTCTTCTTCTTTTCCGGCCGGTTTTACCGCGGAGTTCGACGCGGCTGAACGCTGCGCAGATGACTTGTCGTCACCTACCGCAGGCTTCTCGCTGGCCTCCGGAATCACCGGCCTCAGCTCGGTGCGGTTTTGCGGCGCAGGCTCGTTGCTCTGACGCGTCCCACGCCCACGTCGAACCGACTCTGGCATGTTTTGATCGAGCACGATGCCTCGACCCGTGCTGCGATCGGCGACGACGTAAACTGCACCCCATGGAAACGAGCAGCGCGTCACATAACCGCCGAACGAGAGATCCGCGGCAATGCCCGTTTCTTCGAACGAAAGATCGAGTGGATAACTGGCGTCGAGGTCGATGATCAGCCGCTCGCGCCACTGCTCCTTGATGAAATCGGGGCAAACGACACCATCGAAGAGCGCGTTGAGGTGCAGGCGTGGACACCTGCCGGCCGCATAAAGCGATTCGACCACACTCTGAACGGGGTGGACCATCGATGTCGCCATACTCTAGCGCATCTTGCGACGACGCGCGACGACCTTGGTGGGATCCACGCTCGCATTCCCAAAATGGGGCGGGCGGGCGGGCGGAGAGCACCTCATTCACCGCGTGCTAACGTATCGCGGTGGAGCCGAACCGGCAAGACGAACCGGAATCGACCGGCTTTCTCGTGCTCGGTCTTTCGGTCTTGCTCGTCCTTGCCGGTCTGATTATCTGGAGAATTGTTTAGGAAAATGCGTTCAGCCCGGTGATGGCCCGGCCGATCGCGAGTGTGTGGATCTCGTGTGTTCCCTCGTATGTGAACACCGTCTCGAGATTGCACATGTGCCGCATGACGTCGAACTCTCCCATGATTCCATTGCCACCGAGGATCGAGCGTGCCGTACGTGCAGATTCGAGCGCCATGCGAACGTTGTCGCGCTTGAGATACGAGATCTGCACCGGGGTGAGATTGCCTGCCTGTTTGAGCCGTCCAAAATGCAATGCCAGTAGCAAGCCCTTGCCGATGTCGTTGTGGATCTCGACTAGTTTTTGCTGCGTGAGCTGAAACGCCGCGATCGGCCTGTCGAATTGTACCCGATCGAGCGCATATGCACGCGCCCGCTCGTATACGGCCATCGCAGCTCCGATGGCACCCCAGCCGATGCCGTAACGCGCCTGTCCCAGGCACTCGAGCGGCCCCTTGATGCCGTGCACGCCTGGCAGCATGTTGCGAGCAGGCACACGCACGTCGTCGAGGACGATCTCGCCTGTGAGCGACGCCCGCAGGCTCAGCTTCCCTTTGGTCTCCGGCGTCGAGAAGCCTTTCATGTCGCGCTCGACCAAAAAACCTCGGATCACCGACGCCTCGCCACCATGCTCGCGCGTTTTTGCCCACACGATGGCCAGCTCGGCGATGGGGCTATTGGTGATCCAGAATTTCTGTCCTCGAAGCACGAAGTCGCCACCGTTACCATCCTGGGTCGCGTAGGTACGCATCGACGAAGGATCGCTACCGGCATTCGGCTCCGTGAGACCGAAACAACCCACGATTTCCCCCTTTGCCATGCCAGGAAGCCAGCGTTGCCGTTGTTCCTCGCTCCCGTAAGTGAAGATCGGCCACATGGCGAGCGCGGTCTGGACCGAGCAGAAGCTACGTATGCCGCTGTCTTGCCGTTCGAGCTCGAGCATGGTCAGTCCATAAGCGACTGGGTTCATTCCGGCACAGCCATAACCTTGCAGCGAGGCCCCGAGAAAGCCCATGTTTGCGAGCTCGGATACGAGCTCGCGTGGGAACGTGCCACGCTCGTAGTGCCCCACGATGATCGGAGCGATGCTGCGTTGGCCAAATTCGCGTGCCGAGGCCCACGTGAGTCGTTCCTCCTGGTCGAGCAGGTGGTCGATCGTGAGCAGATACGGCTGTCCTTGCATCGTTCGATGCTACCGCAAGTCGGCCGTCACGGCCGATCCCGTGATGATGCTCGCCGAGTGTTGACTTCGGTTTGGAGCGAAACGATAGGAGTACCGCCATGCCTAGACGCTATCCAGCACTTTTTCAGATGTTCGCCCTCGCCGCCACGAGCTGCTTTTCGGACGCGGGAAATCCTGGAGATGGTTCAGGCGAAGGCACGGTTGGCGCCGACGAGGATCGATTCGACCGATCCGATGGATGCCACTGCGGGCACGGATGGGGTGAACGAAGGTGGCGAGACTACCGGCGGGGAACAGCTCGGATGCGCGCCCAATCCCTGCAAAAATGGCGGCTCGTGTAGCGAGGACGACATGGGCTATGCGACATGCTCGTGCGTGGGCGCGTGGACGGGAAATCGCTGCGACGATGGCATGGGCACGTTACCCAACACGAAATCGAACTGTTTCGAAGAAACCTTCCTCGACGTTTCGCAGTGGGCGACCCAGCCGAAGAGGACGACGACGACGAATACCTCGACGAGTGCAACGGACACTTTGGCCCGTACGGTGATTACCACTACCACATCACCAGCGTCATACAGGCGCGATTGGAGCCATTCGGGCCTCGACGCCCGTTGGACATGATAAGCCATCCTCAGGTGAACCCGAACGACTACGAGCTGCTCGAGCGCTGGCGAGACAAGGACGAGGACGCCGGTCGTAAGTTGTTTTTGCGCCATTTCGAAAGCGTGTATCGGTTCTTTCGCAACAAAGTGGGAGATGCAGCGGAGGATCTGACGCAACAGACGTTCATGGGATGTGTGCAAGGCAAAGCAGCGTTTCGCGGCGACGCCAGCTTTCGCACATATTTGTTCACGATCGCCCGCAACCGACTCTACGCGTTCTTGCGCGAGCGCGAACGCAGCCAGAATCTGTTCGAAAATGCCTCGACGTCGATCGCCGACCTGGGTCTATTGTCGCCATCGGGGATCGTGGCCGCCCACGAAGAACAACGCCTGTTGTTGCGAGCGTTGCGACGGCTGCCCATCGATCAGCAGATCGCCCTCGAGCTATTCTACTGGGAGGACTTGAGCATCCCCGAGATCTCCGCGGTGCTGGACACACCCGTGCCCACCGTGAAACGTAGGCTCCAACTTGCAAGACAACGCTTGGACACGATCATCGCAGAGCTCAGCGAGTCGGAGTTGCTGCGCCGCAGTACGGTCGACAACTTCGAAGCCTGGGCCCGTGATTTGCAGCGCGTGCTTCGCCCAGAGCAGCACGAGCCGTGATCGCTAAAACGAGATCCGCACGCCCCATCCACGCGCATCAGCACACAAACCTCGACACAAATTGCTCGAACGGAAACTTTCCGAGCTCACGCGCTAACATTGGGGCAGTTGTTGGAGCTCCGCCAGGGTCTGTCAAGGGCGTGTTCGATCAGCTACGATATCGACGCCATCGTCCGCAGCCACGGCTCGAAGAATATGTCAGACCGTTTCGAGGAGCTTCGTACATTCGTCGCCGTCGTGAAAGGCAAAGGATTCAACGCTGCGGCCACGAAACTCGGCATTGTCCGGTCCGCGGTGAGCAAACGTGTGAGTGATTTGGAAGATCGGCTCGGAATCCGTCTGATCAATCGAACGACCCGAGGGATCAGTCTCACGGAAGCAGGCGCGGTGTTGTTCGACCGTGGGCTCACACTGCTCGCGGATCTCCAAGATGCTGAGGATCTCGCGACGATGGGCTCGAACGCCCCGGTGGGTCGCATTCGCATGTCCGCACCGGTCTCGCTCACCGTGCATTGCTTGGCGCCGGTCATCGGAGAGTTCCTCGAGCAGCATCCACGCATCCATCTCGAGATCGAAGAGGACGACCGCCTCGTCGACATCATCGACGAGGGTTTCGACATGGCAGTACGGATCACCAGTCTGAAGAATTCGACGCTCATTCAGCGGCGATTGGCGACCGTTCGCCACGTATGCTGTGCCAGCCCCGCGTATCTGCGCAAGCACGGTCGACCGAAAACGCCGGCAGACGTTCGTCACCATCGAGGCATCGTCTACGGCAACGTCGAGCCGCGACAATATTGGATGTTCCGTGACGGACAGAGTGTCGAAACGCAAAGCTCGCTTATGTTCAACAACGGCGACGCGATCCGAGAGGCCGCGATCGCGGGGGGCGGTCTCGTGATATTGCCAACGTTTATCGCTCACCGCGCGATCGAGCGTGGTGAGCTGGAAATCGTGCTCAAATCGTTCATGCGCGAGCCGATGGCGATGTTTGCCGTTTATCCCTCGAGTCGCAACCCGCCGGCCAAATTGCGTGTGTTTATCGACTTCCTCGTGCGTCGGTTCGGCAACGAGCCGTTCTGGGAACGAGAGAATTCCTCGAAGAAGTAGAAACTCAATCGATCCGAAGCGCCTCGGCCATCGTCCAGCAATGATCGTAAGCGTTGAGATCGATTCCCGCTAGTTTGCCCGTCCATGTTTCTAACATCTCGACGGCACACTTTTCCGCCACGACACCGAAGTTGAGGCCAATCACGGCCCATACATTCGTTGGGTCGACTTCTGCAAAGGCGTCCGAAAACGGCGTGCTCGCCAGAGCCGCCCCTGCGTGGGTCCTGAGATCCGCGAGATAGTCTTTGTGCACGAGCACGTCTTCCTTCGTGCCCAGTCGTCCGACGTGCCCACCCACGAACATGGTGAAGTCATAGCTCAAAATGTCGTCCGATGCCGCTTCCCATGCGAATATGTTCTGTGACATGGCGAGTCGCGAAAATGGCACCCAACCCGGGAACACCACGTCGATCACCATCAACACCTTTTGCTTCGGGGCGTAGATGAAGATGTTCCCTGGATCATGAACGGGGCCCTTGTACGCGAGTTCGAGTATCTGCGTACCGACCTCGAGGGTATGGGTCGTGTCGAACGTGACGGTTGGCACCGGGCGCATCGGATCGGCCGCGGCGGTCAGTAGGTCGGCGGTCTCCTGATGGGCGATGCGGATCACGTCTGCGGGGAACATGTCCGCGGCGCCGATGTGATCGCGGTGGTGATGGCTGTAGATGACATGTGTGATTGGTTCCGAAGTCACCGACGCGATAGCATCGAGGAGCTTGGTACCCATCGACGGTGGTGCATCGACCACCATCACGCCCATACCGGTGACCGCAAACATGGACTGATAGAGTCCGTCGAGCACTGCGTAGAGATCATCACCCAGGGGTTGCACGACATAACCCTCGGGGGGCAACGCCACGCCGTTTGCGGTGGCGGGCAGTGGATCTGCCTCTCTCGGGTCGGGCAAAGCGATTGGATCGCCCGCCGAAAGCGGCCTGCCGTCCCACACGCACATCAGCCCGGTGTCTCCAGTCTCGGTATCTCCGCCGTCTCCGGTTCCGGTATCTCCAGTGTCCGTTTCCGAGGTCTCCCCGTCTCCGTCTCCAGTGTCCGCGTGCTCCGAACCATCGTTGCCATTCTGATTTGCATCACACCCAAACCATCCCCCAGCGATCAAGATTGTGGTGACTGCCATGTGCTGGACAGATGTTCCGTACGATGTCGTGCCCTGTGTGATGTTCTTCATGGTCATTCTCCCATCGGTGAATGGCTCGCCGTTGTCGCCGAGTCACGGCGGCAACTTGGCCTTCATGGCGATGGCTCGCAAGCGCCGTTGCGAGAACACAGCGTTCTCGGACAGGAAACTCCGCCACCTGGACACAACGTGGATCCAATGGTTATTGACGAAAACGAGCAGCCACGAGCAAATCCTCGAGCGCGGGCGCCAACTTGGCGAAGGCGAACGCGTACCCCGACCCACACAAGCGTTCGGGCACAACGCGTTTGCTGGCCAGTAGAAGTGGTCCGGCCATTTTGCCTGCCACCATACGTAGTGCGAACGCGGGCGCAGGGAAAAACGCTGGGCGGCGCAGTACCTTGCCCAAGGTGTGTGCGAACTCGGCGTTGGTGACTGGATGTGGAGTGACCACGTTGATCGGTCCGACGAGCTCGGAGTGTACGAGCACGTGCAGCAGCGCACCCACGGCATCGCGCACGTGAATCCACGGAATCCATTGCCGTCCCGAGCCCATGCGGCCGCCCACGCCGAAACGAAACGGTCTTGCGAGCTCGGGCAAGGCTCCACGATCGCCGGCAAGTACCATGCCGAAACGCGTGACGACGGAGCGGACACCGAGCTCACGGGCTGCCAACGCTTCACGTTCCCATGCGATCACGACTTCCGCCAGAAATCCTTCCCCGGGCTGGGATGTCTCGTCGAGCATCATGTCGCCGCGGTCGCCGTAATAATCCACGCCGGAGGCCGTCACGAGCGTATGGGGACGGGGGTTCGCGCGCGCAATCGCTTGCACCACCGCTTGGGTACCGAGCACACGGCTGTCTCGGATCTCTTGCATGGTAGCGTCGGTCCAGCGAGCGCTGGCAATACCAGCACCCGCGAGATGAAATACGGCGTCGAATCCCGAAAGCGGTTGCGCGAAGCCATGTGTGGGATCCCATACCAGAGCTCCCTGCGAAGCTCGTCGTGTTGCTGCAACGACGGTTGCGCCCGACTCGGTGAGGGCGACCGAAAGCGCCGATCCAATCAACCCTGTCGCTCCGGTGATGGCGATTTTCATGACAAGTGCGAGGTTCCTCGTCGATGGCGAGGCTGCGATGATTATGCGCACGTGTCAACGCGGCGGATGCTTTGCTACCGCAATGTCGCCGCCCCATCACTTCCTCCACGCCCCCAATACTGGCGTGGTAAAGTCGCGACGTGCGTCGCTCACGTGCAGCGCGGCTCGTTCAGGTGATTGCTGCGTGCGCGATTGGCCTCTGCCTGGTTCAGCCACGAGTCTCACGAGCAGTCGTAACGACCGAACAAACGTACTGCCAAGCGCTGGTGGGAACGTGGCGCTACATCGGAGGTCAAAGGCAACGTGATGAGCTGGATACTGCAATCGTCGCACTGACAGACGAGATGAACTTTTTCATTCGGGCGATCGCGCGCGCTCGCATGCGCGACGCCAATCGGATCCCTTATCGCTTCGACATTGGATTCGATGGCCCACGGTATCGCGTCCTATTCCCCGGCAAACGACCCATTTCGGCTCCTCACGATGGCACGAGCACGACGTGGGTCGACGAATATGGTGAAGACGTCGTGGTCCATCACCGAATCGCATCGGATCGCCTCGTCCAGTTTTTCCAAGGTGAGGATGGGTCTCGTGAGATCGTGTATCACGTCAATGTGGACGGCTCACAACTCACGTTCTTCGTCACGATTCGCTCGCATCATCTTCCGCGACCACTTCGCTATCGACTGAGCTTCGGCCGAGAAACTTGATGGCGAGCTGATGCCTAGGAACACTCCTCGGTGTCACCGATGGTGATGGTCGGCTGAGGGTCGACGCACGCACGCACGCGGACGTTATCGAAATATGCCCTGCCCTCGATACAGTCACTCGCGTCCCCTCCGAGGCGGAGCATGTCAATCGCGCCCGAGTGCGACGCTTGCTCGAAGCTCCACTCGCCCACAGCCGTACAACCCGAGCCCTCGCATCCCGTGCTGTCCAAAAACACTTCGGTACCATCGACGCTCACGAAGCGATACATCGTGCCACCGGTAAAGTAGTCGAACCCGGTCACGTCGGACCGCGTGTCGAAGTCGATGCAGTAATCGCCGTCGGGAACGTCGACCTCGATCTCTGCGTACGACGCGAGCCCGTCGTATGGCTCGCTACCGCAGCTTGCGTAGGCGTAGAGATCCAATGCATACAGGGGAGATTGGTAGGTATCGGTGGTGGCCGATACGCTGTATCCGAGGTCGTGGCCTTCCTCGTAGCTCTCGGTGCCCGCGGTCCAGTTGTTCACGCCGTCATCGTCGAAGTCGTCGAAGAACAGGAACGTGTCTTTGCCATCGCTCACCGACGCCGCCCCAACGTTGCCGTATTGCAGGTAAAATTCGGTGGATCCCATGGGAATGTCGTTCAACTTCACCCAAAACAGCGTGTCGTCCGGACCACATGCGCCGTCCAGCCAATGGTGCATGATGGTTCCCATGCCGTCGATGAAGCGGATGTCAGCACAGTTTTCCGCGACCTCGCCCGGCAACGTCGAGAGATCGATCGTGATCTCGACGACGTGCTCCGAGAGGGCATCCCCGGAGTTCTCCACGGTGAGCGGTACGGTGTAAGCAAAATTGTCCAGCTCGCATCCGGCCGTTGCGCCGCCCGTCGTACCCTCCATCGGGCCGCCATCATCGGGGTTCCCGCTGGTGATTTCTCCCGTCTCGCTGGTACCGGTTTCTCCGCTTTCGCTGGTGTTGGTCTCTCTACCTGTACCGGTTTCGGTTTCCCCACTCTCATCACCGGTATCGGTCTCTCCATGTTCACCTCCGGTGCCGGTCTCTTCGTTTTCGCTCGTCGAGCCGTCCTCGCCACTACTCGAGCCTTCGTTGTTCGACGTAGCTTCGGAGCTCGAGCCGGCGGTCTCCACGGATCCACCCGTGGTGTCCGAGTTACCCTCGCCCTGCGAGCTCACTTCACCCGTACCTCCCGTCTCACCCGTGGTCGAGTCCGAGCCCTCGTCGTTCGGGGTGGTGGAATCGGAGCTGTCGGACCCGGTACCTTCGTCCGCCAAGGTCCCACCCGGCGAACATGCATATGAAAACCAGAACAACGACGAGCACAGGAAGCAGTGGTTGGATTGTCGTCTCACGGTCGCTCGTTCGACCAAGACCCGCGACGACGTTAGTTCCAATTTGGGTCGTGACGTGTACACACCACCAACTCCCCCTTTCGATTTGTGCATCGGTACGAAGCATGCTGAGCGTTTTCCAGTTCGGCGTTTCGAGTGAGGAATCGTTCCGTCCTGTTCCATGTTCGTCACGTGATACGTGTGCTGGTTCCAGATCCGGCGGGCCTGAATCCAGCGGTCTTGCTTGTCTTGGCGCGCGCGTTGGCCCCCCGCGCGACGCTCATCCGTGAGCGTGCTGCGGCGCTGCCTGAACATTTCCCGCACATCGCGCCGTTTCGGATTGATAGGCACCTCCCCTGCCGGTGGTTTCCCCTGCCGTGTGGCCGCCTTCGATGGGATGTACAATCGAATGGTGACGACCAGACGCGACCGAGCGGCAGCCCGAAGGGCTCAGTGGGAGGGCGCCGTGGTGGAGGCCGGCGAACCGAAAGGCCTCCAGTATGCGTCACTTTCCCTCTCCGAACGGCTGCGCGCATTCGCGTCCCTGAACGCTCGTGTCTGGCGTGCGGCCGGTTACGTGTGGCCTTCACACACCTCACGCAGTGAATGGCCGGGTGAAATCTTCCAGATCCGTGGCTGAACTCGATCTGCCGCAGGATTACGAAGACCTCTTGCGCGAACTCGTCGACGCGGAAGTGGAGTTTCTGCTCATCGGCGGCTGGGCCGTTGCAGTTCACGGACACGGTCGAGCAACGGACGACCTGGATGTGCTCGTACGCGCGACCCCGCAAAACGCCGCGAGGGTCTATGCCGCTCTCGAGCGCTTCGGCGCGCCACTCACGAGCCATCAGGTCACGCCCGAGTTGTTCAGTAAGGAACGCTAAAGGAACGCTACGGGTACCGAATGGGCCGCAAGCCGCTGATGATCGAGGTCCTCACGTCCATCAGCGGGGTCAGCTTCGAGCAAGCAGCACAGGGCAGTGTAACGGTCGAGATCGCTGGCTTGATAATTCCAGTGATCGGGCGCGCGGCCCTGCTAGAGAACAAACGCGCCTCGGGCAGGCCCAAGGACCTAGCCGACATCGAAGCGCTCGGAGAAACCGAGTGAGTGCAGGTTGCGGGCAGTCGTTCCTCCCTGCCGCCCAGCCTACCCCAGCAGCCCCCCCTAGCTTCAATGGTACCGCTCGTTGACGAGCGGTACGTGATCGATTTTTGCAATGTCCCGCCCGACGCCGCCAAGCTTCAATGGTGCCGCTCGATGATGAGCGGAACATGAAGCTTCACGAATGCGCGCGTGACCGTAACCGTTCAGCCCCGCGAAAAACGGATGTGGGAAACCACACGCCGGCGGGGATCGACAGGGGCCGCCGTTCGTGATCAAAGATTGGGGTGTCCCTGGAGGAGCAGCTCGCCGCGAGCC
>Ga0187893_10003842_pt1 | contig 29574 bp, 22 predicted proteins | sample MA1701074metaG_FD_139574 | JGI IMG/M metagenome (GOLD analysis project Ga0187893, IMG submission 139574) | White microbial mat communities from a basaltic lava cave in the Kipuka Kanohina Cave System on the Island of Hawaii, USA - MA170107-4 metaG ...
CCGGCAAGCGGGCCTGGATTTTTCACACGATACCCCACCCGGGCGAGGTCGGCTACGACACCTGGCCTCCTGATGCCTGGAAGACGGCCTACGGAGCCAATAGTTGGGGCGGTATGACCGTAGACGAAAAGCGGGGGATCGTTTTTGCCGGCACGGCCGCGCCCTACTACGATCCTCCGCGCCATGGAATGAACCTGTTCGCCAATACCGTGTTAGCACTCAAAGCCGAAACGGGACAGCGGATTTGGCATTACCAGACCATCCATCACGACGTCTGGGACCTGGACATCCCTTGTCCTCCAAATCTGGTCAGCATCGAGCGAAACGGCCGAAAGATCGATGCGGTGGCCCAAGCTGGCAAGACTGGCTTCGTTTTCGTCTTCGATCGCGAAACAGGAGAGCCCCTCTTTCCGATCGAAGAACGTGCTGTGGATACGGGAAATCTGCCGAACGATAAGCTTTGGCCCACGCAGCCTTTCCCCGTGAAACCTCCCCCATTTAGCGCCGACAAGTTTGAGGTCACGAACATCTCACCCGAGTCGAGAGCGTTTGTACTCAAGCGAATCGAGAAGTTCCGTTATGGACGAATCTATGAGCCGCCAGTTGCAATGGGATCGATCCTCTATCCAGGTGGAATCACCGGCGGGGTCGATTACGGTGGTGCGTCGTTCGATCCGACAACCGGCTGGCTCTATCTGAACTCCAACGAGATTCCTTGGATCATGAGCGGTCCCGGCAGTGGCGGTCAATTGCTGGACCAAACGGGATATCCAGCCGTGAAACCGCCTTGGGGTAAGTTGAGCGCTATCGATCTCAACAAAGGCGAAATCGCTTGGCAGGTCACGTTGGGAGAGTACGAGGAGCTAACGAAAAAAGGGATGCCTCAGACGGGCACCGAGAACATGGGCGGAACCATTGTCACCGAGGGTGGTTTGGTTTTTGTGGGCGCCACGCAAGACGGGAAATTCCGCGCTTTTGACAAGTCCAACGGGAAGATTCTTTGGGAAGCAAGCTTGCCGGCTGTCGCATCTGCCACGCCCTCGACTTATGAGGTCAACGGGAAGCAGTACATAGTGATCGCTGCGGGTGGCGGCGGAGGGATGAAACAGGTGAACGCGCTGGATCAGGCTGGCCCCTATCAGAGCCATCGACAACGCCTCCAGCCGGGAGATGCTTTTGTAGTTTTCACGCTTCCCTAAAGTTCCATTGATTTACCGCGAGGAGTTCGCATGAAGTCTTGTGAGTTGCTGAAACTGGTAATCTTCACCGGCTATCTCTCTTCATTTGCATTCGCCGGACCGAGTCTGGCTGATCTCCAACAGGTAATGCCCAAGAACCCGGAACGTCCATACCTGCATTTCTCCAAGAAAGATCTTCCGGCCATGAGAGAACGAGTTAAGACAGAGCCAAGAGCAAAGGCTGTCTATCAGACTCTTCTCATGGAGTCCCGTCGGCTTTTAGATACGCCCGTGCCTCTGGAAGTTCCACGAAGGTTTCGGGGGATCAGCCCTTACTTTGAGGAGGAGCCTTTGGGCGACTATGTGAGCAGTCTAGGCAGAAACTGCTATGTTCTGGCTTTCATTTATCAGATGACGGGGGACGAGAAGTACGCCAGAAAGTCTTACCAATTTGCTGAGGCCCTTGCGGCGCTCGATAGCTGGGTTGCGACATGGGATAAGTTCCCATTCCTCTACTGGTCAGGCAAACCCTATGGAGCAAAGTGGAATGAAGATCAGGATAATGAAATCGTGTATTCCTTCGATCTGGATACCGCTGCGATCTGCAGGCAGCTGGGCGCAACCTACGATTGGATCTATCCCGCCCTGAACGAATACGAGCGTAAGACACTCCGAAGCGCTCTATTGGAAAACGGGATTCTGCGGGTGAGAGGGAATTATGACTATCACTGGTGGGCCCACTCCTGGCGCACGAATTGGCTTCCCCTTGCTTTCAGTGGTCTGGGGATTGCTGCTCTGGCGCTGTATCCAGAAGACCCCCAGTTGCTCGATGTAGTCGAAGAGACAAGAGTCCGCCTGAATCGTTATCTGGAGGAGGCAATTAGTCTGGATGGCGGTTACCAGGAGGGTGTTGGTAACTGGTCTGGCAGTATTCAGACGATATTGCTTCTGGCTGCAGCTCTGAAAAACGTGTCGGAGGGTAAGCTGGACCTATTCAAACATCCTAAGCTTTCCACGACCATCCAGTTTCCCCTGTATACGTTCACTCCTCCGCAAGGGTCGGTACCTTTTGGAGACAGCTTCGAGCCGCTTCGAGGCAGCTGGGAGCTCTATAACAAGCTGGCTGAAGAAATGAAGAGTCCACACGCAAAATGGCTTGCACAATTCTTTCATTCCCCTGATGCGGGCTCATCTTCGGGTGATCCATTCTCCATCATCTGGCCGGAAGCGAAAGTAAAAGCATCTCTACCCGATATGTCGCAACCGATGTCGATGCATTTCCGGACGATCGATTGGGTCATCATGAGAGCGTCCTGGGAGAATGTGAATTACCCGCTCTTGGCTGCCAAAGGAGGAGTGCTCGACGATCCTCAACATGGCCATCTGGATGCTGGCCAGTTCGCCATCCATTACCGTGGAGAGTGGTATGTGAGAGATTTGGGATACATGGCACCGTCCGATTTTGGTTATTGGGACTACCGAAGGCGTTTTAAAGACTATATTCACGCCAATTCCATCGGGCATAATTTGGTGTTTGTCAACGGTGAACGGCAAGAGCACGGCAAAGAATATTTTGCCAAGGTAACCCTCTTCAAGACTTCTGAGAGTCAGGACTATGCCGTCATTGATGTCTCCAAAGCATACCCTGGAAAGGAATTGAAAGGATGGAAAAGGCATATCCTTTACCAGAAGCCTTACTTTATTGTCCTCCTGGATGAAGTGGAGTCGGCCAGGGGATCTGAGATTGCTGTCCGAATTCACCCGGGGGTCTCTTTCAGTTTGAACAAGAATTACGTCTGGCTCAAAGGCGATAAGGGCACAATGGTCGCACTCCCTTTGAGTGCGGAGGAGATCACATTGAAGTCCGATCGTCATCCGATCTTACCGCGTCAGCGCGATGCCAAGTTGTCATGGATCCCGTTCTACGACTTGGTCATCAAGGCTTCTAGCAACAAGACACACATAGTTAATGTATTCGCTCCCGTAGAAGACGAGGCAGAGGCTCAGAAGCTTAGCCAGTCCAGTAAGGTAATCCTAGAAGGCAACACACTAAACTGCCAGGTCTTGTACAAAGGCAAGCAGTATTCTTCTACCTTTGACCTGTCGGGAACTACAGCCGAGCTGAAGTAGTCGCGAGTTGACTCTTTAGTGGAGCTATTCTCACCATAATCTGCAAGCGTCAATAATCACAACTGATTAAGGAGGATTAAGAAATGAAAGCACGAGTCTCCGTCGTGGGGTCTTTTTTGGTACTCCTGGGGATGTGGTCTCCAATGTGGGCCCAATCGCGAACGGAGAGGTACAATCGGCCCATGTTTGACAAACCTACTCATATCCCTTACGAGTCAGCAAGGCTGGCTTTTTGGGGAGAAAGCGAAACTTCAGGGTATGCATCTGATTGGATCTATGTCTCTAATAACAAGATCCATCAACTGCTCTTCCAAATGCCACCCGGAGCCTTTTACCGCAGCTATGAGAAGTCACCAGTCATCTATGGTGCTGATGAAGTCTGGTGCGTTCTCAGTGGAACGCTTTTGCTTAACAACCCAGAAACAGGCGAATCCCACATTGTCAACAAAGGACAAGCGGCTTTCTTTCGCAAGGACACGTGGCATCATGGTTTCAGCTTTGGAAAAGAGCCCGTCCGCGTCCTGGAATTTTTCGCTCCCCCGCCGGCTACCGGTACGACCGGGGCGTACTCTACCTCTAAACCATTCCTGAAAAAGTTCAAGGAGTCGCAGGACGAGTGGATCGGCAAGTGGCCCATGTCGCGTTCTGAGGTAAAGCGAAAGCACACGATGGAAGTAATGGGCGACACTGACCTCCTGTGGCGCTTGGAGGGGCAGGCACTGGTCGGCCTCTACGCCAGTACCGAACATCTTACAGCCGGCAAAATGACCTTATTGCCGGGACAGAAGAGCAGCTTACATTCGCATGCGGGGGACAAGAGTATTTATCTGCTCGAGGGAAGTTTGAACATTGTCACACCCAAGAGTGAAGGACAGCAGTTGTTCATTCTGAAACCGGAAGACGGGTTCTATGTTCCTGAGGGAACTCCCCATCAGTTTTTCAACATGTCCGATCAGCCGTTAACGTTACTGTTCGGGGTGGCACCAAAGTACTTGCCCGCGAGTCCATGAAGGATGTTTAGCCGCTGACACCCAGCTTGATGCCCTGGCTTTCTGCGGAGAGTGAAGCCATGCTTGCGCTTCCGATCCAGATGTGCGACACCCCGTGGCGCAATCTGTCCAAGGACTTCGAGGCCATCGTGGCCAACTGTATCGCTAACGCCCGAAGACAGTTTGTGACGGTGGCCCAGAGTTTTCCCCAGCAAGCTGGCCGGGGAATGTGAAGCTGGCTCACGAGAGGGAACAGGGTACAGGGAATAGGCGGACATGGGAGCTCATCGTTTGGCGTTCGAGCAACTGCGCAGCAAGAACCTGACATTCCGTGGGCGTTGATTGTGTCGATGGACAACCGAGTGGTCCGCGCCTATTTCGGTATCGATCACGACATTCTGTGGAAGACCGCCGTCGATGAACATCTGTGCAGTCCCTGATCAAGAATGAGTGATGGGGATGTCTGCGGGTCGAGGAGTCGGAATGTGACCGCTCTCCCCACGACCTGTGCAACCAGTGCCAGCAGGTCCTCGGAAAGACACTGGGTTAGTTAGACTGAACGCTTGGCGATTGGATCGTGCAACCCACGAACCGAGAGACGACATGGTAGGCGGAATTAGCCTAGATGGTGCCGAGGATTCCAAGATGGCTTGTGTTGAGGGCCTGAGACAAATCGAACGTGACAAAGTTTGGCGATGAAACGCTCGGGGTGGAACCGGGCAGAGCGCAACGAGCTACCACCAAACCGCGCGTCCCGCACGCTCGATTAACCGGTCGATGATCTGCAGGCTCAACATCAGATACCTCGGGTGATGGTAGTTTTCTCGTCGTGTGACATGCTCCTGCGGAGTGCAGTGTCGGTCCATATAGGAATGCCAACCAGGGTAACGACGGATGGGGAAATTCTCAAAGGCGTAGCGGTGAATGCGCGCATACCAATCTCTCGCCCATGGCGACCCGAGACGTTCAATCACCGTCAGAAGACCAATCATGGCCTCTCCGTGAACATAGGAAGCCTTTCGATAGTCCACACATCCTTTGTGAATTTGCATAGACCAACCAAGCCCTCCGTACACCTCGTCCCACGCAACTTCCAGGTGTCGATGTAGGCGGTCGGCCACAGTCCCGAACAGTTCCCGGTCCTTCAGGCGAACCGCTTCCAGGAGGATTCCCCAGAAGTTCGCGATGGAGAAGCCCAGGTGGACATAATCGCGCCATTTTTCATCTTCATAACGACTGTAGTCGTGTCTGAGAATTTCATTGTGTAGTCGAAATCTTGGGTTGAAGAACTTTTGCGTCACCGCTGCCATCGCCCGCGCCTGAAATTTTTCCAGTTGGGAATCGGGATGGCTTTGCAGCATTTGCGTCAAAAGAGGGATGACAATCATCTCCACCCCTTGCTGCCGAGAACCTACCGGATAAGACTCAGTTCGGTTTCCGTAACTGGCCTGTTCGTAGCAGTCCATGCATTTGAGAAGTGTTCGCACAGCCACCTCATGAGCTTCTTTGTCCCCACTGGCCTGAGAATACTCGTGCAGTCCTTCAGCGACGTACAGGCCCGAATAAACATTGCCTTGAAAGGGAGTAGTGATAGTACCCTCTCGGCTGACCACATCGGCCCAGGTACTGTCCTGCTGGCGGGCGTGTTTGAAAAGGAATTCTTTGACCTTGCGGGCGATGTCGAAGTGCTTTCGGTTTTTTCCAAAATGGCGATAAAGAAACGAGTAGACCCAGAGTCCTCTTCCTTGGAACATGATGTTCTTTTCGGTGCTGAGAAGGGTTCCGTCGTGGTCCATGCTGCACATGAAACCGCCATGCTCCATGTCTACGCCGTGTTTGTCCCAAAATCCCAGATCCTCCTGGAGTTCCTTCTGATAGACACGATGAAGCTCTTCCAGCGTCATTTCAGCCAAGTGAAGGGACTCCCTCTCAGGGGTGCTTCCTGGCTCTTTCGATGGCCGAGTGCACGCAATATTCGGAAGTGTCACCAACGCGACAGGGAACTTTGAGATTAAGCAGCGTCGTGAAAACTTCATCTCTAACTCCTTCTTCTGTGCCTCTCGTCTTCAGGCTTCGATGCAAGAAGTAAAGTTCTAAGACCCTGCGTCAATGGCCCGACTGACACGAGTCTATTGTTCAAATTCCGTGGTCTTCAACGGTAACGGTGGGCAGGCCCGTTGAGTCAGGAGCGAGGTAATGATAATCGCCAAGAAACCTGATGCTACGGCCAAGAGCCGAAAAGGGAATAGGACTATACCATCCTCGATCATAGGATAAGGAATGATCGGAGGTATTCCCAGCATTGGTTCTCCACCACCTATCCTCAGAACAGAGGAAACGATCAGTCCCGCTATTGCCCCGAAGCGATTGGCTTGCTTGAAGAAGAGAGCTGTGGTCAACTGCGGGAAAAGAACACAATAGACAAGATCGGCACAGAGATACCACAGCGCATAAACGCTTTGCACGTAAACTGCGATTAGAGTGGCCGCTATTCCAATCAGAGGGACAGTCCAATCCATCAACTTCTGCAGATCTTGCCCGCTTGCCTCAGGCCTTGCCAGAGGTCGATAGACGTTCCAGGCCGCCATGGAAGAACTGGAAAGTAGGGAGGAAGCGACTGAAGACATGACAGCCGCCGCTACTGCACCTAATGCAAGCCCGGCGATGATCGGCGGGGTCATATAGCGCAGTACATAAGGAAGGATCATAGCAGCGCTCTGAGGAGGTTCTACACCCACACCTGTCCAATTCGCGCAGTATCCAACAATGCCAATTATCACTGGCGGGATAGCGACGATAAGACAGATTACCCCACCCAGAATTGAAAGCCACATTGCTCCACTCGCGTTCTTAGCAGAGAGCACTCTTTGGAAGTACCCTTGCCAAGGGATGCCACCAAAGACCAGAAGCAGGGCCATGTCCCACCATCGCCAGTAGTGGTTTCCCCAAGCTGGATCTTTCCAGCCCATTAGAGGGGGGAAGATGGACGCCTTGCTGCCCATCGCTTCGACGTAGGTTTTGACCGCTGCAGAAAGACCTCCGACCGGTGGAAGAATAACAGGGAGAATAGCAAAGAGGCCCACCATAATGATGATCACCTGAAGCACACTAGCAAATGCGACTGACCACATCCCTCCCGCCATGGTGTAGGCGATTGCGACAGCCGCTGAGACAAGAATCGAATCTACGACACCCATGCCTAAGATGGTTCCAAACGTCGTACCGAGTGCCGTCAGAATTGCCGCGCTCCAGAAGATATCCCCGAGTAGAGAAGTAAGGTACAAAAACGCGGTTATCCTTTTTCCGTAACGATACTCTAGTGGATCGAGCATCGTCATGAACCGATGGTGACGCATGGTTCTGGCGAAGACGATTCCTCCAATCATTAGACTCAAGGCATAACACCAAGGTGCCTGTACCCAGACCAATCCCGCTGAATAGGTGTATTCTGCCGTGCCGTTGATATAGCCTCCATCAATCCAAGTCGCCGCCATGCTGAAAACCCCTATCCATAGTGGAAGCGAACGATTGGCAACGATCATGTCTTCGAGAGTCCCGCCGCTCTTTCGTTTTGCGGCGGCGACCCCTACGTAGTAAACAAGCGCGTAAGAAAGCAACAGCATCGTCATGCCAACCCAATTGATCTGTCTTTCTCTTAAGGCCGCTACAAGAATTGTGCCAACCAGTATCAGGGCAACGGCGATTTCAGATAATCTCTTCTTGGTCATTCCCTTGTGTGTTTCGGTAAGGGTAGTGGGTTTATCCATAGTCGACTTGACTCAGTTGATTGGTGAGAATTCAAGTTGATCTTCTATTTCAGGTATTCATCGATCAATCAAAGCGGTGCGACCCTGCGCAATTTCAAACCGTTGTTGCAAGTGATTGGGCTGGAATGCTAGTGACTCAAAATCTGCCGCATCCACACCTTAGGTATCGACTAGCATCGCGCGCATCCATTTTTGTACAGAGTTAATGAGGTAAATCTCATTGGCAGTGCGCAGATTTTCCCTCTTGAGTACTTCCTCGCGGATGACTCCGTTAGTGAGCAGTTCGCCTCGAAATGTTCCTGCCAGGAGTCCCGCCGTTTGTGGGGGAGTTAGTTTCCGTTCACCTTGAACAATCACTACGTTGGCAATGCTCGACTCTGTCATCTCGCCTCGCTCATTGAAAAAAATCAAATCATCGCAGCCTGAGCGTTCCTGCAATGGCTGTTCGTAGAACCAACGGTGCGTCGTTTTGTGGAATAGGAAAGGACTATGCGAGCCCAGTGACTGATTGGCTAGGCCAACTCGCCAGACTCGGTCAGGATCTGCTGTAAAGGGCACTGCCTCTGACTTAAGCCGGCCATCCCTGCTCGCCAACAGACGCACTCGCCAGCTGCCGTGCCAGTGCGCCAACCGAATTTCTTCGAGCTTCTGTCTCGTTTGATCTTCATCCAAGGTAAAGCCGAAGTATTCTGCCGAATCTTTCATTCGCCGGACATGCCGGTCCAGCAGGAAGTACTCGGCCTCTTCAAGCAGCAGAGTTTCCAGCAAATCAAAGGCTAACGGCGACTCGTGAAGGAAACGAATTTTCGTTAGACATTCCGCGTACTCTTCATAGGCAGTCGAATCGTACGTAATCCCACCTCCTACATTGCAAGTCACTTCCCCCGTCCTGCTATTCAGCGTCAGCGTACGAATCGCAACATTGAAGATACAATCACCCCCGGGCTGGATCAGTCCGATGCTGCCGGTGTAAGCGCACCGAGGAGCAGGCTCCAACTTCCGAATGATTTTCATGGCGCTGATCTTAGGCGCGCCCGTTACGGATCCACAAGGAAACAGCGCGCGGAACAAATCGACGACTCCCATGCCTGGCTGGCAAACAGACTCGATCATCGAGGTCATCTGGAACAGAGTTTGATACTGCTCGATATCAAAGAGCCGTGTGACGCGGACTGAGCCGCACTCCGAGACTCTCCCGAGATCGTTACGCAAGAGGTCAACAATCATGATGTTTTCGGCTCGGTTCTTGGCTGATGTTTTCAGCCATTCTTTTTGGCTATCATCCTCCGCCTGCCAGCGCCCGCGTGGTGCAGTGCCCTTCATGGGACGCGTACGCAGCTTCCTACCATGCTTCTCAAAGAAGAGCTCTGGTGAGAATGACATCACGATAAAGGGTCCCAAGTCGAGCCAGGCACAGTAGCCCGCAGCCTGAGCCATTCCTAGTGCTCGATACAAAGCCCAAGGGTCACCCTGAAATCTTGTCTGCAAAGGAAAAGTGTAGTTCACCTGGTAGCAATCGCCTTGCGCTATGGCATCGCGGATGCTTGCAATAGCTGCCGCATATTGGGGAAACGTCACGAGAGGCTGCCATTCTGTACCGGTTGGATTGCTAAATGGAACAGTGGAGACAGAATCACACAAGCCGTCGAAGATGGCGACCCATGCGAGTGGAAACTCACCCTGCTGATGCACTTCCATTGCCGGTTCGAAGGCCGTAGCGGCCTCATAACTGAGCATCACAGCTGCCCACAACCCCAAGTTGGCGGCATGCTCGGCTTCTTTGAGGACAGGCAGCACCTCTTCAAGCCGGTGAGCTTGATACAAAGCAACGGGCTGACAAAAAGTGGTCGACCAACTCTGTCGGTTACGATCGAATGACTCGAAACTGGCTGTTGGGAAGGATGACATAGCCGATGAGATCTAAAATGTTTTGCCGACGAAGTAGCAAACGTCCTTTGGCGCACTGACGACGGGCGTGGCGCCCGATCTGAGCTGGCTTGGCTATTGCAAGCTCGATTGGTTGGTCGGAACTGGTTGGCGCCGCTCATGACCTTCTTCACAGAAATCAGATCGCCCGCCGAGTGCTGTGAAGACTTTAGCCACTAATCCGCCGCCCCGCTCTCAACCAAATCAGGCCAATGCTCGGGCGATATCGACCAAGCCCACAACTCACCGTGATCTCCGGTAGCAGAATTACGCAGCCTCACTCCAGCAAAAGGCAGACTGACGTCAAGAGAGGCCCAACGGAAACTCCTAAGAAACATGTACGTTAAGTGACGCGTTTTCAACCATGTGTACCCGAGAGAAGCGGCCAGTTTTTTGAGACTTTGACGACATTCTCACGGTAGCGTTGTTCAGTATGAGCTCCGGGATCAACATAGTTCTGCCCGTATTTGAGCAACTGATAAACGATCCGTGCCAGCTTGTGGGCCGTGGCTGTAATCGCTTGGCTGGACCCAGGCTCGCCTTCATACGCGGAAGAAGGCGCCCCAGGCACTTTGACTGTCTTTGAGACTTTGCGCGGCCATGTGCAAAACATCGGCCGCACGGTTGATCACGGACCCAGTTCGATCGTGGAGCACTTAGCCTCCACTATTGCGGTGGTCTGGGCATAACCCCAGCCAGGGAAGTGAAATGCTTCTCGCTCGCCAGCGATGCATGTTGAGGCCAATCTCAGAGATCAACGCTCGGTGGAGATGATTGTCATCCCCCTTTTGACGCAAACGCTAAGCACATCCAGCCGATCCACTTCAGTCAGGTCCACTCACCGTGACTCGATATCGTTGCTCGCAGGTTGAACGGCAGCAGTTTGTGTTTTGACTGGCTTCGGTTCTTCTTCTTGCGAGTCGAAGGCAAGGGCTGTTGTTCGAGGTCCACCTCTGCGTCCCAACCCGACAGCACAGAGTTTACTTCAACATCACATTCGGCTGTGCCTGCAGAAACCGGTAGGCCTCGCACGCCTGGTTGAGAACAAACAGATGCTCGGGCCGGTAGTCTCCGTCAGGGCTTTGGCGATGGTTTCCACAACTGCTTGCGGACTCGTGGGTCCTTCAATTGCGCCCGCATCAAGGGATCTCGTTCCCCATCAGGTCGTCAGCCAAAACCTGCCTACGTTCCGTCGCCAGCTTAGGCGTTGTCCTCAATCCGGCAAGCTTCTCCACCCCATTGCCCAACGTCTGATTGCGGGTCAAAACAGAGAACCTAACTACCTGAAAAAGCTCCAACAAACGGCTCACCGCTGGCATGCAGCTCTACGAGCATCGGTAGCAAACGACGCCGCGCAGCGACACCACCGACGGTGTCTGAAGGTCGGCGAACGCATCGCGATCTCAGTGATCCAAACCCACCGAAAAGATTTCCGAGGCGTTCAACCTCGCGAGTCAAATCAAGGATTGGGTCATCTGTCGTGGAACCTCAGAAAACATTGGATTTGAGAGAATCTGTCGCTCATTATGGGGTTAGGTGTTGGCCCTCTTCCATAAAAGTCAGAAACCCATCTCGATCTATCAGCGCCGCGTTCAAGCGACCCAAGCCCCTGCGCAATGTGTCCATGTTCGCCGCAATAGACAGCCGAACGTAATGCTGGCCTTCGGATCCAATTTTGCCGAACGAGCGTCGATCCATGACGGCGACCTTGTGCTGGTAAAGTGCGAACATCTGAAAAAGTGTAGCCGGACTCGTACTTTCGCGTTTGCTGGGGGGCAGATTCTCAAAAGCATCGAGAACTCCCAGATCACGAATCGCGTCCTCGATGTTTGGAAATAAGTAGAAGGCTCCAAGAGGCTTTGTGCTACGTACACCGGGAATCGAGTTCAGTATCGGAACAACATCATCGCGTCGCTCTTGAAAGCATTCGACCATTTGACCGACGGATCTGCCACGCAAGGGAGAAGTGAGGGCAACAACACCCGCCATTTGCAAGAAAGGCGGAACACAAGAAAAATAGTTGATATTCAGGTTCTTGAAGAGATTTGCCTCCTCAACCGTAGGGAAAGCCGCATAGCCGAGTCTTCCCCCGGTCCAGCCAAAAGTCTTGGACAGGCCGCTAGCAATGATCGTACGTTCGGACATGCCGGGTACGCTAGCAATACTGTGATGGCGTCCGCCGTCAAAAATAATATCTGAATAGATCTCATCGGAAAATATTCGACACTCCAAACTAGACTTCTGCAAAATCACTTGCGCCATGGCTTCCAGTTGGTTCGGTGTGGCCACTGCCCCAGTCGGATTGGAAGGGAAATTCAGAAAAATCAGCTTTGTTGCAGGCGTTATTAGTTCGGCAAGATGTTCCGCATTCACGCCGAAACCGTCTTCTTCTCTCAAATGAAGCGGCACTGGGAGAGCATTCATCACGGGGATAAACGATTCGTAAATCGGAAACCCCGGACTAGGATAAATGACTTCATCCCTGGCATTGAGGTACGCTTGATGGGAGAAAGCTATTGCTGGCTTGGCACCGGGAAATACTACGACCTGATCAGGGCTCACCTTTAGCCCACGAGTCAAGCTTAACTCACCGGCAATCGCCTCTCGAAAGCGTGGTAGTCCTTGAGGATCACAGTAGTAAGTATTTCCTAAGTCAAGCTGGTGTTTGACTTCCTCGACGATGTATTCCGGCAGGTCAAAGTCAGGTTCCCCGAGGTTAAGCTTGATTACATCGTTGCGGTCTTTTTCGAGCCAGGAAATGTGCGGGCCCAACCTAAATGCGTTCTCTGAACCAATTCTCTGGAAACTCTGCGAGAAGAGCGACATCCTCGACTTCCTTATGCAAAACAGCGGCTCAGGTCAGCTGCTATCCGAGTTTGGAGTATAGTACGGAACGAGCACAAAATAGTCAGAAATTTCTCATATCAGTCAAAAAATCTGAACACATTTGACAATACCGCTCGTTTTGCCTGAGAGCAGCAAAAGGAATAACTCAGCCTTAGCGATAGACTCAGAGAACACTCCTTGAAATACCTCAGAATCTTTGCCACGACTCTCGCTGCTTTCGTCAGTTTACCGCGCAGGAAATGCGGATTTCAGTTCTGTCGTCTATCGGTCCAGTTTTTGTTCATGATTCCTTTGATTTGACATGACCCTGAGATAGAATGAGCTTTGAATGGACTGAGTCAAAGTTGTCGCAAAGAGAAACTATGAAACACCGAGACAACAAAAAACCTAGAATGATTGATGTAGCTAAACAGGCGGGCGTGAGTATCTCAAGCGTGTCTCGAGTCACTCAGAACTATCCAGGAATACATCCAAAGTTGCGCTCACGGGTCGAGCGTGCTATGCAGGAACTGGGGTATCTCCGACCCATGTCCAACAGACGCCTCAGGGAACCTCGCCAGTACCTCATATACTTCCTCTTGGCAAATCGGGATCTTCATATTCCATTCCATTCGAGGATCCTGCAAGCGATTGAGAACGAATGCAGCAGAAACGGAGATCGAGTTCTCTTTCGGACCTTACGCTATATACCTGAAACCCAACCGGAGGATTTGAATGTTCGTCAACTTCTGGAGTTTCCAGCATCGACCATGAAGGGAATCTTGCCTGATGGAGTGATCCTTACCGGTCTAACCTACTCCAATCTTCTCGCAGCACTTAAAGAGACCAATATACCTGTCGTTCTTCTGGGAAACAACTTTTCAGGCTTCAGTATAGATGGTGATGCTGTGACCTTTGACGCTGGTAAGGGTGCTTACGATGCCACACAACACCTTATCGACTTGGGTCACGTGAACATCCTTTTCGTCGGTGATCCGAAACTGAGCTGGTTCTCCGCCCTCTATGAGGGGTATCTCCAGGCTCTAGAAGGAGGTGGGCTCAAGCCAATTGCGCAAACCAAGAGCCTTTCTGACAACTTCTATTCCAACGGATACCTCAGTGTCAACATGGCGTTTGAGCAATCCAGCGAAATCACGGCCGTTTTCGCGGGCTACGATGATTGCGCTATGGGAGCCTTGAAAGCTCTTAATGACCGTGGGCTGTCTGTTCCCCGCGATGTCAGCCTCATAGGTTTCGATGATGAAGATTATGCAGCCTTCACGGTTCCACCGTTGACGACCGTGCGGATCGATGTCGAAAACATTGGTCGCGAACTCATTAGCATGCTGTACAAGAAGCTTAAGGACCCTTCAGTAACACTGCCGGTAGTTCGAGCTGGTACAATCCTCATGAAGCGAGGAACTTGCTGGCCAGCGAAAGTCCTGTCGCAATTGACGAACAAGTCCCAGGTGGTTACTCTTCAGCAGGTGTAAACCACAATCCTTAACTTCAATTTCCCTGTGGCGGAATTTGAAATGCGCGGGGAATGATGAGAATTCCCGTCATTCCAAAAGCAGCACAGCGTACTTTGGTTTTATCGCACTGCCAATCACTCCCAAAACCCGACTCTTCACATGGCCGGCCTCTTTGAGCGAGATGTTCCGTTCGTAACAGGGAAACAGGATACGTTCCTCTTTCCGGATGTGCGCTTCCAGAACGTCAGCAAACTCGCGGAGCAGCGGAGCCAACTTCAGACTCTCAGTTTGACGCAGCCGGTCGACGAGCCTCGTGAGGTTGTGGTGCTCGCCAACCAGTTCCTCGATTGTCGCACCGGCCTCCTCAATTCCTGTCCCTACCAAAAACTCCATTGAGCACAAGAACGGCCCCATTAGGACGATTGGAGGCCGGAGGGCCAAATCCAATTCTGACCAAGCGACTCTCCCCCGTTTTCTCGGTGATCGCCCTGAAAAGTGGGTTTTTGAGAACAGAGAGCGGCTGACTCGTGGGCGGAAACCAGAAGTTGGTGGAATGAGCCCACCAACGAGCGGCTCGTCGTTCGTATCGGTGGTGAAGTCCGCCGACCTGTGGGATGGCAACGATTCGTCCGGATGGTTGCAGTGGCCGGGGTATCGGAGCGTCTTTGTCGAGCGAAAGGTGAGTTCTCGATTCGTGATAGTAGTCGAAGTAGCGACGAAGAATTCGGCGCAGTGATGTTTCGTCGAGGACGATCACGTGGTCGAGACAGTCGCGGCGAATCGAGCCGATGATCCGTTCGACATAGGCACGTTGCCACGGTGATCGCGGAGTTCCGAGTACTTCCGTAATGCCCAGGGCTTCGATTTGTTGCCGGAGTACGAATCCATAGATGGCATCACGATCTCGAAGAAGATATTTCGGGACGATCTCGAATGGGAAGGCTTCCAGGATTTGCTGTGCTGTCCAAACAGCCGTGGGATGAGCCGTGACGTTGAAGTGGAGGACACGACGACGGTCATGCGCCAGAACCACAAACACGAACAGGACCTGGAACCAAACCGTTGGGACAGTGAAGAAGTCCACCGAAACCAGCTGGGAAATGTGATTGTCGAGAAACGTCCGCCAGGACTGCGACGGCGGACGGTGGTTGCGGACCATGTACTTCCCGACCGTGGCTTGGGATATGTCGAGGCCCAGTTTCAACAGCTCACCGTGGATTCGCGGTGCGCCCCAGAGTGGGTTGGCCCGGCTCACCCTTTGAATTATCTCTCGCACCTCAGCGTTGATCTTCGGTCGACCGATTCGCTGACGGCTTTTCCAAGTCCAGTAAAGGCGAAAGCCTGGGACGCATGGGCAGGCGGTTTAACCCGGTGGAGGAAGAGACGCAGCAAGTAACGTAGGGGGATCACGAAAGAACCATTTTTACCACTCGCAAGCCGGATGCCATCGGCTGCATTGATCCGCCGGTGAAGCGTGACCCCGGCAGACAAGGTTGGCGCAACGTAGGCTTGGGCGCCCATTCTGTTCGAGGATCGGATAACGGACTACCACTCCATCCACGACCCATTTGGAGAACTGGCCCCACGGAGACAGGCGTCCGTGGCGGGCGGTCGGAAAGCAGTGCATGTCCGGCGTGGGAGCGGAGCACGCTGTGATGACACCTGGGGCATTGGGTAGCGTATCGGTATACTCACCCCAGACCTCGAAACCAATGAGTCGCCGTCCCGGGAGCTGGCGAGAGAGGTGGGTGAGTAGAGTGGTTCCCTCTGGGCCACGACCCGCAATACACGCGAAGAAGATCACTTTCGCAGCGGGTTCTAAGCGGGCGGCCAGCAAGCGCAGTGAGGCTGCAAAAGTGGACACCGTGGCAGACGTGAGAGGCGGCCCGACGAGGACAACCCCAGGGGAATCGCCGTGAGCTACGATCGCCAAGCGAGCAATGTTCGTGATCCGCTGTGCCGCGAGCGCCGTCGGCAAGTCAGCAAAACTGCTGAAGCTGAGTACATGCGAATAACCGGTGCCGGGGTCGGACTGCCACAGGCCAGCGGAAGTGTGCGCCGTCCAAACGTTTGTGGGCATGTGAACTCTAGCGAATGATTCATGTAGTTCTGGATGCCATTCGCGGCAGTGATATCACAATAGTGATTTCATGACAATCAGCACTGGGTTGAAGAGGATGGAGTCGATGAGTTTGAGTGAAGCCAAGCAAGGCGAGGACGTTCGCAAGTTCGAGAAGGCGAGCGTCTATTGCGCGAGCTACCAGCAAGTCGGGCGCGTGGGCAGAGCGTGGTGTGCTTGCCAGAGGGCCGCAAATCCAGGTTCTGAAAGCAGTATGCCGAAGGACTGGAGCAATCCAGTACCCCGGCAGTTCAAAAGTGAATAGAGAGCAAGCGGTCAGCCCTCTAAGGTTTTGGAGTTGTGTTCCTAGAGGGGTGAGACGCGGTTGAAGGCATGGGTCCACCGCTCAAAATGTAGTTCCATCGGAGTCTCAACCTCAACGCCCACAATGCGGACGGAGTTTCAGTAAGGACAAGACCGAGATCAATTGACCAAGCTCGAAATAGGCCGGTATTCAAGCATCAAGGATTCTGCAACACTGGCGTGGGTCACATGGCCTTGATGTACGTTCACACCTTCTGCAAATGCAGGGTCTGTTCGGACTGTCGTCGCAAACCCTAGTTGAGCTAACTTCGCAACATAAGGAAGCGTTGCGTTCGTCAAAGCAAAAGTGGAAGTTCGAGGCACGGCACCAGGCATATTGGCCACACAGTAGTGGAGTATTCCATCAATGACATACGTTGGGTCGGAATGAGTTGTAGGGCGCGAAGTGGCTATGCATCCCCCCTGATCCACGGAGACATCAATCACCACAGCGCCCTTTTTCATTGCGGAGATCACCTCCCGCTTCACTAACTTCGGTGTCGAAGCACCTGGAATTAATATGGCGCCGATCAATAGATCTGCCTTCAGCACTGCATTCTCGATGACTAGTTCGTTTGATGCTAAAGTTGCAACCCGGCCTCCAAACAGGTCGTCTACTAATCGGAGCTTGCTTAGACTTCTGTCGATAAGGGTTACTTTTGCTCCCATCCCTGCTGCAACTTTGGCTGCATTCAGACCAACAACTCCTGCACCCAGAATCACAATCTGAGCTGGCGGGACTCCAGGGACTCCTCCGATTAACACTCCTCGCCCTTTCTGATTCATTTCTAAGAAATGGGCGCCGATCTGTACAGCCATTTTACCTGCAACTTCACTCATCGGCGTCAAGAGAGGCAGGCTGCCATCCTTTTCTCTGACAGTTTCGTAGGCGATACCAGACGCCTTCTTAGCGAGCAAGACTGCTGTCAACGTTGGAAGGGGCGACAGGTGAAGGTAGGTAAACAGCATCTGCCCCGCCTGAATCCTTGGGAATTCCTGCTCAACTGGCTCGTTGACTTTGATGACCAACTCGGCGCTTGACCAAACTTCTTCAGCTGTGTCACACAGGAATGCCCCTGCTTGGGAGTATTCGCTATCGTCGATCCCACTTCCTTGCCCTGCTGATTTTTCAACGTAAACAGTGTGCCCCAAGCCAATCAGATGTTTGGCTCCCCCTGGGACCAATCCGACGCGAAATTCGTGGTTCTTGACTTCCTTCGGAACGCCAATGTTCATATCGCTCCCACTCAAGGACCGACTCAGGGCTGAGTCAGGTCTCGTTAACGAAAGCTCCTCAGAACACGAAAGCACTCACAAGCGTCTATTTTGGCCCACTGTCTATGGCAGTTTGGACAATTTCGAAGAATTCGTTTCTCCTTTTTTCCTTCTCGTCTGTCACTTTTTCCCGCAACTTTTGCTGGAGCCGAGATGCTTCCTGGGCCTTCTCCTTCTGGCCTATCTTCGAATAGGCTATGGCAAGACGGTAATGAGCCTCGTACATATCAGGGTTTGCCTTTGCGGCCCTTTGGAACTCGACGATACTGTCGGTAATCTTGCCCTGTTGATTGTAGAGAAGACCGAGTTGAAAGGACGCCTCTGCCAATGCACTACTCAGTTTCGTTGCCTTTCGAAGATACGCTTCGGCTTCAAGAAACAGCCTTGTGTCACCGGTTTGCCGCCCCTGGATCAGTCCAGCACCATAAAAGAGATTTGCCCAAGGATCATCAGGGTTGAGTGACAAGTACCTTTTGAGCTTCTCCATGATTCTTTTCTGCAGCAGCGGGTGAACTTTGCTTTGCGATCGTCCAAGATAGTAGTAAGACTGAGTCAGATCGGGGGCAATCGTTATCGATCTCAAGAGAGCATGGACAGCCTGTTCGCTATCGCCATTGATATAGTTTGCGGCTCCCAAGGTCGCCCAAAACCGGGCCGACTTCGGGAAGTCTTGGGTCGCCTTTTTGAGTTGGCTAATACCCTCATCTAGGGCATTGTGTAGTACCAATATCAAGCAGTAGTCAAATCGAAAATCCTCGTTGAAGGGTTCTAACATGGTAGCTCGTTGATACTGATTCAGAGCTTCCAAGTAGCTTCCACTTTTCTCGTACACGCGTGCTAAGAGATTATGCACTTCTGCGGTTTTCCGCTGCAGAAGGATTCGAGTTAGAACAGCAGCCGCACTCTTGGTGTCATTGACTAGGAAAACTGACAGTGCCAAGTTAAATTGTACCTCGTACGAATCGGGGTCTGCTTCCAGGCTCTTTTTGTATATCTCGATGCAAAGTCGATACGCGCCGCGATTTGCAAGCAAAGCCCCTAGTTCCGACCTCCTAGGGTCACGTCCGTCGAGTAGCTGATTGATTGCTGCAACGGACTCGTCGGCTTCGGATTGTCGCCCAAGGTCTAGTTGGCATTCCAGCAGTCCGACGAGGTACTCGAAATTGCCACTATTTAATTGCCGAGCTTTCTCAAAATGCGAAATTGCCTTGGCAGGTGTTTTGGCACGGCGAAGGATGACGCCAAGGTGATAGTGGGCCGGAGCATGCGAAGAATCTAGACGCAAGACTTCAGCTAAGCTTTGTTTGGCCAAGTCCGGTTTTCCAAGGCGCAAGTAGTTAGTCGCAAGGTTGAAGTGAGCCGGGATGTATTCTGGGCTGGTTCTCAGGACTCTAAAGAAATACGCTTCGGCATCAAGAAGCTGGCCAGAGGCCTGCGCAATAAGGCCCAGCAGGTGTTCTGCTTCAACCATGCGAGGCAAGAAACGAAGAGCAGAGTCACATTGCTCCTTCGCCTTCCGAAGATCCCCTTGTCGGAAATAGTTTTGAGCTTGCTGATAGTGCGATCGTGCGCTTTGGGTTGCCGCCAGCTGATGGCCGAGCACACTGATTCCTAGAAGCGCTTCGAAAAGGAAACCCAGCAGCAGTAGTCTTATCTTTCGTGCTGGTAGTTTCTGCATACTCGATCTGAGAACATGAATTGCTAATGCGACTCCTGTCGGAGTTTGTCGATGCTGCGCCGATAGATCGCCAAGATGCGCGCCCGCTCCTCGGGGGTTCCGAAGACAGCTCTGGTCGAGACAATTCGCTGAGCGGCTAGCATTCGTTCAATAAGATAGTCAACTTCCTGCTGTATCCGAATGGATTTGCCCGAAACAGTAACGTAGATTGGTGAAGTGTGGCCGAAGAGGGGTTGGCCATATTCGCTCTTGGTCTGACTTGATACTCGCAGAGCTAGCCAGGAAGGGACCTCGATCTTAACGCTCCGCCTTAAGCTCGCAAAGAAATGAACGTCTCGAGCTCGCGACGTGATATGGTCAATCACCCGGCCGTTGTGTACCAACTCAAGCCTGCCAAAATCTAGGCGGCCCCGCACCTCTCCGCTTATCGTTACCTCTTGGCCAGACGACACATTAACTGAGTCACCTATTCCCTTGCCATCCACATTAAAGTCGAATACGGGACCGTTGGTTATGAAGGACCGACCTGCTGCGAGGGCATCGAGCCAGGACTTAATCTCTAGTCTCCCCCTGACTTGAGTGTAGACTCTGGAGAGATCATAAATGAACCAATCGGTTCCGGTGGAGAATGGAACACGCAGACCGGCGTTTAAATAGTGATAGAAGGAATCTTCGTATCTTTCCAGGCTGACTCCATCGAAAATATTTAGCGCATCCAGCTTACCGGAGACCGCACTCGGTACTGCTTCGGTCCCGGAGTTGTTATGACACCAGATGGCAACTCCACCTTGGCGATGGGCTTCATCGATCCCCACTTGCAATGGAATACCGTCACTGCCTTGTCCAGTGATACCTGGGCCAATGCTCACCGGTTCGATAAGACTACGGATGTTAAGCAATATCACATGCCCATAGCCTTCACCAAAAGACTGAAAGTTATTTCGGTGCTCTTCACCGTTAGAAACGAGAACGCGTGATTCCTGCAAGTCCCTTAAGTCACCAACTGGGTACGAGTTTGAGATGTAATCACTGTCCTCTGAGGGGCGCTTCACGTGAGACAGAAAGAGAATATCGAGTCTGTCAGCCATGGGAACCTGACCTAGATATGCGTCGGATTGTTCCCGACTCAGCCCGAAAAGATGCAAGTGAGTGTTACCCCCAAACCAGGACTTCTGTGCCAAATTGCTGAAGGGGCGCAACGGAATCGTGATAGATGTTTCGTTTCGGTCGGTGAGATCAAGTGATAGGCTTTTGGACTCGGTTTCTAACCCAGAAAAGGCCACTAGCCTGACCATCTTGCGGGGAAGCAAGATTTCTCTGCTATTGCCAAGAACATACCATTCGTGAATTGAGCTCTTTTCGACCTTACGTTGCTGTCGCAGTTCCACTAGCCCTATTCCTTGGCCACGCGGCAACAAACCAGCGATGGGGATCGCTTGTGGATTGTCTACGAGAGAGCTTCGGATTACTCCAGGAATAGGGTTGTTGGTCTTCGCGTCAACGAGAGAAATTCTTACACGACATTTTCGGTCTTGCGAATGAGTTAGCTGGAAGATGGCCGACAAAGATAGGACTAGGGTCGCAAAAAGAGCGAGTTGACACTTCCTGGGCGCAGTAGAATTTGACAGTGCGTTGAATACTCTCATGTCAAGTATGCGTGCTCATTGTCGTCGTGGTTCACTGCCGGGGTAAAATGCCAGTCCGCCCGTTGGGACCAAAGGCGCTGGAATGTTAAGGAGGTAGCGGGGTTCAAAGACAATTGCGAGGATTTTCCTGTTTCTGGCGTGCGGCCATTCAAAATGCTATTTACTTGGTCGCAAGCTCCCAAAACGATCCAGAGCGCGCCTACTGTTCTCGCTGTCGCCAGTTTTTCGGTATGCCATCGACAACTGATAATACGGAGATGGATCGTTCGGTTTGAGTCCGGCAGCAAGTTTGAATTCCTGAATCGCAAGTGAAGTTTGGCCCATTCTAGACAACAACCTTCCGAGTGCCATATGTGAGCCGGAGAACTCTGGCTTTAGCCTAATTGATTCCTCCAGAAAGCGCCTCGCTGTCGTTCTGGACATTTCATCGTCGGCGGCGCCGTCCCGCTCAACCAAAAATAGTGCCTTATAGTAGTGAGCCTCGGCGGATGTCTTGTTAATCGCAAGTAGACGTTCCGCAGTATCCTGTAGGTCGGTCCAATTCCTTTCTCTATAGGAAACATAGCAGCGAACAAGAAGAGCGGGTTCGAAGTCAGGGTGCAGTGTGAGGGCAGCTTCAAGGTGTTTCCTTAGCTCTTCTTGATTTGCGCTCGTTTCGAGATGGGAAACTGCCAAGCCAAAGTGGAGAAACGGGGAGTCGGGAAGCTGCTCAAGACCTGCACGAAAAACTTGGGCAGCATCCGTGTGATGCCCATAGAAAAGCATCACTTCGCCAAGTTTTATCCAGAAATCTTCCACTTTGGGATCTAGCTGTACAGCTTGCGTGAGAAGCTGTATTCCGATGTTCTTTTGGCCCAGTTTGTAATTAGCGTAGCCCGCAAGGGCATTCCACTCGGCAGCCTGCTCTTTTGAAGGTTGAATGATGCTGAGGATGGTAGTAGCTGGCTCGTATCTTTGCTGGACAACGGCTGTCCTTGCGAGACTAAGAAGCTCACGTCTCGCATCCGAGTTGAGGATAAGAGCTTTCTCGAAACCCTTACGCGCAAGTCCCTCGTCGAGCCCCTGAAGAGCCAACCAAGACGCTGCCAGTACGATCATGCTGTTCTTCTCGTTTTCGATAAAACGACGAACGAGAATTCGAGCAGGTCCGGGTTGCCCGGAAGCGAGAAGCGCCTCAGCAAATGTGAGAGAAATCTGCGGGTCCTGGGGAGCAAATGTCTTCGCCTTACGAAGATGGGATGTGGCGTTGATCAGATCGCCATTGGCCAACTCCACCTTGCCGAGGTTGAACAAAGCCGTCACATTACTTGGATCGAGCTTCAAGACTTGGTTGAATTCTGCTCTTGCTTCAGCGACGTTTCCTCTCCTTAAGAGGTCTACGGCAAGGTTGTTGCGGGCGTCCGGAAATTTGAGATTCAGCTTAATACTTTTGCGAAACAGCTCTTCTGCCCGAGTTTGTTGGCCTCTCTGGGCAGCACACAGTCCCAAAAGGTTATAGACAGCGTAAGACTCAGGAACCGAATGGTAAAGCCTTTCGGCAAGTTGACAGCCAGTGTGAAAATCTCCCCTTCGTATATGAAGAACGGCGTCGTTGAAGGCTGACGCAGACTGGGCAATCCCAGTACTCGCCCCAAGTAATGGCCATGTGAGTAGCCTAACCAGCCAACCGCTAGAAATTCCAGATCTCACAGCTACATTCCAGATCAAACCCAGCTGAAATTGGGCAATATTCGAGTTCGCTAACAGGTATAACGCGAACGAAAGACGGCGTTGTTCCTGCTGCCTTTCGAATCGGCACCTGACGCTCCGATCTCCCTTGTCACAGTTTGAACAGCCGAGTCGCGAGTCACATCGCTGGTGCACGCAGAACCACAAAGTTTATCTCACCGCGTAAGATATGCGCGCACCCTGTCGTGCACCCCCTTGGCATAGACTTCACAACCATAGTCGCTGGGATGTCCATCATTTGGAATGAACCAGCTCTTGACTTCGTCTTCGCTAGACTGTACCGGCAAGAACTTCAACATCGGCTCAATCTTTAGCTCCCTATTAGAACTCATAAGATCCTGGACAATTTGTGGCGTTTCCAAAGCCAGAATCTCCTCCAGGATGGGATGATGGAGGATCATAACCCTGGGGTGGTTTGACGTGATCGTTCGCAGAGACGCTGAAGAGCCACTGACTGCTTCCTTTGGTGAGGAAAAATGCCAAGAACGTCTCGAGGTGGGATCGAGTCTGGATTTGAAACCAAACTTGCCTGTAGCTGCAAGGAGTTCAGGATAAGGAGAAAACCATGGCATAGCGCGAATCGTTGCATCATATATCTCTCTTTTTACCCGAGACATCGCAAGTCTATCCTCGACTAATTCGGGTGCTACTGAGATATTACTGATAACCAGACAGTCTCGATTGGCAAAAGTGACCGGGAGTGAAGTACACAGTAAAGTCACGCGAAAATCGATGTTGGTCGATGGTACCCTTATAGAGTCGATGTAAATGAATTTGCGACTAATGTCGTCGCTAATGAAATTAACAATAATGACATCCGGTCTGAAACGCCCTGCTTCTTGTGCAAAAACACTGGACCATTGAATAAATCCCGTTCCATCCATTCCAAAGTTAATGACCTTGACGGTGGATTTGCCCAATAACTGCTTTAGCGCATCATCTCTATTGAGCCTGTCTTCCAAAAGTATAGGCCACGGCATAGAGTTTGCTCTACATGCCGTAAAGGAATCTCCCAGAATGGCTATCCTGAATTCGGAGTCAGCTTTTTCAAGATAGTCATCACGGGGAGAGATGTGACCAAAATTGTTGACCGCAAGAGCATTTTGTCTTAGCACCTTATGGTTCTGGTCAAAACGCCTGCAAGTAAGGTAAGACTTCGCGTTGTACTTGTACCCGACCTGCGTATCCAGGACATAAAGGGGAGCGTCAAAAGACCAGAAGCCGTGGTCGCGAAATTGCGGCCCCAGCTTGGCATAGGCATAAACTCTATAGGAGAACTCCAAGAACACATATAGAGCCAGAGCCAACAACACTAGCGTCCGGAGTTGTGTGAGTCGCCGCTTAGGCATGAACCAATGAATTCCGGGTACCTAGATCGGTCGCGACCAAGCAATTAGGATAAGAGCATGTTATTTACTTCGCGGTCGGTTCTTGAAGCTGAACTACCTTCGCATCCTTGAGCACGACATAAGCCTTGGGCATAGGAGGAAATATCTCAGCTAATGAAACCCTCTCGATCGTACCTATGAACACTATCACTTGTTGTGCGTTGCTCTCAGCGGCGACATCTAAGGGGGGGCTAAACTCTATGTTTTGTATGACGCCGTTAGTAGAGACGTAGGTTACACGCTTCGGCCCGGCGTCTTGGGCTAAGAATCCACTCCAGCGAACCCTGGTCCCCCTAAGGCGATCTGAATAGCTTTCCAGCTGGATATCTGTTAGCCCACTTCGAATCATTCCGCTCTCAAGTTCGTCGAAGGTCATTGCAGACGAAGGAAGAGAGTCGTTAAGAGCTCGTTCCTTTAACTGAGCAACGAGAACAATAGAAGCTAATGTCAGAGGCACGCAAAGAGCCGCTGCTAGTCTTTTTGTGATCAAGAACGTGAACCCAGCACATGGAACATTGCAAATTGCGTCGAACGATTGGCAACCTAGAGAACGGTTGCGAAATAAGGGTCGTCGCCCCGATTTGTTTAGAAGTTCAGTCGCAAAGCAAACTGGATTATTCTAGGATCCAGATTCCGGGCGAACACGGTCCCTCCTGGACCATTTTTCGTAAGGATCTGTCCAAAGGCAAGACCGTTCGCACTAGTTCCCGGCATTGCTAAGTTCGGATGATTCAGCACATTGAACATCTCAGATCGAAATTGCAGCTTAACGTTTTCTTTTAGGGTGAAATTCTTGTGGATGCTGAAATCAAAAAACTGCCATCCTGGTCCAAACAAGATGCCTGTCCCCGAATTCCCGAAGGTAAATGGAGTTGGAGCGACAAACGCAGAGGGATCGAACCATTTTGCCATCGTCGGATTGTCCACCTTTCCGCTGGCAATTCGATTAGGGTATGCCCCGAATCGGCCTACATTGGCCGGATCGCCTGCCCAAGTGATGGTGAGCGGAGGGCCACTCTGGATATTGACGAATCCAGAGACAGTCCACCCTCCAAGGACAGCATCTACACCCCCTCCCCTATTAAGGAACTTCATGCCCTTTCCGAACGGAAGGTCGGCAACGAAGTGAAACTTATCCATATGCGGGATATAGTCTTGAGGTCCATAAAACAAGTCTCTGTTATAGGGATCAACTGGTGACAACCGGGCTAGATTCTTAGCCCACGTATGAGACCATTGAAACGTAAAGTGAGTGGATGTCTTTCTAAGAGACATCTCCAGTGCGTCATAGCGTGAACGTCCTTCGTGGAAATTGGCCTGAATATTAGGACCGATGGTCTGAAAGGGTCTGCGGGGTTGTACAGGTCCCGGTCCTGGGGCGGGCTGATTAAGGTTCCAACCAGTTTCCAGTTTCTTGCTGTTCTGATCCTGAAAATTGATTTCGCCAACCATTCTCCAAGGAAGCTCATGCTGTATTCCGATAGTGAGCTGCTGCAGGTATGGAAAGCGCAGATAAGGATCCCGGTAAGTCGCAAAAGGCGGTGGAGGTGTAGCGGCACCCGCTGAAAATGGGTCGTCGATCCTAAAGGTGGGGTTGGGTACGGTGTTTACGACCTGTACTGACCCTCCATACGGGGTGCTACTCAGTCCTGTAACCGAACTCTTGAGGTCCTCCAATATGTAAAAGACTCCGTATCCACCTCGCAGAACGGTTTTGTTGTTGTCAAACGGACGCCAGGCGAAACTCACACGGGGGGCAAAATTGTTATGGTCACCGAAAACCAGTGTTCGAGGAGGAATGTTCACTTGGGTGGCTGGAATGATGAAACTCTTGTACGCATTCAAGATGAAGGGATCCGGAAAATTTGGAGTGAACTGAACTACTCCATCTCCTGCCACTACAATTTTTTCACGCTCAGGACTAAAGGTGCCGAATAGATCGTTTTTGTCATACGGCACCGTGTTCAACTCATATCGCAACCCAAGGTTGAGCGTGAGCGACGGAGTTATCTTCCAGTCATCCTGGACGAAAGCAGAGTGCTGGCTCACAGGCCAAATCCTTGGGACTTCTCCAAGAGTTTCGTTCACACTAAATGGGATTCCCAAAAGGTAGTCTCCTGGACCTGTTCCCGAATAGCTGCCGCCAAAAGATAGGAACATCCCATACTCTTTGACGAGTGAGCGTTCCATATTCTGCTTCCGGCCCGTGTATCCCGCTTTTATTAGGTGCTTTCCTCTTAGCAGTGTCAGATTCTCCACGAACTCGTAAGAGTCCGGTCTCCAGCCGCTCGGAAGAGCCCACTGGGCAATGTTCCCGACATCTGTGATGTTAATGATGGGCAAGGTCTGGGGACCAGGTTGTACAGCGCCGAAACCCTTAATCGTTGGATTGGGTGGATTGGGTACGGGTTCGTTATCGGTAAAGAGCCTCTCCCGATGGAAACCGAATCGTGTCTCCGTAGTCAATCTCGGACTCCATGTGCGGTTCCATCCAGCTCCAGCATTGAAGAACCAGTAATCGTCAACTAGAGGGATACTTGCGGCCGACAAGAAAGGGTGGAATCCGTCCCGTGTCTGGTGACTCGCGCGAAAGAAGAGGTTATCTTTCGGTGAAACCTGGTAATCGAGCCGCGCAGCAAGCTGGTCCCAATTCTCTTGAGTTGGAAAAGTTCGAAGCAAGTTGTTTACAAATCCAGGCAAGTTCGCTCTCGGCATCATGGCATCCATGTATGCGATGGATACTGGATTGATGCGGTTGGATGGAATCACATTTCCTGGAAACGGCTGTCCGGTTCCTGGGTCTATAACCACTTTGGGGTACCCAGTGAGGTCTCCGCGCCGCATACTGTCGGTAAAGACCGTTCCGAGGAACTGCTGCGTGGAAGTCTCCCGCTGGCTTTCCCAATTTCCGAAGAAGAACAGCTTGTTTCTTATGATGGGGCCTCCAAAATTTGCACCAAACTGATTCCGCTTCAAGTTTTCCTGCTGATGACTCACGTAGTTGCCAGCGTTCAGGACCTTGTTTCGCAGATATTCCCAAAGCACTCCATGGTACGCATTCGTTCCTGCCTTGGTTACCAAGTGTAGCTGGGCTCCGCCGCGACCGTATTCAGCGGAGAACATGCTCCTGTCAATACGGAACTCCTCGATGGAATCGAGAGACGGATTCATGGCCGGGCCGTTCCAGAGATTGAGGGTGTTGTCGACGCCATCAACCGTATAGTTGTTCTTATCTGCGCTGGTTCCGCCGATTGAGATTCGACTCGCGAGCTGGGTTCCAAGGCCTTCTCCTCCAGTTGTCCCTACAATTCGGGCTCCTGGGAGCAATAGAGCGAGCTGACTGAACTCGCGCCCTTTCACGGGAATATCATTGATTTCCCTCCTGGAAATGAGTGATCCAACGGTCGCGGTGTCTGTCTGCAGGATCGCTGCAGCGCCTGAAACCTCGACGCTCGAAGTCACTTCGCCAACTTCCAGCTTGGCATCCACTCGAACTTTCTCACCGATCTGTACCCTTATGTTCTTATAGATTCCGGTCTTGAACCCTGACGCTTGTATAGTTAGCTGATACGAGCCGCTGTCCAGATAGTTGAAACTGTAAAGCCCTTCGTCACTTGTGGACAACGTCCGTTTGATGCCCGTTTGTTCATTTTCCAGGGTCAGCTCCGCGCCTACCAAGCGCCCCCCGGTGGGGTCAATCACGTTGCCTTGTATTGCCCCCTGCGGAACTTGTCCGTGTACACTGCCGACTGCTAGCAGGATTGTGAGCGACACCAGAGGCAGGAACGTCAGTTTATAGCGCATATACTTTTCTCCTTGTGCAGACACGAAAAAAGTTCGATTCGCCTATGCGTCGAGGGGTAGGCTTGATAGCTGATAGGTTGAAGAGATAACACGGCGGAACAAAGCATGTCAATGATTATTTTTAATCGATAATTTAGTCATCGATACGAAATAATCGATTGAGACTTGACGGGTGCAACAGAGCGGTATAAATTCTCACTTTGGACGGAACGAAGGCAGAAGACACAAAAATGCAAATGAAAACAAATGTGCAGCACTTAGCAAGAGACAACTCAAACAATTCAGGCGTTAAAGAACTGTCTCGATTACCTCAGCTCAAAGCGATCAATATCAATCAGACCTCTCGCCGGGAAATGATTGCGGACATTTTGCGCTCCTCTATACTTCGAGGCGAGTTGAAACCCGGCCAGCGACTCGCAGAGCTTCCGTTAGCACGAATGATTGGAGTAAGCCAGGTTAGTATTCGCGAAGGGCTCCAACTATTAGAGAATCAGGGGCTTGTCATAAAGCACCCCAATCGGGGTACCTACGTTACGGAGTTCACGACGGAAGAGCTACGAGAGGCAGTGGAGATTCGTATCATTCTAGAAACTAGGGCATCAGTCTTGGCCCACAGAAAGATGGTACCTGCGGATGAAGCCAAACTCCGCGATCTGGTTCGAAGAATGGAAGAATCCATCCAAGAGGAAAATATCCTTGAACTCGAGATGGTTGATATGGAGTTTCACGCCACGATCTGGCAGATCGCGAATAATACTCCGTTGGAACGAGCATTGCGTGGTTTGGTTTATCCGATATTTGCCTTTATCTCCTTAACCCATCTCTCTGAACTCAAGGAGGAGCCTTTACATGAGCTGGGCAAGATCCACAGTAATATCATTGACGCTCTCATATCGGGAGATCCCAGATTGATTGAGGAGTCTATTCGGGCGAATGTCATGTTTGGACGAATAAAGCGCTATCTGACGGAATCCAAAACCGACTCGCCATAAGGCGCAGGATGTTTGGCTTGGCAGGCACTTTCGGGAGATCGGAATCAGTGATGACGAGAGAGGAAAAGCGAGGAAAGTAAGGAACTACTGGCGGCACAGAAGACTTATTGGTGAGGCTGCAACCCTTCTGATCATCCTCAACGCGAGCACGAGCTCGCTAGACTGCGAAAAATAAATCAGAAACCCTTCGGTGAGTGAAGGAAAGTCTCAGGCGAGCGCAATCACTACTAAGTGAATATCACGCTTGCTCCGGCGAAGAAAAGGCGATATCCTGCCAGGCATGACAAAACCAAGAGTTTCCAAACCCAAAAGCATTTTGACGGTGAAAGAGTTTCGCCAGCAGTTTGGAG
>Ga0187893_10003843_pt1 | contig 29572 bp, 21 predicted proteins | sample MA1701074metaG_FD_139574 | JGI IMG/M metagenome (GOLD analysis project Ga0187893, IMG submission 139574) | White microbial mat communities from a basaltic lava cave in the Kipuka Kanohina Cave System on the Island of Hawaii, USA - MA170107-4 metaG ...
CGACCGGAACGAGGGGAGGAGCTCGCGGCGCCGCTCGAGCCGGCCCGCCCGCCCGCCCGCTCGCGCGGGCCGCTGGACTCGCGGGGACTCGCGCCGGTCGCGAGCGGCCCGAAGCGCAGCGCCGCGCCCGCGACCCCGGGGCAGAGCCTGCTCGAGCGGCTCCCCGCGACGCGCTCGGTGCTCGCGCTGCCGACCTTCGTACCCGAGCTCGAGTACGACGCCTTCGGGCTCGTGTCGCCGGTCTCCTCGCCGCGCTTCTACGAGGAGCTCGCGGGAGTCCCGGGCGCGGATTCCGCGCCGCCCGGCCCGCTGCGCGTCGAGTACACGCTCGACGCCGAGCTCACCCGGCAGATCTTCGCCGCGCTCGAGCGCGGCCGCGTCTCGCTCGGTCACGTGATCGTGATGGATCCGAGGAGCGGCCGCGTGCTGGCCTACGCCTCGACCGATGCGCACCGCTTCCCGGCGACCCGCACCTATCCCGCCGCCTCGCTCGTCAAGGTGGTGACCGCGGCCGCCGCGCTCTCGCGCGTTCCCGAGCGCAGCCGGGGGCTGTGTCGCTTCAACGGAAGCCCGTACCGACTGACCCCCTCGCGCATCGATCCGCCGCGCGGCCGCGCGACCGAGATCTCGCTCGCGAAAGCCCTCGCGACCTCGAACAACCAGTGCTTCGCGCAGCTCGCCGTGCACGGGATCGGCCAGGACTCGCTCGTCGACGCGCTCGGGCGCTTCGGCTGGACGCAGCCGCCCGCGCCCGGTCACCCCGGCGGCGTGGTCAAGCCGGTCGAGACCCGCTTCCAGCTCGGCGAGCTCGGCTGCGGCCTCGACGGCTGCGCGATCACGCCGCTGCACGCAGCCCAGATGGCGGGGATCCTCGCCCGCGGACAGCGCGTGACGCCGCACTGGATCGAGCGCGTGGTCGACGGGCAGGGCCGCGTCGTCGCGGCGCCGCCGAGCTCCGAGCCGGTCCAGGTGCTGCGACCCGAGCTCGCGCGCGAGCTGCGCCAGATGCTGGTCGACACCACCGTGCGCGGCACCGCGCGCAGCGCGTTCCGCCGCCACGCGCCGAAGCTGAGCGGCAAGATCAAGGTGGCGGGCAAGACGGGCAGCCTCTCGGGCACCGATCCGAAGGGCCACTACGAGTGGTTCGCGGGCGTCGCGCCCGCGGACGACCCGAAGATCGCGATCGCGACCGTGGTCGTGAACGGGGAGCTCTGGTGGCGCAGCGCGTCGCAGCTCGCGGCCGAGGTGCTCGAGCTCACCTTCTGCGAGGGGCGCCGCTGCGGAGACGAGTCGCTCGCGCGCTGGCTGCCGGCCGCCGCAGCCCCGGCGCCGCCCAGAGCCGCAGCCGCTCCGAACGCCGACGCGGGCTAGTCTGCGGGCCCGCCGCGCGCCCCGCGAGCGATCGCCCGCCACGCGCGGAGCTTCTGCGCGTGCGGGATCGAGGCGTTCGCCGGGCTCGTCGAGGGAAGCCTCTGGTAGGCGAGGCGGAGCCCCTCCGGAAGCGTCGGGAGCACGCGCACGCGGTAGAGCGCTTCCGCGGTCGCGCCGTTGAAGTAGACCCGCCGCAGCGCGCGGTGGCGCGCGAAGAACGCGGCGAAGTCGTTCGGGACGGCGCTCGCGGCGTCGATGTCGGAGTCGAGGCTGCTCTCGCGCCGGCAGCTCCGGAGCACGTCCCAGACCGCGAGCTTCGCCGCGACGAGCTGGGCGATCCGCTCCTCGTAGTCTGCGGAGAACTCGATGCCGAGCGCGGCTCCGACGAGCCGCCAGAAGCGGTTCTGCGGATTGGCGTAGTACTGCCCGGCGCGCAGCGACGCCTTGCTCGGCATCGTGCCGAGCACGAGGCAGCGCGCAAGCGGGCCCGAGATCGGCTCGAAGCCGTGGATCAAGCCCATGACGGTGCCTGCGCGGGACGCGAGCGCCGGCTAGCGCTGCCCGAACAGGTTCCTGCGCGCCTCATCGTCCATGCCCGCCATTCCCGCGGCGAGCTCCGCGCCGGCCGCGAGGCCGCGCTGGAAGGCCGGGCGCGCGAGCAGCTTCTCGTACCAGCGGCCGAGCGCCGGAAACTCCGCGAGGTCCTGGCCGTGGTGCCCGCGCAGGTGCACCCAGGGCCAGCACAGGATGTCGGCCATCGAGAACTCGTCCGCGACGAACTCGCGCTCGGAGAGCCGCAGGTCGAGCACGCGGTAGACGCGGTGGGCCTCGTTGGTGTAGCGCTCGAGCGCGTAGGGGTCGGCCGGCTTCGGCGCGTAGTTGCGGAAGTGTCCCGCCTGCCCGCACATCGGCCCCTGGTTCGCCATCTGCCAGAACATCCACTCGATCGCGGCGACGCGGCGGTGCGGGTCCGCGGGCAGGAGCCGGCCCGTCTTCTCCGCGAGGTAGAGCAGGATCGCACCCGACTCGAACACGGAGACGGCTGCGCCGCCGAAGGCCGGCTCCGGATCGACGATCGCGGGCATGCGGTTGTTGGGGCTGATCTTCAGGAAGCCCGGCTCGAACTGGTCGCCCTTCGCGATGTTCACGCAGACGATCCGGTAGGGCAGCTCGAGCTCCTCGAGCGCGATCGAGACCTTCCAGCCGTTCGGGGTCGGGAAGTAGTAGAGGTCGATCATGGCCGGGCGGTTGCCTTTTTCGGGTCCGGCGAAGATCCTGACACAGCCTCGCGTGCCTCGAACAGCAGAAAAACAGGAAAGCTTCCCCATGGAGGACCGCATGACACCGCGCATCCAGCCGCTCGCGCCCGCGGAGTGCAGCGAGGCGCATCGGCGCGTGCTCGCGACCACGCTGCCGCGCGTCGCCGACCTCGAGGGCAAGCCCGGCGACGCCCGCAGGCAGCGCGACGCGAAGCCGCTCCCGATCCTCGGCGTGATCGCGCACCACCCCGCGCTGCTCGAGCCCTTCGTCGCGTTCTCGACCGCGCTCGCGCTGCGCGGCGTGCTCGCGCGGCGCGACTCCGAGCTGCTCGCGCTGCGCACGGCCTGGAGCTGCGGCTCGGAATTCGAGTGGGGTCACCACGTGCGCTATGCGCTCTCGGCGGGGCTCTCGCGCGAGGAGATCGCGCGCGTGCCGGCCGGCCCGGAGGCCGCGGGCTGGTCGCAGCGCGAGCGCGCGCTGCTGCGCGCGGCCGACGAGCTGCGCGAAGAGAGCCGGATCTCGGACGCGACCTGGGAGACGCTCGCGGCGCAGCTCGACGCCGCCCAGCTCGTCGAGGTCGTCTTCACGGTCGGCCAGTACACGGCGCTCTCGATGCTCGCGAACTCGGCCGGCGTCGAGCTCGAAGCCGGCTACGAGCGGCTGCCCCCGCGCGCGGACTGAGGCGCGCGCAGCGCTCGCCAGGGTTCAGAAGAGCCGCTGGAAGCGCGCGCCCTCGCCCGCGCCGAGCGCGCCGCGCAGCAGCCGCTCCTCGCGGCAGGCCTGGCGGTGGAAGTAGCGCAGAAGCGCCTCCTCGCGGCGCGCGCCGGACTCCTGCACGAGCGTCTCGAGCGCGCGCGCGGCGTCCTCGCGCGAGGCGGGCCGGCGTCCGAGCAGCGCCGCCTGGTCGTCCCGCTCCTGCTCGCGCAGCGCGGGGCCGAGCTGCTCCGCATTGCGCAGGATCGTCGCGAGGCGCAGCGTCAGCCGGACGCGCGCGCGCTGGTGATCGTCGCCCGCAGCGGGCAGCTGCTGATCGCGCAGGTCCGAGTCGAGCAGGTCGAAGAGCCGCGCGTGCGGCGAGGGCGGCGGCTCCGGCAGCGGCGCGGGATCGAGCACGAGGCCGATCGCTTCGGCGAGCGCCTCGAGCGTCGCGCGCGTGTAGGTCGCGTACTGCGCGAACCACTCCGCGTGGTCGGTGCCGGCCGGCATCTGCTGCACCAGGCCGGCGAGCGCGAGCGGCGTGATCACGAGCGCCTTGACCGTGTAGTAGCGCAGCCGCGGCACGTCGATCGGCGTGCCCGAGAACTTCTCGTAGAGCGCGAGCCACTTGCGCAGGTCGGCGCCCGGGTTGTAGAAGTCGCGGCCGCGGATCAGGCCGAGGTCGAGCATCGGATCGCCGAGGTGCGCGAACTCCCAGTCGACGATGCCGGTCAGGCGCGAGCCCTCGAACAGGAACTGGCCCGGCCCGGTATCGCCCTGCACGAGCACCGCGCGCGCGGGCGCGGCCGGCACGTTCCGGTGCAGCCAGCCGCGCAGGAAGCTCACGCAGGGCACGGGGGCCCGGATGCTGCGCTCGAAGCCGCGCTCCCAGACCGCGAGGTCCGCGAGCGCGAACTCCTCGGGCGTGCGCGGCAGGGCGAGCCCGCGCGCCGCGAAGCGCTCGGCCGGCAGCGCGTGCAGCTTCGCGAGCTCGCCGACGAAGGCGCGGTCGATCGCGTCCTGCTGCGCGGCGTCGCGGATCGCGCAGTAGTCGTCCTCGCCCGCGAGGCGCTCGAGCAGGATGCCCTTCGGCTCCGGGCAGAAGCCGAGCGGCCGGGGCGCCGCGATGCCCGCGGCCGCGAGCTCCTCGAGCACGGCGTGCTCGCGCTCGAGCGTGAACTCGGGCGACTGCATCGGCCCACGGTGCATGCGCGCATAGCAGCGCACGAGGCCGCGCGGCGTCTCGACGTCGAGGAAGAACGCGGGCCGCCCGCCCGAGCGGCGATCGCCCTGGCGCGCGCAGTGGACGACGCGGCCGGAGAGCGTGCTCTCGACCCAGGGGATCAGCGCGGCGTATTCCGGCTCCATGCCCGGGGCGGCATCCTACTCCCTCTAGCCGCCGCCGCGGCTCTGTTCGAGCTCGTTCAAGAGCTCCGCGACGCGGCGGCGCAGGTCGTTCAGCTCCTCGCGCATGTGCAGGATCACCGCAGCGCCGGCGAGGTTCACGTCGAGCTCGCGCACGAGCTCGCTCGCGACCCGGATCCGCTCGAGCATCGAGTCCGAGTAGCTGGCCTCGGGCGCGGGCGCGTCGGGCTCGACGATCGCCTCCTCCTCGAGCGCGACCAGGAAGGACTCCTCGAGCTCGAGGATCTCGAGCACCTGCCTGCGCGTGAAGCTCGTCATCGGCGGTTCCTCAGATGCGCGCGGAGGTCGTGGCCCGCGTAGAGCGGCTCGAGCTCGCGCGCGAGCTCTTCGAGGCGCGCCGCATCGACCGCGCCCCCGGGCACCTGGGCCTGCAGGGTCACGTAGAGGTCGCCGCGCTCGGACTTCCCGCGCAGGAACGCGCCCTTGCCGCGCACGCGCAGCTTCTGCCCGCTCTGGGAGCGCTTCGGGATGCGCATGCGCACGGGCCCATCGGGGGTGGGCACCTCGACCTCGGCGCCGAGCACGAGCTCCGGCAGGCTGACCGGGAGGTCGAGCTCGAGGTTGGCGCCGCTTCGGCGGAAGAAGGGGTGGGGTCGCACGCGCAGGTGCAGCGTGAGATTGCCGGCGGGCTGGCCTGGCGCGCCCGGGCGCCCCTGGCCGCGCAGGCGGATCCGGCTGCCGTCCTCGGAGCCGGCCGGGATCTTGACCGTCACCGCGCCGCGCCCCGGGATCTCGAGGCGCATCTCGCCGCCGCGGACGGCATCCAGGAAATCCACCTCGACGTCCGCTTCGGTATCTCCGGCTCCGGCGCGGCCGCGCGGACCCCGGCCCGGCCCGCCGCCGAAGAGGTCGCCGAGCCCGCCGAGCCCGCCGAGCAGGTCCTCGAGATCGACCGCCTCGAAGTGCTGGGAGCCCGGGCTCCGGCGCGCGCCCTGCGACCAGCGCTGATAGGCCCGCGCGTGCTCCGGATCGAAGCCTTCGGCGAGGCCGGCCATGCCGAACTCGTCGTAGCGCTTGCGCTTGTCCGGATCCGAGAGCACGTCGTAGGCGTGCGAGACCTCCTTGAAACGCTCCTCGGCCTTCTTGTTGCCGGGGTTCACGTCGGGATGGGTCTCGCGCGCGATCTTGCGATAGGCCTTGCGCAGCTCGTCGGCCGAAGCCTGCCGGCCGACGCCGAGCACCGCGTAGAGGTCCTTCTCGGGCATGGGCGAGAAACTCGTGACTCGCGCGCTCCCGCGCAAGTCCGGGCCCGCGAGCGCGCGCGAGGGCCGAGGTCCCGCCGCGCAGAGGGCTAGAGATGCGCCAGGACCAGGCTCGCGAAGCTCAGCACGAAGAAGAAGCCGCAGAGGTCCGTGACGGTCGTGAGGATCGGCCCCGAGGCGAGCGCCGGGTCGGCGCCGATCCGGCGCAGCAGGAGCGGGATCGTCCCGCCGAGGGTCACCGCGAGGATCGTGTTGAGAGCCAATGCCCCACCCACGACGAGGCCGAGCATCGCGCTGCCCTTCCAGAGCAGCGCGACGGCGCCGATCAGCGTGCCGAGGATGAGTCCGTTCAGGGCTCCGACCGACGCCTCCTTGGCCAGCACGTAGGAGAGATCGAGGGGCCGCACGAGGCCGAGCGAGAGCTCGCGCAGCGAGACCGCGATCGCCTGGCTCCCGGCGTTGCCGCTCATGCCGGAGACGACCGGCAGGAAGAACGCGAGCGCGATCGCGGCGACGAGCGTGTCCTGGAAGAGCGGCACCATGCTGGCCGAGATCACGTTCAAGAGGATGCTGACCGAGAGCCAGGACAGGCGCCGGGAGGAGCGCAGCCAGACCGGCATCGAGCGCAGCTCCTCGCCGCCGACGATGCCGAGGGACTTCATCTGGTCCGACGCGGCGCGGTCGACGCGCGCGTCGTCGACGTCCTCGCGCAGCACGATGCCGGCGAGCCGGCCGTCCTTGCCCGTCACCGGGATCCCGAGGAAGGCATGGCGGTCGAAGAGCTCGAAGACCTCGTCGAGGGTCGCCGAGGTCGGCAGCGAGATCGGCTTCGGGATCATGAGCTCGCGGACCTTGCGGTCCGAGCGCGCGAGCAGGAGCTCGCGCAGCGGCAGCACGCCGCGCAGCGCGCCGGCCGCCGAGACCGCATAGACGTACTGGGCGACGTAGTCCGCGTAGCGCTCGACGTTCTGGCGCAGCTCCGCGACGACCTCGGCCACGCTCGCGTCCTCGTGCACCGCGACGTACTCGGTGATCATGAGCCCGCCCGCGCTCTCGGGCGGGTACTGCAGGAGGCTGCGCACCTCCTCGGCGGTCGCGCTCGGGGACTCCCGGAGGATCGCCTCGACGTCGTCGGCCTCGAGCTGGCCGAAGAGGTCCGCGCGGTCGTCGCTCCAGAGCTCGCCGATGATCTCGGCGGCGGCCTCGGGCGCGAGCTCGCCCACGGCCTCGGCGGCGTGCACGTCGGGCAGCGTCTCGAGCAGCTCGGCCGCGCGCGCGGGCTCGAGCGCCGCGAGGACCGCGCCGCGCTCTTCGGCCGTGAGGCGGCCGAGCGCGATGACCTGGTCGGCTTCGGAGAGCTGCTCCAGCGCGTCTGCGATGGGCTTCGGGTCCGGCTGCGCGGCGAGCTCGCGCAGCTTCTCCCAGGGGCGCCATTCCTCGGCTTCGGCCATCGCTCTCCCGCTTTCCGGCGACAGTCTCACATCGACTCGCGACTTCGCCATGCCCGCGGGTGGATCCGGACCTGCGCTTCGCGACCGGAGCGGGTATCGTCACGCCCCCGAGTCGGGGTCGCGCGTCTCTCCCCCCCCCCGCGCACCTGGTTCGGTGTTCCACCGCTAGTGGTTTAGGCCCGCGACATCCGGACGAGTCCATGCCCGAGCGATACGCCGAGACTCCACTGCCCCGCCGCGGAAGCCGCGCGTGAGGCCGGCGCGCCTGCGCCGCAGCGGGAAGGACGGCGACGCCGGGATCCTCGGCGTGCCGCGTTTCCAGATCCTGCGGCAGCCCGACGACACGAGCTGCGGGCCGACCTGCCTGCACGCGGTGTATCGGGCCTTCGGCGACCCGATCGAGCTCGAGCAGGTGATCTCCGAGGTCCCCGTGCTCGAGGAGGGCGGGACGCTCTCGTCGCTGCTCGCCTGCCACGCGCTGAGGCGCGGCTACCGCGCGACGCTGCACACCTACAACCTGCGCGTCTTCGACCCGACCTGGTTCCAGCGCCCGGGCGTCGACGTCGCCGAGAAGCTGCGCGAGCAGGCCAAGGTGAAGGGCAAGCGCCGGCTGCAGCTCGCGACGCGGGCCTACCTCGCCTTCCTCGCGCTCGGCGGCCGCATCCGCTTCGCCGAGGTCGGAGGCCCCCTGATCCGCCGGAGCCTGCGCCGCGGCACGCCGATCCTCGCGGGTCTCTCGGCGACCTACCTCTACGGCTGCGCGCGCGAGAGGGGCAGCTTCGAGATGGTCTACGACGACATCCAGGGCGAGGCGACCGGGCACTTCGTGGTGCTGCACGCCTACGATCCGAAGCTCCGGCGGGTCCTGATCGCGGACCCGAACGCCGAGAATCCGGCCTTCTCGCGGCACCACTACGCGGTCGCGGTCGAGCGCCTGGTCGCCTCGATCGCGCTCGGCGTGCTCACCTACGACGCCAACCTGCTCGTGATCGAGCCTCCACCAGGCCGGAGCGGAGTGCGCATGCACAGGGGAAGCCGAGCATGAAGACCCTGGTGGTCCTGGAGAATCCGGAGCGCTGGCCGCTGCAGATCCCCGGCGTCGAGGTCGTGCCCGCGCGGGACTACATCACCCATTCGGAGTACGCCGAGGAGCGCGGCACGCGCATCTTCAACCTCTGCCGCACCTACCACTACCAGTCGCTCGGCTACTACGTCTCGCTGCTGGCCGCCGCGCGCGGCCACCGGCCGCTGCCCTCGGTCGAGACGCTGCAGGACCTGCGCCTGCCGCACCTGATGCGCCAGGCCGACGACGAGCTCGACGAGCTGATCCAGCGCAGCCTGCGCCCGCTGCAGGGGAGCGAGTTCGAGCTCAGCATCTACTTCGGCGTCAACCTCGCCGAGCGCTACCGCGCGCTCGCGCGCGCTCTCTTCAACCTCTTCCCGGCGCCCTTCCTGCGCGCGCGCTTCGTCTGGAGCAAGTCCGAGAAGCGCTGGGAGCTCGAGCGCCTGCGGCCGATCGCGACGAGCGACATCCCCGAGAGCCACCGCGAGTTCGTGCTCGCGCGCGCGGTCGAATACCTCGGCAGGCGCCCGCGCCAGCGCAAGCGCAAGACCTTCCCCTACGACCTCGCGATCCTCGTGGATCCGAAGGAGCCCGAGCCGCCGAGCAACGAGCGCGCGATCCGCAAGTTCGTCGAGGCGGCGGAGGAGATGGGGATCGATGCGAGCGTGATCGAGCCCGACGAGATCGGCCGCATCGCGGAGTTCGACGGACTCTTCATCCGCGAGACGACCTACGTCGACCACCACAGCTTCCGCTTCTCGCGCCGCGCCGAGGCCGAGGGCCTCGTCGTGATCGACGACCCCCAGTCGATCCTGCGCTGCACCAACAAGGTCTTCCTCGCGGAGGCCTTCGCGCGCCACGGAATCGGCTGCCCGAAGACCCTCGTCGTCGGCGCGGGCGACGCCGCGCGGATCGAGCGCGAGATCGGACTCCCCTGCGTGCTCAAGGTGCCCGACAGCGCGTTCTCGCGCGGCGTCGCGAAGGCGCACTCGCTCGCCGAGATGCACCGCCAGCTCGAGGAGGCGCTGCGCGATTCGGAGCTCGCGGTCGCGCAGGAGTTCGTGAGCTCGGATTTCGACTGGCGCATCGGGGTGCTGGCCGGCCAGCCGCTCTGGTCGTGCCGCTACTTCATGGCCCGCGGGCACTGGCAGATCGTCTCGCGCGGCAAGCACGGCAACGGCAGCGAGCGCTACGGCCGCACCGAGACCGTCGCGCTCGATGCCGTGCCGGCGGTGGTGGTCGAGGAGGCCGTGCGCGCGGCCGCGCTGATCGGCGACGGCCTCTACGGCGTCGATCTCAAGCAGGCGGGCCCACGCGTGCTCGTGATGGAGGTCAACGACAATCCGAGCCTCGAGGCCGGCTACGAGGACCGCGTGCTCGGCGACGACCTCTACCTCGCGATCATGCGCCACTTCCGCGTGCGCCTCGACGCGCGCTCCGAGCGCGCCCGGGGTTGAGTGCCTCCGCCTACCACCTCTTCGAGGTCGTCGGCCTCGAGCTCGAGTACATGATCGTCGATCGCGAGAGCCTCGACGTGAGGCCGATCGCGGACGAGCTGATCCGGGCCGAGTGCGGCCGGATCGAGTCGGAGATCGACTGCGGCGCGATCGCGTGGAGCAACGAGCTCGTGTTGCACGTGATCGAGCTCAAGACGCGAGGCCCCGCGCGCGAGCTCGCCGGCCTCGACGCGGCCTTTCAGCAGAACGTCGAGCGCATCGATCGGCATCTCGCGCCGCTCGGCGCGCGCCTGCTTCCCTCCGGCATGCACCCCTGGATGGACCCGGAGCGCGAGCTCAGGCTCTGGCCGCACGAGCACAGCGCGGTCTACGCGAGCTTCGACCGGATCTTCGACTGCCGCGGCCACGGCTGGGCGAACCTCCAGAGCGTCCACATCAACCTTCCCTTCGCGGGGGACGACGAGTTCGGGCGCCTGCACGCGGCGATCCGCGTGCTGCTGCCGCTGCTCCCCGCGCTCTCGGCGAGCTCGCCCTATCAGGCGGGCCGCGCGACGGGCCTCTTCGACACGCGCCTCGAGCACTACGCGCTGAACAGCCGGCGGCTGCCCTCGGTCGCGGGCGCGGTCGTGCCGGAGCCGGTCTTCACGCGGCGCGACTACGAGGAGCGGATCCTCGCGCCGATCTACCGCGAGCTCGCGCCGCACGATCCCGAGGGCGTGCTGCGCCACGAATGGGTCAACGCGCGCGGCTGCATCGCGCGCTTCGAGCGCAGCGCGATCGAGATCCGCGTGCTCGACGTCGCGGAATCGCCGCGCGTCGACGTCGCGATCGCGGATGCGATCGTCGAGATGCTGCGCGCGCTGGTCGAGGAGCGCGTCTCGAGCGGGAGCGAGCAGCGCGCGGTCGAGACCGGCGCGCTCGCGCAGCTGCTGCGCGGCGTGATCCGCCTGGGGCCGGCCGCGCGCACGAGCGACGCGGCGCTGCTGCGCGCGCTCGGCTGGTCCGGTGCCGAGTCCGCGAGCGCGGGCGCGCTGCTCGCAGGCCTCTTCGCGCGGGTGCGCGGGAGGCTCGCGGGCGGCGCGCGCGGCGCTGCGCTGCTGGACTTCCTGCTCGCGCAGGGGCCGCTCGCGGCGCGCCTCGCGCAGGTCGCGGGGCCGGAGGCCTCCCGCGAGGAGCTGCTCCCGGTCTACCTCGCGCTCGCCGACTGCCTCGCGCAGGGTCGGGTATTCGGTGCCGGCGCGTAGCGGCGCGGCGCGCGCGCGGGACGTCGTGATCCTGAGCTGCGAGCACGGCGGCAACCGCGTTCCCGCGCGCTACGCGCCGCTCTTCCGCGGCGCGTCGGGCGTGCTTCGCTCGCACCGCGGCTACGACCTCGGCGCGCTCGACCTCGCGCGCGGCCTCGCGCGGCGGCTGCGGGCGCCGCTCTTCGCGGCGACGACGACCCGGCTGCTCGTCGACCTGAACCGCAGCCCGGGCAACCCGAGCGTCCTCTCGCGCTACGCGCGGCAGCTCCCGGAGCCGGAGCGCGCGCTGCTCCTGCGCCGCCTCTACGCACCCCCGCGGCTGCGCGTCGAGCGCGCGGTCGAGCGGGCCGTCGCGCGCGGCGCGCGCGTGGTGCACGTCGCCGTGCACAGCTTCACGCCGGTGCTTCGCGGCAGGCGCCGCGAGCTCGAGCTGGGGCTCCTCTACGACCCGCGGCGCCCCGGCGAGCGGCGCTTCTGCGCGCTCTGGCAGCAGGCGCTCGTCGCGCGCGGTCCCGGGCTGCGCGTGCGCCGCAACGCGCCCTATCGCGGCAGCAGCGACGGCCTCGCGCGCGCGCTGCGCCGGCGCTTCGAGGACCGCGACTATCTCGGCCTCGAGATCGAGCTGAACCAGGGACTGCTCGCGGCGGGCCGCTTCCCGCTGCGGCTCGAGGCCTGGATCGCGGGCGCACTCCGCGGCGCGCTCGGCGCTGCCGCGCAGCGCGCGCCGCGCCGGGGGAGAAGCGCATGACGGTCAAGAGGCGCCGGCCTCCGGTCGGAGCGTCGCCCGGAACCCTCGTGGTCTCGCCCGATGCGCAGCCGACGCGCATCCGCCTCTTCGACTACGGCCGCGAGCTCTGCACCGAGCGCGAGATCGGCGACGTCGAGGAGCTCGCGGCGTTCGTGGATACGCCGACGCCGACCTGGGTCGAGATCGAGGGCTTCCGCGACGAGCGCGTGCTGCGGCGCGTCGCGGAGCTCTTCGGTCTGCACCCGCTCGTGCTCGAGGACGCGACCCATTTCCCGCAGCGCGCGAAGAGCCAGCTCGAGGAGCGCCACCACCTGATCGTCGCGCGCCTGCCCGAGATCCAGGGCGCGAGCGTCGAGGTGCCGCAGGTCTGCTTCGTGCTCGGGCCGCACTGGGTCATCAGCTTCCAGGACGGCGATCTCGGCTTCTTCGAGCCCGTGCGCAAGCGGCTGCGCGAGGGCACGGGCACGATCCGGACGCGCGGCGTGGACTACCTGACCTACGCGCTGATCGACGCGCTCGTGGACCGCTACTTCCCGGTGCTCGAGGGCTTCTTCGAGCGCCTCGAGGCGCTCGAGGAGCGGGTCCACAGCGACCCGGGCCCCGAGATCCTCGCGGAGCTGCACCACGTGCGGCGCGACCTCCTGATCGTGCGCCGCATCGGCTGGCCCGAGCGCGACGCGCTGCGCAGCCTGATCTGCGAGGAGAGCCCCTTCGTCGGCGACGACGTCGTGCGCTTCCTGCACAGCACCGAGCAGCACATCACGCAGGTCATGGAGGCGATCGACTCGGCGCGCGAGACCGCGAACAGCCTCGTCGAGATCCACCTCGCGACGCTCTCGCAGCGCACGAACGAGATCGTGAAGCTCCTGACGCTGCTCTCGAGCATCTTCATCCCGCTGAGCTTCGTCGCGGGCGTCTACGGCATGAACTTCGAGTACATGCCGGAGCTCCGGGCGCGCAGCGGCTACCCGCTCGCGCTCGGCGGGATGGCCGCGATCGCGGCCGGACTCCTCGTCTATTTCCGCCGCCGGGGCTGGCTCGGAGACGGCCGCCGCAAGCGGACCCGCCCCTAGCCAGCCCCCCGAAAACGAGGACAGGAAGAAAGAAATCCGGGAGCAAGCCGGGAGCAAGCCGGGAGAAAGGCGGGGACGGTCTTCACGAGTTGGGGATTCTCGGAGTCCGGCTCGGTCGGGACGAGCTCTCGGGATCCGCTTCCATCGACTCCGGCTCAGGCGAGCCCGCGCTGGTAGGTGCCGAGATCGAAGTAGTCGCGCCAGCTCGCGATCTTCCCGGCCTCGAGCTCGAAGACTCCCACGCAGGGAAGCTCGACGGACTTGTCCCCGGCGCGGGTCCGGTCGATGCGCTCCGCGATGACGAGGTTGCCCGCGGACAGGAGGCTCCGGATCTCCCAGCGGGTCTCGGTCCACGAGGCAATGAAGCCCCGGATGAGCTTCTCGACGTTGGCGCGGCCCGAAACGGGACCCATCGGCATGTTGTGATAGACGCCGTCGTCGGCGAAGTACGCGGCGAGCTCCACCGGCTCGAGGCGCGACCAGGCCTCGATGAAGCTCCTGACGATCCGCTCATTGGCTTCCATCTGCGCTCCAGGCTCACGCGGGGGAGAGGTCGTCGCGCCGAGCGGAAGCGTACCCGCTCGCGCCGCCGCCGCCCTCATCCCGGCCGGCGGAGCTCGAGCCACACGCCGGCCAGGATCGCGAGCGAGCCGAGCAGTGCGAGCGCTCCCATCCCCTCGCCGAGCCCGACGCGCGCGCCGACGACCCCGACGAGCGGCTGCGCGAAGATCAGCACGCCCATCGCGCCGGCCCCGCTGCGGTGCAGCGCCCAGTTCCAGAGCCAGGTGCCGAGCGCGGTCGAGAGCCCGGCGAGCGCCAGCACGGCGAGCAATGCCTGCAGCGCGCGCTCCGGGTCGAGCGTCTCGCTCGCGGCGAGCGCTGCGAGCGGCGGCAGCGAGAGCGCGACGCCGAGGAGCGAGAGGCGCCCCTCGTCGTGCCGCGCGAGCAGCGCCTTGGCGGCGAGCGTGTAGATCGCCCAGGCGAGGTGGCCCGCCGCGATCATGAGATCACCGATCGGATCGCCGAGGTCGGGGCGCAGGCCGTCCTGCAGCACGATCAGCGAGGCGCCGAGCGTGCCGAGCGCGACCGCCGCGAGGCGCGCGCGCGAGAGCCCCTCGGAGAAGAAGAGCGCGCTGCCCGCGACGATTCCGATCGGCTCGAGCGGCGTCAGCAGCGCGCTCGCGACCGCGGTCGAGCGCGCGATGCCCGCGGCGAGCAGCACCTGCGGCAGCGCGAAGCCGCCCCACGAGAGCGCGAGCAGCAGCAGCAGGTCGCGAGGCGACCACGGCGCGCTCCGCGCCGGCGCCGCGCGGCGCCCCGCGCGAACGACGGCGAGGAGCAGCGGCAGGCCGATCGCCTGGCGCGCGAAGACGAGGCTCCACGGGCCGAGGCCCGCGAGCGCCAGCTTGGTCCAGATCGGCGTGAGCCCGCCCAGGAGCTGCGCGAGCAGCGCGATCGCGAGCACCCGCGGCGACATCGCGCCGCAACGTAGCCGAGGCTAGTCTCGCGCAGCGATGGTGGGAAGGCCGAGCGCGCGGAGCCGGCGACTCCGGGTGCTCCTGCTCGTGCATCTGGATCTGATGGCGCCGCGCCGCAGGCGCGACGTCTCGGCGTCGCGTCTCGGCTGGGTCAAGGCCGAGTACGACGTGATGACGACGCTCGCGCGCAGCGGCCACGAGGTGCGGCAGCTCGGCGTCGCCGAGGAGCTCGCGCCGATCCGCGAGGCCGTCGCCGACTGGAAGCCCGACGTCGTCTTCAACCTCGTCGAGGAGTTCCAGGGCGAGGCGCTCTACGACCAGAACGTCGTGAGCTACCTCGAGCTGCTGCGCGCGCGCTACACGGGCTGCAACCCGCGCGGCATGGTGCTCGCGCGCGACAAGGCGCTCGCGAAGCAGCTCGCCGCGGCGCGCGGCGTGCGCGTGCCGGCCTGGTTCGCCGTGCGGCGCGGGCGCCGGCCGCGCCGGCCCGCCGAGCTCGGATTCCCGCTGATCGTGAAGTCGCTGCTCGAGGAGGGCTCGATGGGGATCGCGAAGGCCTCGCTCGTGCGCGACGAGACGCAGCTCGCGCGGCGCGTGGCCTTCGTGCACGAGAGCGTCGGCACCGACGCGCTCGTCGAGGAGTTCATCGAGGGCCGCGAGCTCTACGTCGGCGTGCTCGGAAACGAGCGCCTGCGCGCGCTGCCGCCGCTCGAGCTCGTGGTCGGCGCGCGCGGGCGCGCGCCGCTGATCGCGACGCAGAAGCTCAAGCACGATCTCGCCTACCAGCGCAGGCACCGCGTCAGGCTGCGCGCGCCGGTGCTGCGCGCGCCGCTCGCGCGCGAGCTCGTGCGCACGGCGCGGACCGTGTTCCGCGCGCTCCAGCTCTCGGGCTATGCGCGCATCGACTTCCGCCTCGACCGCGAGGGCCGGCTCTTCTTCCTCGAGGCGAACCCGAACCCGGACATCGCGCGCGGCGAGGAGATGCAGCTCGCGGCGAGGCGCGCGGGGATCTCGTACCCGGCGCTGCTCCAGCGCATCGTCGGCCTGGCGCTCGCGCGATGAGCCGCGCCAGGCGACGCGCAGCCGCCGGCTCCTGCGCGCGCGCGTTCGGAGCCGTGCTCGCGTTCGCAGCCGCCGAGCCCCTGCGCGCCGCGGCGCCGCAGGGCGGCCCCGAGACCTACCAGACCCTCTGCGCGACCTGTCACGGCAGCGACGGCCGCGGCGAGCCCGGCAAGGCGCTCTTCTCGCTCGAGATGCCGGACTTCAGCGACTGCTCCTTCGCGGCGCGCGAGGCCGATCTCGACTGGATCGCCGTGACCCATGCGGGCGGGCCCGCGCGCGCGTTCAGCGTCGTGATGCCGGCCTTCGGCGATTCGCTCGACGCGCGGACGCTGGCCGAGGTCGTCGCGCACCTGCGGAGCTTCTGCAGGGACGCGCGCTGGCCGCGCGGCGAGCTCAACCTGCCGCGCCCCTTCTACACCGAGAAGGCCTATCCCGAGGACGAGCTCGTCGCGAGCGCGGATGCAGCGCTCGAGGGCGAGAGCGCGCTCACGACCGAGCTGATCTTCGAGAAGCGCATCGGCGCGAGGCACCAGGTCGAGATCGCGCTGCCCTTCGAGCTCGCCGAGAACGCGGCGAACCGGCACCGCGGCGGCGGCATCGGCGATCTCGCGCTCGCCGCGAAGAGCGCGATCTTCCACGACCTCGAGCGCGGCTCGATCCTCGCGCTCGGGAGCGAGCTCCTGCTCCCGACCGGCGACGACGAGCGCGGGCGCGGCAGCGGAACCGTGATCTTCGAGCCCTACCTCTCCCTCGGGCAGCTCGTCGCGGAGGACGGCTTCGTGCAGCTGCAGCTCGCGGGCGAGATCCCCGCCGAGGGCGACCGCGGAGACCCGGAGATCCTGACGCGCGCTGCGCTCGGCTGGAGCTTCACGGCCGGCCGCTTCGGCCGCAGCGTGACGCCGATGCTCGAGATCCTGAACGCGCAGGTCTTCGACCGCGGTCGCCCGGACGACGTCTGGGACCTCGTGCCGCAGCTCCAGGCCGCGCTGTCGCAGCGCCAGCACCTGCTGCTGAGCGTCGGCGTGCGCGTGCCGGTATCGGATCGCGACGAGCGCAGCGTGCGCTTCGTGACCTATCTCTTGTGGGACTGGTACGACGGCGGCTTCACCGAGGGCTGGCGCTGAGGCGCGCCCGCGCAGATCAGGGGGGGCGGATGGGGACGGGAGGGAAGCTGGTTCTCGGGGCCGTGGCGCTCCTCGCGCTCGCGCAGCTGGTGCCGGTCGAGCGCACGAATCCGCCCGTCGAGGAGGAGATCGCGGCCCCGCCCGAGCTGCAGGCCGTGCTGCGCCGCGCCTGCTACGACTGCCACTCGAACGAGTCGCGCTGGCCCTGGTACGCGAAGGTCGCGCCGACCTCCTGGCTCGTCGCCCACGACGTCTCGCACGCTCGCGAGCACCTGAACTTCTCGACCTGGAACGCCTACGGCGAGGAAGAGCGGCGCGAGAACCTCGAGGAGGCGCTCGAGGAGGTCGAGGAGGGCAACATGCCGCTGCCGATCTACCGCTTGATGCACCCGGACGCCGAGCTCTCGGAGGCCGACGTCGCGCTGCTGCGCTCCTTCGCGAAGGCCGCGAGCGCGGCCGCGCCGGCAGCCGCGCGCAGCGGGAGCGGCGGCCACGACCACGGCAGCCACGAGCACTGAGCCGCGCCGCCAGGGCCGGCAGGGGTGCTCTTTGCTGCTAGGGCCAGTAGAGGCGCTTCGCCTCGTCGCGCAGCCAGTCGCGGTGGTCCGGGTGGGCGATCTGGATGATCTGCTCGGCGCGCTCGCGCACGCTGCGGCCGAGCAGCCGCGCGACGCCCTGGTCGGTCACGATCGTGTCGGCGATCTCGCGCGGCACCGAGACGATCTGGCCCTTCGGGAACTGCGGCACGATCGTCGAGACGCTGCCGCCCGAGGCCGTCGAGCGCAGCACCGAGACGTAGCGGCCGTGCTTGCTCAGGTACGCGCCGAGCGCGAAGGCGAGGTGGCCGCCGAGGCCCGAGAAGAGCCTCTCGGCGACCGCATACACGCCGACCTGCCCCGAGAGGTCCACGCAGAGCACGCCGTTGATCGCGAGGATGTGGTCGTGCCGGCTGATCACGCGCGGATCGTTGGTGTACTCGTAGGACTTGAGCTGGAAGAAGGGGTTGTCCGAGATGAACTCGAGGTCCTGCGGGCTGTTGCCGATGTGGCAGGCGACGAAGTGGCCCGGGTGGAGCTCCGCGCGGCGCGAGTTGATGATGCCCTTGCGCGCGAGGCCCACGGTGCCCGCGACGGTCAGCTCGCCGAAGTAGCCGAGGTCGTTGGCGTCGTCGAAGGCGCCGAGCAGCGGCAGCGCGCCGGTGTGCTTGCCGAGGCCGATCTGGATCGTGTCGCCGTCCCGCACCAGCGACTTCAGGTTCGCGGCGATCCTGCGGTCGACCTCGGGAAAGCTCGCGGGATCGGGGTCCGGCCCCGCGAGCAGCGGGCGATCGCCCTCGACGATCACGTCGAGCTGCGACACGTGGATCCACGAGTCGCCGCAGGTGCGCGGGACGTGCGGGCTCGTCTCGGCGAAGACGCGCTTCGCGCGCCCGACGCTCGAGACCGCGTCCCAGCAGGCGTGCCCGACGCAGACGAAGCCGCGCGCGTCCGGCGGCGAGACCACGATCATGAGCACGTCGATCGCCTCGCCCTCCTCGCGTCCCGAGTCCGCGGCCTTGTGCTGCATCATCAGGCAGTAGGGGTGGTGATCGATCAGCCCGGCGGCGAGCGCCTCCTGGTTGTGGGGCAGGATCGGCACCTGGACCTGCAGGTCCCACGCGTCGAGCGCGTCCTTCCGGAACCAGCCGTTGTCCGGGAGCATCACGCTGCGGATCTTGACGCGCGAGAGCTCGCGCTCGCGCGCGGCGAGACACGCGAGGATCGCCGGCGGCGCGTGGGCCGACGGAATCCAGATCAGATCGCCCGAGCGGATCATGCCCGCGGCCTCCTCGGCGCCCACGCGCTTGCGCGCGTACTCGGCGGCGGGGTCCACACTGAGATCGAGCCTGGCCATCGGGTTTCCTCTCGCTTCCGGGGCGCGCCGAGCTTACCCGACGGCGCCGGCCGGTTGTGATCTGCGTCACATCGGCCGTCTCGCGCGCTCTGGTATCAAGGCGGCTTCGGGGGGTGAACGGGCGGCGGCGGGGTGCCACGCGACCACCGGGTCGGGGGGCTCCCGTCGCCGCCTCGCCGTTTCGGGGCCGGGCGCCCGCGCGCCTCACTCGAGCTCGACGACGAGCTCGCTCCCCGCGCTGCGCAGCCGCGCGCGCAGCGCGTCGAGCGCGATGCGCGCAGCGCCGCGGCGATACGGATTCCCGCCGCGCTCGAAGGCCAGCGCCTCCCCGTCGAGGTAGAGCGCGAGCGGGCCCGCGCCGCGCGCGCGCACGCGGTACACGATCTCGAGCGGCCGCCCCGCGAGCTCGACGCGCGCGCGCAGCCCGTCGAGCGCGCGCGGGATCACCGGGTCGAGCGCGAGCGCGGAGTGCGAGAGCGAGAGCCCGAGGAAGCGCTCGCGGACGATCCCGAGCGCGATGCCGGGCCCGCTCGAGTAGACGCGCCAGCCGCCCTCGAGCGGGATCCGGCCCGCGAGCAGCTCGCGATAGCGCTCGCGGCTCTCGTAGCGATCGGCGACCGCGGCGTCCGAGCTCGTCGCATAGCAGTTCGCCTGGCGCAGCCGCGCGGGCGGGACGGCATCCCGGATGCCGATCGGGTTGGCCTGGCGCAGCGCGAGCCAGAGCGCGTCGGCCTCGCCGAGCTGCGCCATCGCCTCCGCGTAGCGCAGGTGGGCGTGCATGTACATGAGCCCGATCTCGCGGCCGAAGAAGCTGCTGCTCTCGGCGCGCTGGAACAGGTGCTGGACGCCGCCGCGGTAGAGGAGCGGCCGATCGAGCAGGCGCGCGCCGTCGGGCGCGAGCAGCTCCGCGCGGAGGATCGCGAGGTGGGCCCGGGCCTGCTCGGCCGTGAAGAGGCCGCCCGTGATCGCGTGGATCATCGACAGCAGGCGGTAGCGGACCCCCGTGCGCCCGTCGCGCGGGTGGAAGAGCAGCTCCGGCCGGCCCTCCGGGTCGAAGAGCGCGAAGCCCGCGACGACGCCGTCGCCGATCAGCTCGCGCTGGAAGTCCGCGCGCACCGCGGCCGCGGCCGCTTCGAGCGCCGCGGCCGGACCCGCGCGGCCGACGCCGCGCAGCGCGCGCGCGAGGCTGCGCAGGGTCTCGTGCTGCAGCGCGACCGTCCAGCTGCTGCAGAGCCGCTCGCGCAGCGCGGGGTCCGCGGGCTGCAGCGAGTCGTCCCAGTCGCCGTGGCCGTAGGCCGCGAGCGAGCTTCCCGGGATCACGCGCGACCCGGCCAGCGCGAGCGCGCGCTCGGCGTGGGCCTGGAGCGCCGCGTGCTCGGCGCGCGCGTCGCCCTCCGGATGGAAGAAGGGGATCCGCGCGTCGAGCAGGCTCGCGTCGCCGCTGGCCTCGAGGTAGCGCGCGAGCGCGAGCAGCGGCCAGAACACGACGTCGCCGTGCGAGTCGGGAGCGCGGATCCCGCGGTCGCGCTCGAAGAAGGTGAACCACTGCGGCCAGTCGCCGTCCGGATTCTGCGCGCGGAACACGCGCAGCAGCAGATCGCGCACGCTGTCGTGGCGGCCGATCGAGAGCAGCCACTCGACGGGGCCCTGGCAGACGTCGCGCGTGCCCCAGCCGCCGCCCGAGAACTGCTCGAGCCCGCGCGGCGCGAGGTAGTGGATCCAGGCGTCGTGGGCGAACCAGCGCAGGATCTCCTGCAGCCGCGCGACGTCGCGCGAGGCCGCGCTCTCGCGCGGCGCCTCGAGCGAGAGCGGTCCCGAGAGCGCGCGCCAGAAGCGCTCGGTGCGCGCGGCGTCGCTGTCCTGCGCGCGCGCGGCGCCGCGCGGGGTGCCGCTCGCGACGAGCTCGCCGCGGATGCACAGGCCCGCGCTCCGCGCGGCGGCCGTCACGAGCACGAGGAAGGGCTGCTCGCGCGAGACGCCGTCGGCGAAGAGCAGCTCGTCCCCGCCGACCTGCTCGAGCTCCGTCCCGGGATCCGGCTCGACCCGGAACGAGCCCTCCGGAAAGCGCCGCCCGAGATCGCTCTCGGCCGCGAAGCGGACCGCGATTCCCGAGGCGTCGCGCGCGCTGCGGACCGGCACGGGCGCAGCGCCGTCGTCGCCTCCGACCGCGACGTGCAGCGACACCAGGAAGCGACACGCCGCACCGGCTCGGACCTCGAGCTCGAGCCCGAGCAGGTGCTCGTCGAGCGCCGCGCGGCTGCGCAGCTCGAGACAGCCCTCCGCGTGCTCGTAGATCCAGCGGGCGCCGTCGGGCGCCATCTCGAAGGCCGAGGGCGTGCCGAGCTGATGCCAGGCGCCGCCGAGCTCTGCGAAGACGCGCAGGCCGTGGCAGCGGAAGAGCCCGAGGTAGCTGCGCGTCGCGGAGAGGAAGCGGCCGATGCCGACGTGGCCCTGGGTCACGAGCGAATGGAAGGCGCCCCCCATCCAGACCGTCGAGCAGAGCGAGGCCTCGTCCGGCACGAGCGCGCTGCCGCTCTTCAGGATCTGCCCGTGGGCGCGCAGGCAGCGGAGCTCCTTCGCGCGCAGCACCACGTGCCGGTCGGCGCCCCGGAAGAAGGAGAGGAGCGCGCCGTCGGCGGCGCGCTCCAGCTCGCGCGGGGCTCCCGGGAAGTGCGCGCCGAGCTCGTGTTCCGCGAGCTCGCGCACTGCGAGCGGTGGGCGCGCGCAGAAGAGGCTCCGCACGGGTCGCGACGCGGCGCGCGGCGCCGCGCGCCAGCCGGGCGCCGCGGCCTCGGGCAGCGCGAGCGCGCGCGAGAGGAGGGCGAGATCGGCCGCGGAGCTCGCGGCCGGGTGGTCGGCCTCGAGCCAGACGCAGAAGCCGCGCTGCGCGGCCGCGCCGGGCGCGAGCGCGATCGGCTCGTCCTGCAGCGCGGCGAGCGAGTGCTCGTGCTGCCAGCGACCCGGAAGCCGCGCGAGCGCGAGTCCGCTCGGGGCGAGGCCGCTGCGCGCGCCCGTTCCGTGGAGCTGCAGCGCGTCGGTCGCGAAGGCGACCGCGCGCGCGAGGCTCGCGACCAGCGCGAGGGGATGGGCGCCGCCGGCGCCGAGGTTCTGGCGCACCGCGAGCGCCACGCCGTGCTCCGGGTGCTCGAGCGGCGTGTAGTCGACGTACTGGCTCACGTAGTACTCGTTGTTGCGCACCGCGCCGGGGTCCGCGAGCGCGAGATCCTGTGCGTAGACGAGGTCGAGCTCGCGCGCCTCGCTCGAGCGGTTCTCGAGCTCGAGGTGCCAGAACCAGGCCGGAGCGGATTCGGCCAGCACGAGCGCGACGCGGAAGTGGATGTCGTCCCAGCTGCCGCGCAGGCGCAGGGCGTCGGCTGCGAGCTCGAGCGCGGCGGGGCTCGTGGGCCCGAGCAGCGCCCGTGCGTCGATGCGCGCGCCGCGCCGGCGCAGGTACAGGTTCGCGGGGCCGCCCTCGAGCTCGTTGCCGGGAAACAGGTTGACGAGCCGGCCCTCGAACTCGATGCGCTCGATCGAGCCGTTCTGGTTCAGCCGGATGCGCAGGCCCGAGGCGCTGCGGAGCTCGTGCGCCACCCTAGCCCGTCGCCGCCGCGGCCTGCGGCGCCGTCCAGCGCCAGGTGCCGTTGCCCGCGAGCTCGATCACCGCATCGTAGGCATCCGGCCCGCTGTCCGGATCGCCGAGCGCGAGGTAGGTGATCTTCGCGTCGCGCAGCCGAGCGAGGCAGCGCGTCACCTGTTCGGGGCCGAGTGCGCTCGAGATCTGGTGCAGCACCGCGACCTCCGGCGCTGCGAGCAGCGCGCGCGCGACCGCGAGCAGCTGCTGATCGGCGAAGGAGAGCACGCTGTCCCAGTCGCGCTCCGCGTCGAGGCCGCCCGCGCGCGCGGCGACGCCCTCGAGCCCGACCGCGTCGAGCGCCGCGAGGATCTCCACATCCTCGACGCGCGCCCTGCGCCGCCCGGCGCGCAGCACGTCGCGCAGGCAGCCCGGCGGGAGATAGGGGCGTTCCGCGAGGAACTGGATCTCGTCCGCGGGCGGCAGCAGGATGCGGCCCTCGCCCGTGGTCCAGATCCCCGCGACCGCGCGGAAGAGCGCGAGCTTCGCGCCCTCGTTCGGGCACGCGACGAGCACGCGCGCTCCGGGCTCGATCGTCGCGTCGAGCGCGCGCACGAGGATGCGGCCGTCGCGCGGCGAGCGCAGCGTGAGCTGCTCGAAGGCCAGCGGACCGGGACGCTCGACGCGCTCGATGCGGCCGCTGGGCTCGGGCACGCGCTGCTCGAGCGCGCGGTCGAGGGTCGAGAGGCGCGCGAGCACGGCCGCATAGGAGGAGATCGACTGGAACTGGGTGACGAAGAGCGAGAAGGCCCCGAGCAGGTGCGAGAAGGCCATCGCCGACTGCGGCACGACGCCGAACTCGACCTCGCCGCGGATGAAGAGCGGCGCGACGATCAGCGCCGGGATGATCTGGATCAGGTAGTTGTAGCCCGAGGTGAAGAAGGTGAGGTTGCGGTTCACCGCGATGATGTGCTGGGCGTTCGTCACGAGGTCCCGGATCCGGTAGCGCAGCCTCGCGCGCAGCTGCAGCTCGCTGTGCAGCAGCGCGATCGACTCGGCGTTCTCGCGCAGGTGCAGGAGATCCGCGCGAAAGCCCGCCTCGCGGTCGAGCTGCTGGTAGTTGAGCAGGATCAGCGGACGCCCGAACATCAGGGTCAGCGCCGAGCCGAGGCCCGCATAGGCCATTCCGACCACGAGCAAGGTCGGGCTGATCGACCAGAGCACGCCCGCAAAGGCCAGGATCGCGAAGCTCGCGTTCAGGACCATGATCAGGAACGAGAGCGTCGTGATCGTGAAGTAGCGGACGTCCTCCGAGATCCGCTGATCCGGGTTCTCGAGCTCGCGGAGCTCCCGCATCCGGTAGTAGGTCCCGCTCGTGAGGTAGAGATCGACTGCGCGGCGCGTCAGCCACTCGCGCCAGAGCAGGCCGAGCCGCTCCTCGGAGTAGCGCAGCAGCGCCGCGACGGCGGTCGAGATCGCGAAGACCGCGAGGTAGAGCGCCGCCATGCGCAGGAAGCCGGGCTGGTCGCGGTGCTCGATCGCGGTCATGAAGTCGCGGCCGACGTAGCTGTTGAGCACGTTCAGGCCGTTGATGCCGACGAGCAGCAGCAGCAGCGCGACGAGCCAGGCCTTGCCGCGGCCGCCGACGGGCGAGCGCAGGAAGCCCGTGACGACCCGCCGGAAGCGAGACCAGACCGAAGTGTCGAAGATGACCCGGTTCGTGTTCATGCGGTCGTTGGCACCGGGGGGGAAGGGCGAGCGTAGCAGCCCGCCGCTTCAGAAGTGCAGGACGACCCGAGCCGGCGAGCGCGCGAGGGTGACGCTCTCTGCGTCGCTGCGCGCGACCGCCGCCAGATCTCCCGAGACCCGCTCGAGCCGGCGCGGCAGCGGGGGACGCAGCTCGATCCCGCCGGGCGGGGAGCCCGCGAGCGCCGAGAGCGAGAGCTCGAGAGCCGTTTCTCCGCGCCGCCGCAGCGAGTAGCGGAGCGGTCCCCAGTAGGTGGGCAGCCTCGCGACGCCGAGCGCTGCGTCCTCGCGGAGCCAGTGCTCCGGCACGCCCGCGGCGAGCACCAGGGCCTGGTCGCCGGGCCGCTCGAACGCGAAGAGCGAGAGCAGCGCGAGCACGTACTCTGCGCCGATCCAGCTGTGCGGCAGGTCGCCGAGATGGGCCGGGCTGCGGGGGTCGCGCCAGGCGATCTCGGGCCACTGGTTCCAGGCGCGCGGCCGGCGGTCGGCGAGCAGGAAGTCGAGCACCTCGTGCGCGTCGACGCGGCGGCCGAGCCGCACGAGCGCGGCCACCATGCGGATCTCGTAGGGCGTGTAGTTGGCCCAGTCCGTCTCGCCGCGCGCGCGCGCGCGCAGCCCCGCGAGATAGGTGTCGCAGCTCCGCGCGAGCGCGTCGGCGGGGAGCGCGGCCGCGGCGTCCGTCCAGACCAGCGCGGCCGCGGTCGCGACCGGATCGAAGTCGGCCCACTCGACGGACGCCGGAACGGTGTCGATCGCGCGCTCGGCCATCGTCGTCTCGATCGACGCGTAGACGCTCTGCCGCAGCGCTGCTGCGAGCGCCGCGATCCGCACGCGCGCGGCGGCGTCGCCCTGCATCCCGGCGAGCTCCGCCGCATCGCCGAGCCCGCGCAGCGCCCAGAAGTCGTCCCAATAGGAGTGGACCGGGTGGGCCAGGTAGCCCTCGTGGCTCGCCGACTCCGGGAGCAGGCCGTGGCGCGCGCGCAGCTCGCCGCGCTCGAAGCGCGCAGTCACGCGCTGGTTCCTGAGCGCCTCGAGGGTGTCGACCGCGCGCAGCGCGCCCGGCCAGAGCTCCGCGAGCAGCGCGCGGTCGCCTGCGAGCCGCTGCTGCTCGGCGATCGCGAAGAGCCACTGGCCGTGGCTGTCGTGCTCGGGCAGCCAGTCGGGGCCCTGCGCGTCGACACAGCAGGGCACGTTGCCGTCGGGCGCCTGGTAGCGCGCGTACCAGCGCAGGAAGTCGCGCACCGGGCCCGGGACTCCCATGCGCAGCAGCGCCGCGGCCATCAGCGCGCCGTCGCGGATCCAGGAGCGCGTGTAGCGCCTCGGGCCCGGCTGCAGCGCGGGGCCGTCGCGCTGGATCAGCACCTGTGCCGTCGCGCTGCGCAGCGCGCGGACCGCGTCGCGCGCGACATCGGGGACCGAGAGCTCCACCTGTGCGAGGCGCTCCCGCCAATGCTGCGTCGCGCGCTCGAGCTCCTCGGAAGCCGAGAGGCGCAGCGCATCGGCGACCGAGCGCAGCCCGTCCCGCTCGCGCGGGTAGGGCAGCGCGAGATCGATCTCGCGCGCCTCGCCCGGTGCGAGCTCGAGGTCGAAGGCGAGCGCGCCGGAGGCCTGGCCGCTCGCGTCCTGCACCTCGCTCCGCGCGGGCAGGGCGCCGCGCGCGAGCCAGAGCGGAATCGGGCCCTGCGCGAAGGCCGAGACGCCGGCGGCGTCCGGCGGGCTCAGCGGCACGACGGGCCGGTCGCCGTTGACCCAGAGCACCGCGTCGCGGAACGCGAGCTCGTGCACCGGGCTGACGCCGCCGAGCCCGCGAAAGGCCTGCCAGGGCGGCGTCGCCTGGAAGGGCCGCAGCGCGGCGAAGAAGCGCAGCGAGCGCTGCGCTGCGCCCGTGTTCTCGAGCCGGTAGCGGACCAGCAGTGCGCTGGGCGCCTCGACGCCGGCCGGGAAGGCAGTGGTCGTGAGCCGCATGCCGCTCCAGTGCCAGCGCGAGGACGGGATCGGCAGCTCGCCGTCGGCCAGCAGCGGCTCCCGACTCACGTCGGCCCAGCAGACGAGGCGCCCCGCGTCCCAGACGAAGGGCTCGAGGCTGAAGCTGCCGCGATCGACCTCGACGAGTCCCTCCTCGTTCTGCAGCGCCGGTGCGGAGCGCGCCTCGATTCCGACCGGAGTCCAGTAGCTCTGCTCGCGGTAGACGAAGCGCGGGAAGAGACCGCGCCGCTCGTGCGCGGCCACGGCCTGCAGGAAGGCCTCCTGCGAGCGCGAGAACTCGTGGGGCTGCACGCGCAGCTCGCGGACGCCGAAGCCCGCGGACCCCGCCGCGCGCTCGAGCCAGAGGCGCAGGAAGCGGGTCTCGAGGTCGGGCAGCGGGAGATAGCTGCGCGGGCCCAGCGCCTCGCGGGCCTCGAAGCGCGTCGTCCAGCGCTCGCCGTCGGGCGAGACCTGCAGCGCGAAGTCGCTCGCCTCGCAGCCGGGCTCCCAGTCGACGATCAGCCCGCCGAGCTCGCGCGGCTCGCCGAAGTCGAGCGCGAGCCACTGCGGCGCCGACGCGTCGGCGCTGCGCCAGGCGCTGTCGGAGCGGCCGTCGCAGGCGCGCTCGGCGCCGGCGCCGGCCGCGGCGCTCGACGCCTCGAGCCGCGGCGCCTGCTTCGGATCGAGGTCCTCGAGCCAGAGCGCGTCGATAAAGAGCGAGCCGCGACCCGCCTCGACCGGTGCGCCGCCGGAGCCCGCGGCGACCGCGAGCTCGAGCGCGCCGAGCTCGCGGATGCTGCCGCCCCCCTGTGGGCCCCAGGCGAAGTCGAGCTCCCGGCTGCGGATCCGCATCGGCTGCCAGTCGCGCGGGGGCGCGAAGCCGTCGCGGTGCTGCCACCAGACGTTCCGGCCCGAGGCGTCGACGAGCTTGAGCTCGAAGCGCAGCGGCGCGGCCTCGCCGCGGAGCCTGAAGCGCAGCGCGAAGCTCGTGGGCAGCGCGCGCGCGAAGCTCCGGCGCGCGACGACGAAGCCCGAGCCGCCGCGGAAGTCGAAGTCGAGGCGCAGCGCCGCGCCCGTGGCGCCGCGCTCCGGACGCAGCTCGAGCTGCGCCTGTCCCGATGCGATGGCGCTCCAGCCGGACAGGTCGCGGAAGTCGTCGAGCAGCTCGCTCTGCACGCGGAGCCCACCCTAGCCCGCATTCATCGCCGGGTCGCCGGGATGGCGTCACTTCTGGGCTGCGAGGAAGGCGATCAGGTCCCGCAGGTCGCGCAGCGGCAGGCTCCTGCCGAGCGGCGGCATCGCGCTCGCAGGGCCGACCCTCTCGCTCACTTCGCTCTTCGGGATCTCGTGCAGCGCCCGGGGCGAGCGCACGCGCAGGAGCTCGGCGGTCTCCTCCTCGAGATCCCCGCTCACGCTCTCGCCGGAGCGGGTCGTGACGCGCACGCTGCGAAAGCCCGGCGTCAGCCGGGCCTGCGGCTCGACGAGCGACTCGAGCAGCTCGGCGGCCGGCTTGTCGCCGGCTCGCGAGAGGTCGGGTCCGACCTGCCCCCCGTGCCCGCCGACGCTGTGGCAGCGCATGCAGTCCCCGCTGCCCTCGAAGACGCTGCGCCCGCGCCCGGGATCGCCGCCCGCCGCCGCAGCGCGATAGGCGGCGAGCGGATCGCCCGCGTCGAGGCTCGCCTCGTAGCGCGCGAGGCGCTCGCGCAGCAGCGCGCTCTCGCGCGCGCGGGCGGCCTCGAGCACATCGAGCGCGAGCTCGGGCGCGAGCGCGCCCGCGATCAGCGCGTCGAGCCGAGCGGCGATCAGCCCGTCGACCTCGGGAGCGTCGAGCCTCGCGAGCGACGCGAGGGCCCGCTGGCGTTCCGACGCCGGCGCGCGCCAGCCGACGCGCCAATCGAGCGCGGAGAGCGCTGCGAACGCAGCCGCGGGATCGAGCCGCACGAGCGCATCGCGCGCCTCGCTGCGCAGCGCGGCGCTCGAGGACGCGAGGGCTCTGCCCAGCGCGGACTCGAGCACGGGTCCGACGCGGCCGGGCGCGGCGCGCGACGCGAGCGCGCGCAGGCTCGCGACGCGGATCTCCTCGCCGAGCCAGAAGCGACCCGCGCTGACCGCGAGCTCGCCGTCGGCGAGCGGAACGCGCTCGTAGCGCAGCGCGACGCGGAAGGCCTCGGCCGCGAGCTCGCCGCGCAGGAGCTCCGGCAGGTGCCGATCCAGCGCGGGCAGGAGCTCGCTCGCGTCGCGCGCGGGCAGCGCGCGGAAGTAGCCGTTCACGGGCTCGCGCGGGCCGGGCGCCGCGAACTCCTCGAGCGCGAGCAGCGCCTGGCGGCGCATCGCGAACGGGTGCTCCGGGTTCCTCGCATAGCGCCCGAGGCGATCGGCCCCGGCGGCGCCCCCGAGCATCAGGTTCGCGTCGATCGCGCGGCGGTGGAGCGCGTAGCTCGTCTGCGAGTCGTCGCCCTGGATCGGCAGCCGCGCGAGGCCCGCGAGCTCGGCGAGCGCGGGCAGCGCCGCGCGGATGCGCAGGTCGTGGATCGCGCGCGCGGCCTCGACCACGAGCCGCGGCTCCGGGTCGCGCAGGAAGTGCGCGATCCGCGCGTCCTGCGCGCGGCGCAGCGCGAGCAGCGCTCCCATCCGCACGGCGGCCGAGGGATCGTCTGCGCGGCCGAGCACGGCGTCGAGATCGCCGATCCGCGCGAGCGCGTGGACCGCTGCGTGGCGCAGGAAGACGTCGGAGTCGCCGTTCGCGCGCAACAGCTCGAAGAGCCCGGGCACGGCCTCGCGCGAGCGCAGCGCGCCGAGCGCGTGCGCGGCCGCGGCGCGCACGCCCGCGTCGGCGTGGCGCAGGTAGGGGAGCATCGCCGGCGCGAGCCAGTCGCAGCCCGCGTCGCCCGCCGTGCGCAGGGCGAGGCCCAGCAGGCGCGGGTCGCCCGCGTCGGCGAAGCCGAAGTCGCGCCAGCCGAGCGGCCGGAGCCGGTCCGCAGCCAGCGTCCAGAGGCCGAAGAGCGCGTGCGCTCGCGCGAGCAGCGGCGCGTCGCCGCCGCGCGCGACGCGCCAGAGCAGCTCGGCGCGGCCGCGGCGCACGAGCTCGGCCTGGGCGCGCTGGCGCAGCCGCCGGTCGGCGTGGCCGAGCAGCGCGGAGAGCGCCGGGTCGCCGAGCTCGCGCACGCCCTCGCGCAGCACGCGCGCGACCTCGCGCGCGCGCGGGTCCGCGTCCGCCCGGGTGTGCCGGCCCGAGTAGAGCTGCTGCTCCGGGCTCGGAAACTGCTGGAAGCGCGAGACGAAGAGGCGCCCGTCCGGACCGAACGCGAAGTCCGTGATCAGCATCCCCCAGACGAACTCGTGCAGGTCGTCGAGCTCGAAGCCCGCGCCGCGGGGCCGCGTCGCGAAGGACCAGATGCCGCTCTCGAGCGAGACGTAGGCGTAGTCGGCGAGGAAGAAGTGCCCGGAATAACGCTCGGGCAGACCCGTCCCGGGGTAGGCGCCGAAGCCCGCAGGGCCCTTTGCGACGTGGCCGATCGGCGGCAGGATCCAGGCGGGCTGGTTCGCGTGCGCGAGCTCCCAATGCCGCTCCGCGTTCCAGGGCCCGCGCAGGTAGTCGCCTTCCAGGCTCTGGTAGGCCTCGGACCAGCCGGAGTCGCCGCCCTCCGGCAGGTAGACGACGCGCGCGAGGTCGCCGCCGTCGCCGTTGTTGTCGCCCGTGAAGAGGTTTCCGAAGTCGTCGAATGCGAGCTCCTGCGGATTCC
>Ga0187893_10003844_pt1 | contig 29569 bp, 28 predicted proteins | sample MA1701074metaG_FD_139574 | JGI IMG/M metagenome (GOLD analysis project Ga0187893, IMG submission 139574) | White microbial mat communities from a basaltic lava cave in the Kipuka Kanohina Cave System on the Island of Hawaii, USA - MA170107-4 metaG ...
CGGTTTTGGGAGGATCTGGCTTTGCCTTCGGGCGACTTGGGGCCGGTGGAAGCCTGGGCGTTCTGGCGATTGGCGAGGACTTGGGCGTCGGTAGCCATGGAAGTGTACTCCTTGTTCAAAATGTGAAGTGAAAAAGAAAAACGCCGGCGACGACGGCCGGCGATGACTGAGGCAAATTTGCCCCTCTATTTCTTATTGTACTGACGGGCGTCTAGTTTTTCGGGGTGGGAGAGTTGCGCAGAATCGACGATTTGTTGAGCGGATTGGGCTTAGAATATTTTCTTCGGTTGTGATCCGCCGGGACGGACCCATGGGTCCGCCACGAGGACGGATGAAAATGGGGCGGCTTGATAGGTTTGCGGAGCTGAAACTAGTAGCTCAGGCGAACGTCGGCATTGCGATGGCAACAGGGACGAACATCGGGATGGAGTCTGCCGGAGTGACGCTCGTGAAGGGAGATCTTCGGGGCATTGCCAGAGCCCTCCGGCTCAGCCGGCCCGGCGTAAGCCCTGTACATGAGGACCGATCCAGAGGGTCCCGCAGGGGAAAATGGAATGCGATTGCAAGAGTCGATAAGTAGAAGTGTCCCATGCAGATGCCAATGGGCGGCCCTTGCTGGATGTGAATCGCGGGATGGATTGTGGTGGTCGGTCTGATCGCCCGGCTTATCTACGCCGCGACTCGCAAAAAGGTAACGACAGTAGATACGGCCGACCGCTTCGAGGCTGCAGGCTTCAAATTCCGGGACAGTGCACTGCCCCAGGAAGCCAACTGCCCTAGGCGATGGCATGACAGGGGAGACGGGGTTGGAAAACGCGGTTGCCATTTCCGCGCCGCCAAGTGATCAACAAGGAGTACCGGGATGAGAACTCAGTCGTTGTTCGTCTCATTTGGCAGATTTTGCACGATGGAGTTCGTTACGAAGAACGTGGCCCCACGTCAGCAAAGGATCGAACCAAAGGCGTGCTTGGAGAATGATTCGAGAACTGCGCAGCCTCGGCTATCGAGTGGAATTAGAGAACCCCCAACAGCCCAATCCAGCATGAGGCGAAGATTTTCGACCCTGGAGGATTGGCGCGCCCCGTAAGCGAATATAGCGCCAGCTTGCACCGCCAACGCACTGACGGCCGGCGGAAGGAAAAGGAGCAGCGGCTGAAACTGCAACTGGTTCAAAAACGGAGATCGGTTGGATGGCCCCATTCACCACAGCAGCCAACGGTTGACATTTGTGCCGCCGGGCTTGTAGGTCTCGGCTTAAGGCAGAGGCCAACACTCCGATGAGAAACTCAACTGGCTACGGAAGAAAATAGAACTTTTTAACCCGCCTACCTTGTCCGGTGTGAACTGGCCGGTTGAGTAGATCCTTTCGTTCGACCGGACGTTCTTGGGCGACTGGATGATATTCCGATCTCAAACAACTCAAGACTTCACAACTATTGTAGTGAGGAGCAAAGGAGACACTGTACTAACTATTCGAATCGAAGTGCGTCAGTAGGGTTCACTGCCGACGCGCGGCGGGCGGGAATGAGCGCTGCGGCGAGTGCCGTCGAGCACAGGACCAAAGTGGCAGCGGCGATCGTTACCGGATCTGTCGGCGTGACGCCGTATAGCTGCGATTCGACAAAACGGCCCAACGCCCAGACGCAAGGCAGCGCAATCGCTGTTCCCCCGGCGATCATCACCAGCGCATCCCGGAGCACCAGCCAGATGGTAGAAAAGCATGTCGCCCCCAGCGCCAATCGAATACCGATCTCGCGGCTGCGCTGGGTCACGACGAAAGACATCACACCGTACAGGCCAACCAGCGAGAGCAGGAGCGCCAGTGCGCCGAAGCTGCCGGAAAGTGCCGACAGCATACGCTCTGTGTTCAGGGATCGGTCGATTTGCTCGTCCAGCGTGCGGAAATAGGTGATTGGCAATGCCGGATCGGCGTTGCGAAGGATCGCCCGAATCGATCGAATGGCTGACTCCGGAGTCCCCCGAAACCTCACGTAAAAATTTGAGCCAGACAGCTCGGCGCCGATGGGAAAGTAGGCTTGCTCCCACTGCTCGCGTACATTACGGTAGCTGATGTCCTGCACGACGCCGATGATCTCGGTATCCGGTTTCGCTTCAGGCCGGGATCCCATAGCGATGTGGGCGCCGAGAGGGTTGCGTCCTCCGAAGTATCGCTTTACAAAGGCTTCGTTGACAATGACCACGCGCCGCCCGTTCTTACTCACCGGCAGCGATTGATTCACCAGGGCGACGTCCAGCGAATCGTGTTCGTTGAAGTCTCGTCCGGCGACAATCCTGGTTCCTAGGGTCTCGAAAAACCCCGGAGTGACGGCATTGATATGGACCTCGCGATCGGTCGTGAATCGTTCACTACTCCGGATCGTCAGAGAGTTGTTCCACGCTCCTCCGAGCAGTAACTGCACACGCGCAGTGGCCGAGGCTTGAGTACTCTCGGAACTGGCGATACCCTCACTAATTCGACGAATGAGCTGGGTTGCTTCCGCGCTCGAGTAGCCATTCAGAGCAGGCCTGATGCCGAACGAGATGAGGCTGGACGTCTCAAACCCCGGACCTTTTGCCAACAGCCCGTGGAGGGTTTGGATAAACAAGCCTGCCGCGATCACCAGAATCAAGGTGAAAGCGATCTGAGCCGTCACAATCCCCCTACGCAACGATATCCCGCCGGAAGGTGTGCCGCCCCGCTCCCGGAGTGAGGACTCTAGCGATTTGCGGCCGGCCTGTAAAGCCGGCACGCAGCCGGCGAGGAAACCGGTGGCCAGGCTTACCAGAAATGCAAAAAGCAACAAGCGCGTATCGACGTTGGCTTCGAGGTGGGTCGCAGCAGTGTTGCGGGGCAGGAATGCGATGAGAGCCCGTATGGCGACGGGCGCCATCACTACGCCGAGCAGTCCACCGGTAAATGCGAGAAGGACACTGTCGGCGAGAAGTTGTCGTCCAATTCTCCCGCGCGACGCTCCCAATGCCAATCTTGTGCTGACTTCCCGATGGCGAGCCGAGCCGCGCGCCAAAAAAAGTCCGGCAACATTCAGGCAAGCCAGGGCCAAGAGCACCACCGTCGCCACGAACAAGACCCAGAGCGGCCGCGAAAAGTCGTGTCGCAGGACAGAATGGCCTTGGGGCGCGGGAGTGAGCGCCAGCGTCGACGCAAGAAACTGCCGCCGCTGTTCGGCGTTGGCTCTTGAGACGTTCGTGCGTCGCGCGTCTTCGTCCAGCATCGCTTTAAACCAGGGTTGCAATCCTGTCTGAGCTTGCGCTAAAGAGACGTTCTGCTTCAACCGGCCGAGGATCTGCACCCAGCGCGTACGACGATCCAGCATTGTGTTGAAGCCGGGAATGGCCCGGGCCGACATGACGGCTGGAATCCAGAGCGATGGAACCTCGCCCACGTCGATGCCATTAAATGCCGGCGCCGCGACCCCGACAACCGTCATCGGGTACTGGTTCACCAGCACCTTTTGGCCCACGATATCTTGCGCGCTTCCGAATTGGTTTTTCCAGAAGTCGTACGAGAGCACAACCACCGGACTCGATCCCGGTGCCTGGTCATCGTCGATCGTCAACAGCCTGCCCAGCGCGGGCCTCACTCCCAGTACCGAAAAGTATGTACCCGATACGAGTTCCGCGGCAGTCAGCCTCGGTTCTCCGCTCGTCGAAAGGTTGATCGTTGTCGTAGCACGGCAGAATACGCCGTCGAAGAATTCCTCTTTCTGCTGGAGATCCCGGCAGATCGGGTACGACATCAAGTTGGCAGTGCCCATGGTCTCGGCATATTGGAAACCGATCCAATCGATGAGAACCAGGCGCTCGGGATGGTCGACCGGGAGCGCGCGCAAAACGACTTGATCGATAAGAGAGTAAAGGGCGGTCGTCGCTCCAATTCCGAGCGCGAGCGAAAGCACCGCCGTTGCCGTAAACGACGGACTCCGGAGAAAAGACCGTGCCGCGAAGCGCAGGTCGTACGAGAAGTCTCGCAGCCATCGAGTGAGCCAGACGTCGCGCACCTCCTCCCGAACCTGTGTTGCGCCCCCGAGTTCCAACGCGGCCCGCCTTCGCGCCTCGGGCCCTGGCAAACCAGAATGGATCAGGTCACTTACCCGGCGGTCGATGTGGTACTTCAATTCGCGATCCAGGTCGCTCTCCAGCTTTCGTAGCCGGAACCAGTTGAGCATTCGCTTCATCGCACGGTACCTCATCAAAAATCAGTTGGACCGCTCCCGTCAGACGAGCCCAGCTATCTTTCTCAACGCGGAGCTGCTTTTGTCCGGAGCGTATCAATGAATAGAACTTGGCCTCGCGTCCCGTTTCTGATTGCTTCCACTCGGCTTTCAGCCAGCCCTTCTGTTCCAGCCGGTGGAGGGCGGGATACAGAGACCCCTGGTTTACGTGGACAACGGATTCGAAATCTGCTCGAGCCGCTGGGCAATTCCGTACCCATGCGCCGGCTCCAAAGAGAGGATCTGGAGAATCAGCATGTCGCCTTGAATAGGAAATCGCGAAGATGACATCAATACCTCAACCTTCTACCACTCAGCATATCACATCAGAGGTTGAAGGATGAGCTGTGCCTGGTTGCGCTCGAATAAGATCCCTCGGGCCGTGTCTAGCGGACAGAGCCCAGTTTCAATTCCGGGTGACGCAACTTGCCGTATTCGCACCAATCCCTAGCGCCAGGCACAGCGTTGCTGCCGCGGTGAAGCCGATACTGCGGCGCAGCGTGCGCAGCCCGTACCGCACCTCCTGTAGCACAGTTTCCAGCGAACGGAACCCCCACGCTTCCTGAGCCGATTCTTGAATTAGAGTCCGGTTGCCGAACTTGACCGTTGCGGCCTTGAGAGCTTGCTCGGGGGGCATGCCCCGATCCATGTTCGCCTCCACCTCTTCGGTGATGTTCATCGAGTAGCCCGTGCTGCCCTTACTGTGTCCCGGGCTGAGATGCACGGTCAGTTCCGTGCCGCCGAGCTGGATTTTGTCGCCGTCTTTTAACCGGCGATCGACGCGAATCGGCTTGAACCGGTTCTCCTCGAGGGCCGGATCGCTCCTGCCCCCATCCATCTTCGAGCGCCGCGGAGTCCCCCTCCGTGGCGTACATCTTGGCGCCCGTCAACTTCTGGATTTCAGCCAGAGCCGCAAGGTGATCGTAGTGCGCCTGCATGGTCAGCAGGATCTTGATGTCTTCCAGTTTGTAGCCCAGTCGGCCAATGCTCTCCCGCATCAACGGAGTCGAATCCTCGAGCCCACTATTGATGAGGATGTGACCTTCCCGGCCGGTGATGAGAAAACAGGCCAAATCCTCCGTCCCGACATAATGCAAGTTCCCCGCAATCTTGTGTGCCGGAAACGGTCGCTTCCACGCATCCCGCTGGGCAAACCCGATGAGGGCAAAAAGTTGGAGGATCAAGACCACGCGCATACGTGCATTATCACGCCCTTCACGGAGCGGGCTCCTAACCCAATGCGAGAATCAGGTGCTGTACAGGCTCGAAACCTGACACCCGGTACCTGAAACGTCGCCCTTGACCCGTGATTTCCGTCGCTCAATACCGCATCCGCCGGCTGAGTTCGCCTACCATGACGTTCGACCAGTACCAGACGTGCTACGAGGACAGCTACCGCAAAGCTGTGGACAATCGTAGTCTTGCTGCTAATCTGGAACAAACTCCCGCGCCAACACCGTCTTCCCCGGTCATCGCACGAAATGAACCCTGCCCCTGCGATTCTAGTAAGAAGTACAAGCGGTGTTGCGGCGCCGACGCCTCGACCCGTCCTCGGAAACAACACAACCCGACACAATCCGACAGTTTTTGGGATTCCTGAAGCCGGCGGCAGCCTGAAAAGTCTGGCTTACATTCTTGCCAGAAGCTGTTGCGGCTTCTCGAGGGCGACTTCATCGCCGGCTTCCAGCCCGGATTCGACCGCGGCGTGGGTGCTGTTGGACTGGCCAAGTTTGATTTCCCGGCGATCCCAATTCGTGCCCCGCTTTACGTAGACGACATCCTTGCCGTTCTCTTGCTGGAGCGCAGCGAGGGGAAGCAGTTTGGCGTTTTGAATCTGAGCTAAACGGACGTCGACGGAGGCTGATAGATCGGGAATAAGGCGATCATGGGAGGCGTTGATCGAAATTTTCACCGGGACGTTGCGTATGTAGAAGCTTTGGCGAAAACCGCCGCTGGCCAAGGCGCCAATCGAGAACATACTGCCGGGGAATTGCATTCCCGGGAACGCATCCAGGCGAATCGTCGTTTTCTGCCCGAGGCGGAACTGGCTGGATTCGGTCTGGTTGATGCTTGCTTCAACCTGCATCTTAGCCGGATTGACGACCTTCATAAAAAGCTGTCCGGGCTGCAGTTGATCGCCTTGCTGCACCAGGTTCCAATCGCCGCCCCGGAACGTTTGCTGGACAACGGCAAGACCATCCATGGGGGACTTGATGATCATTTTCTTCACGTCGTCGAGGTGCCGGCCGCGGTGGCGTTCATGGCGGATCTTGGTGATCTCGAGAATTTTGATTTCGGCCGCATGACTGATGAGCTTTTGCTTGACGTCGGCCTGGGAGCGAACGTAATTGGCTTCGGCTTCCTCTGCAGCGAGTTTGAGAAGCTCCTGGTCAATCACCGTACGAACTTCCGTGGCCCTTGCTTCGAGCGTGGCTTTGTCGAACTCGGCCCTGGCGACCCGGATTGTTTGCTGCAGGTTCTCGCGGTCGACGTCCTGTTCGGCCTTGCGCTTGCGGATATCCGATTCGGCCCGCTCGATGTCGTCACCAATATCGTCTATGTGGTCTTCCACGGACTTGGCATCAATCTGGGCAAGGAGGTCGCCCTTCTTGACTCGGGCGCCAGACTGAATCAGGAACAGCAGAATCATTTCGCGGCCGGAATCAGGACTGCGGACGATCGGAGCAGTGATGTTGAAGAATTCGCGAGAAGCGGTTTGGCCGGCGATACGGGCCGTGACTTCCAACGTTCCAACCGTAACTTTCGCGGTTTTCACGGCTGCGGCGGTGCTCGCCTGACCCGGAGCCGCTTGTGGCGGCTTTAGCAGGAGATGATAGGCAGCGTATCCCCCGCCGCCCAGTAAGGCCAGCAATACGAGCCATTTCCAAGGTTTCCCTTTGGCCGGGGGTTCCGGAACTCTCGGCTGAACCGGAGTGGGGACTGTGGTGGGCGTGGGCCTGGGATTTGAAATGGCGGACATAGGAACTCTCGGGAACTTCCTCTAAGATACAGTAACCGCTACCAGAAGGAAAGGCGGGTGCAAGGGGCGGAAGGTTACTGTCCTCGTTATACTTAGCCGCAAGGTGGAGCGAGCTTTTAGCCTGCAACTGTCCCCCCAACCACTACTACCGGAACGAAGCCACGCGTGTTGCTCGCGTAACCGCCCATCCGGCAACTGCCGCGACTACAGCAACGGACGTAAAAGGGATGTCGAAGCTGCCAGTGGATTTTGTCACCACACCCACGGCCCACATTGCAACGGCTCCGGCAAGCGACCCGGAACCGCCGAGGAGCCCGGCAGCCGTCGAGACATGATCGGAGGAGACTTCCTGTGCCATGGTGAGGTACATCGCGATCCACATGCCCGCTCCGAAGTTGATGACGGCGAGAATCCATGAAAGCATAGCGAGCGAGTCAATCGAGGGAACTGCCGCTGAGAGTGCGAGCAAGAGTGTCGCGGTGAGGAAGACCGTCGGCGTGCGGTTGGGATTGGCCAGCCTTGCCGGACGAGGAGAAGAGCAACCGCACCGGAGGCGAGATAGCCGAGGTCGAGTCCGATGTAGATCATGGTGAGTAGTCCCGCCATTTGCGCGCCTTGGGAAACATGGTCTTGCTGCGAAAAGAAGGTCGGGAGCCAGTTGATCTGGAAGTAAAGGCACGGATTGACCAGGCATGTGACCGTGAAGACCCGCCAGAACTGAGGACCGTGCAGGATTTCACGATAGGCTTTGCGCGCGGAAGACTGAGCCGGGAACCGCACTCAGCCGTTCTACGTGCGGGCGCGTAAGCGGCGCCCAGAGAGCGAACCAGACCAGTCCGAGGGCTCCGACACCAACGAATGCGGCGCGCCACCCCCGCACAGTCGAGACGCCCAGAATGATTCCAGGTGCGATGAGGGCGCCGATGCTCGTACCGCTGGTGAATATGCCATTGCCGAGAGTTCGCTCCTTGGGCGGCAGGACGAGCGAGATCATGCGAAGCGCCGCGGGCCAGTCGGGAGATTCCATCACTCCGAGGAGAAACCGAAAGGCGAACAGGCTGGCGAGTCCGGTGGTGAGGGAAGTGGCGGCAGCCACAGCGGACCACAGCAGAACAGCCGCGTCATAGGCCCAGCGGAGGTTCACCCGGTCGAGGAGGCGCCCAATAGCGAATTGAGCGAACGTGTAGGCGTAATAGAAGACGGAGAAGAGGAGTCCGAGATCGGCATTATCAAGATGCAGCTCGCGTTGAATGGTGGGAGCGAGAATGGATAGGGTTTGCTGGTCGAGATAGTTGAGCGTAGTCGCGAGGAAGAGAAGAATAGCACCTCGACCAAGATATACGGCGGACTCGGGGGAATCGCCTCGCTTGGTTCGACATGCGCATAAGCGGCTAGGTCGGCGACGCGGAACTTCCCGGCGCCACGCGCAAACGGATTTCCGGGCACGGAAACAGCGGAAAGCGACTCTGGAGATCGAGGAACCAACCGCCGAGGTACAGTTGGCTCTTCGCGTGAAAGTAATTCGGCATCGCTCGCTCCACCAGTTCACCGTCGATGTAGTCGGGCTCGGGGCAGTCATCGAATGTCATCTGGAGGTATTCGGCCTCGGTGATGAGAGTTTTCGCGCCCATGCCTTTGAGACCATTATGACGGAAACTCGTGTGGGGCTAGGCCTGGTCTAGGCCCTCGGCTTGCAAGCGGTGCCGGTAGGCCGCCCCAGTGCTGGCGCCACGCTTAAATGTCAGAGACCGCCTCTTTTTGTGGGTAACGAATGGATGCCGGGCACGATCTATTGCACAGACGTCCGCTTTCCGCCTTACCGCGGGTGAGAGAAGAAGGGGCTGAACGTCGTCCGGATGGAGGGCCCTATGCTCTTCCGAGATCGAGCTGAGGCCGGCCAGCTTCTGGCAAAAGCGCTACGCCCGGTGGCGACACCTCTCGCCGGTGCCGCTTCCGATTACGACCCGTTGCTCGAGCAGATCGGTGATGCCCGCTTCGTACTGCTGGGAGAAGCCTCGCATGGTACGCATGAGTTTTATAGTATCCGTGCGGCGATCACTAAGCGACTCATCGAGCAGAAGGGCTTCAACGCTGTAGCCGTGGAGGCAGACTGGCCGGATGCGTACCGGGTGGATCGCTACGTGCGGGGTGTTTCCGCGGATGCGGGCGCTACTGAAGCGCTAGCCGGGTTCAAGCGCTTTCCCCAATGGATGTGGCGCAATGCCGACGTGCTTGATTTCGTCGGATGGTTGCGCGAACACAACGACCGGGTCCGGTCTGAGACACAAAAGGCCGGGTTCTACGGGCTCGATCTGTATAGTCTTTATACCTCCATGGAAGCTGTGGTCCGCTATCTCGAGAAAATTGATCCGGAGGCGGCCCGGCGCGCGCGCAATCGATATTCCTGTTTTGAAGACTTCGGCGAGGATTCGGAAGCTTACGGCATTTCCACGGGCCGCGATCTTGCCGAGTCCTGCGAGAAAGAAGTCGTTGCGCAGCTCCTGGAACTCCAAAGACGGAGTGCCGATTACGCTCGCCGGGACGGTCTCGTCGCTATAGACGAATTCTTTTCTGCTGAACAGAATGCGCGGCTGGTCAGGGACGCCGAGCAATACTACCGCCTGATGTTTCGCGGTCGGGCCTCCTCATGGAACCTGCGCGACCACCACATGACTGAGACGCTGGAAGCGCTCGCGGCTCATTTGAGCGGCGTGCGAGGAACCGAGTCAAAAGTGGTTGTGTGGGAGCATAACTCGCATTTGGGCGATTCTCGCGCGACGGAGATGGGAGAACGGGGCGAATGGAACGTGGGGCAGCTCGTGCGCGAGCATCATGACCGGGAAGTCTTTCTGTTGGGTTTCACCACATATACCGGTACAGTCACGGCCGCTTCTGATTGGGGCGGACTGGCGGAGCGCAAGGCCGTCCGACCCGCGCTTCCAGGGAGCTACGAAGCCTTGTTCCACAGGCTGGATCTCCCGTGGTTTCTGCTCGGGTTTCGCAGTCGTAAGGACATTCCACGGGAGTTATGGGAGCCGCGCCTGGAGCGGGCGATCGGGGTCATCTATCGACCTGAAACGGAGCGTCTTAGTCACTACTTTCGTGCTCGGCTGCCGGAACAGTTCGATGCCGTGATTCATTTGGATACCACTCGGGCCGTGGAACCTCTGGAGCCAAGCGCGACATGGCAGACCGGAGAAGTTTGGGAGACATTTCCCGTAGGAGTGTAGGACCATGCCGGAAACCCTAGCGCAGGCCAGTGAGCATCGAGTTGTCCGGATACCGGTCGACTCGGTCCATCTCGATGGCAACCTAAGTATTCCGAAGCAGCCATTCGGTGTCGTGCTCTTCGCACACGGCACTGGAAGTGGCCGCTTCAGTCCCCGCAATCAGTATGTCGCCCGCAGACTTCACCAGCTAGGCCTTGCGACCCTACTGATCGATCTCTTCACACCGGAGGAGGAAGCTCTGGATCTCCAGACCCTCCATCTGCGTTTTGATATTGCCCTGCTGAGCGAAAGACTCATCGACGCTTCCCGATGGTTAGCCGATAATCCCGAGACCCGTACTCTTCCGATCGGATACTTCGGGGCCAGCACCGGCGCCGGTGCGGCGCTTTCTGCAGCCGCCGAACATCCCCAGAGAATAGGGGCAGTAGTGTCGCGCGGCGGAAGGCCCGATCTGGCTGGCTCGGCTCTTGCCCGGGTGAAGGCCCCTACACTTCTCATTGTTGGCGGGAACGACTATCCAGTGGTTGAGATGAACCGGATCGCGCTCCGGAAGCTCAATGTGGAAAAGAAATTGCAAATCGTCCACGGAGCGTCGCATCTGTTCGAGGAGCCAGGCGCCCTGGAGGAAGTGTCTCGACTGGCGGGCCAATGGTTTGAACACTATCTTGAAGTTCCCGTAGAAAGGAGAAGCACATGACGTGCAAAGAACTAATGACCCCGGACCCGATCTGCTGTTCGCCGGATGAATCGTCGGTGAGGATCGCCAAGCTGATGATGACTCAGAACATCGGCTCTGTGCCGATCTGTGAAGATCGCTACGGAAAAAAGCTGCTGGGCATCGTCACCGATCGTGACCTCGCCTTGAAGATTCTTGCGGCGGGCCGGGATGCGGCTCGCACCACTGCCAAGGATGTGATGACACGGCAGCCTGTCACGTGTCGCGGCGACGACGACCTGGAAGTTGCGCTGGATGCCATGGAAAAGAATCAGGTAAGGCGCATCCCGGTTGTGAATGAGAACGGCCAGCTCATTGGCATCATCGCGCAAGCCGACATCGCCGTCCGGGGCCGGAAACCGCAGAAGACAGCGGAAGTAGTCGAAGAAATATCACGGCCAAGTGCAAAAGCCGCGTATGCATAGTCGGAGCAAAGGAGAGTAAGTCATGGCAGACGTGAAAGTAGAAAAGAAAGGTTCGGAAGAATCGAAAGGCCTCGAACGGCAGAATCGAGGCTGGAGAAGTGAGCTCTTTCCAGGCTTCTGGTCGAGTCCAACGAGTATGTTCACCATGAACCCGTTCAGCCTCATGCGGCGATTCTCAGAGGAAATGGATCGCGCCTTTTCCTCGGGCTGGTCTCGCCCCATGTCCATGTGGGACGAAAGGGTCGGCTGGTCACCCACGATGGAAGTGATCGAGCGGGACGGCAATCTCATCGTCCATGCCGACCTGCCCGGAATTAACCAAAACGACGTCAAGGTCGAGGTTACCGACGATGGATTGGTGATTCAAGGTGAACGGAAATCCGAGTATGAGAAGGAGACTGGCTCGGGCTATCACTCCGAGCGGAGCTACGGCAAATTCTACAGAAGCATTCCGCTCCCGGCGGATGCCAAAGTCGAACAGGCTCGCGCGGAATTCAAGAACGGCGTCTTGGAGGTCTCTATTCCGGTGCCGGATGGGCAGCGAAGACGGCGGCAGATTCCAGTGACCACAAGCGGCGAAAGGAAACCCGCCGGCGCGGAGATGTCTTCACAAAAACAGGAAGGTAAAGCAGCAGCCGGTTGAGAGTTGTTGTGGGGCGGGTCGGAGTGGCCCACCCCACTTTCGAAAACAGGGAGTTGGAAATCATGACCAGGAATCCTCTTTTGCGCTTGCAAGAGCATGGCCAGAGCGTCTGGCTTGACTCTCTCGGCCGCAGCCTGATCCGGACCGGTCAACTCAAAACGCTCATCCATTCAGATGGTCTCTCCGGCGTGACTTCAAATCCGGCAATTTTCGAGAAGGCAATCGACGGCAGCGATGATTACGAAGCAGAGATTCGAAACCTGCGGGATCACGGCAAGACACCGACGGAAATCTACGAAACACTGGCAGTCAAGGATATTCAGGATGCAGCGGACCTGCTTCAACCGGTATATCAGAGGACCAGTGGCAGCGATGGTTACGTAAGCCTGGAGGTCTCGCCCAGATTTGCCCATAACACCCGAGCCACGGTCGAGGAAGCGAGGCGGCTCTGGGACGCGGTGGACCGTCCGAATGTGATGATCAAGATTCCGGCTACGAAGGACGGCCTGCACGCCATTACCCAGTGTATAGCGGATGGCCTCAACATTAATGTTACTTTGCTGTTTGGCCTGCCGCGCTATCGAGAGGTTGCCGGGGCCTACATCAGCGGCCTTGAGCAGCGGGTGCAACGAAATGAAGACCTGCGGAATGTGCGGTCAGTTGCAAGCTTTTTTTTGAGCCGCATCGATGTGTTGATCGATGAGAAGCTAGCCGAAATGGAGCGATCCGGAGGACAACAGGCCGGACAGGCGCGCGAGCTGCGCGGATCTGTAGCTATCGCGAGCGCGAAGCTCGCATACCAGATATACCGGGAAATTTTCTACGGCAACTCATTCCGGACGCTCGAGAAGCTAGGGGCCCGGAAGCAGTGGCTTCTATGGGGGAGTACCGGCACAAAATCCAAGGAATACAGCGATGTGAAGTACGTGGAAGATCTCATCGGGCCCGAGACGATCAATACCATGCCACTCGAAACCATGGACGCCTATCGTGACCATGGCAATCCGGCGTCAAGACTCGAGCAGGGACTCAATGAGGCACGTAGCATCATGCAGAACCTCGACTCAATCGGGATCGGTATTGATGGGGTGACACACAAACTCGAAGAAGAAGGCATAGACAAGTTCGTGAAGCCGTTCGACAAGCTAATCAAGCATCTGGCTCAGGAGACCATTCCGGCGTCGGTCTCTTGACCAGTTCGACGTAGCGCCCGCTTCAGCATGCTGCTGTGGGTTCAGCCCACGGTTGAAACGTTTGACCAGGTCAGAATGTCAATGCCATAAGGAGAATTGTATGACTTCTCGTACAAGGACCGTGTTGCTGGTGCTACTGTTGGTGTCCGTGGGCGCAGTCCTCGGGGGATTCGTCAAGTGGAGGAATGGACGTGCTACCGCCTTTGCGGTCGGCAGTGTGGGCAATGTTGGCGGTCAGGTGTCCCTTCAAAATGGCTTCGAGCCGGTGGTGAAGAAGGTCTTGCCAACCGTGGTGAATATCGCGTCCTCGAAAGTGGTGAAATCCCCGCTCCTCTCCGATCCGCTCTTTCGCCAGTTCTTCGAAAACAACTTTGGCCGGCAGTTCCGCGCGCCGCGCGAGCAACGCCAGCAGAGTCTTGGCTCCGGGGTGATTACAACTCAAGATGGTTATATTCTGACCAATAGCCATGTGGTCGAAGGCGCCGACGACGTTAAGATCTCGCTGTCTGACCGCCGCGAATTTGATGCGAAAGTGATCGGAACCGACAACAGATCCGATCTCGCGGTGATCAAGATCAATGCGAAAGACCTTCCCTTTGCCAGCTTCGGCGCGCCCGACCGCGTCAACGTCGGGGACTTTGCGCTGGCGATCGGGAATCCGTTTGGCGTTGGGCAAACCGTAACGATGGGAATCATCAGCGCCACCGGCAGAGGCGGTTTGGGAATCGAGGACTATGAGGACTTTATTCAAACCGACGCTGCCATCAACCCCGGCAATTCTGGCGGCGCCCTCGTCAATGTGAACGGCACTCTCATTGGCATCAATACAGCCATCCTTACCGGAGGTGGCGGTGGCAGCCAAGGCGTAGGGTTCGCGATTCCGATGACGATGGCGCGAAACGTGATGGACCAAATCATTAAGACGGGGAAAGTTGTCCGCGGGTGGCTCGGTGTATCGGTTCAAACCATGAACCGGGATATGGCGAAGGCTTTCAACTTGCCTGGGGAGCCTCGAGGAGCTCTGATCGGCGACGTGACGCCCCAGAGTCCCGCCGAGAAAGTTGGACTCCGCAAGGGCGACATTATCCTGGTCGTGGATGGAACCGAACTCAGGGACAGCCGCCAGCTCAGCCTGAGAATCTCGCAGATGAGTCCCGGAAACACAGTAAAGCTTCGGATCTTCCGGGATGGAAAGGAGACCGAGCATTCGGTAACACTGGGTGAGATGCCAGCGCGTGAAAGCGGCGAAGCTCTAGGTGCTGTTAAGCCGGACTCTGGATCGCGGCTGGGGATCGCCGTCGAGCCCCTCACGCCATCCATTAAGCAGGAACTCAAATTGCCGGCGAGCACGACTGGACTCGTCATCGCCGAGATTGAGCCTGGTAGCGCCGCGGCGGAAGCCGGGCTTCAGCCTGGAGATATCATCCAGGAGGTCAATCGAAAGCCTATTGAGGATGTAACTGCGTTCCAACAACTTGTCAGATCCGCCAAGGAGCCTTTGCTCCTGCTCGTCAACCGTAGAGGCAGCCACCGCTTCGTTACAGTGCAGCCGCGATAGCCCGTGGCCGACCACACTCAGCCGTGTTTCCGCTCCTCAACTCTGGGCAGCGCTTCACAGGATTTCCATTCCGATATCTACATATACTCCGCCCTCTACCAATTCCAACGGCTGGGAGACTCCATCCAACTCGGCAGCGATTTGGCCCAGAGCTGCAAAGTTCGGTAGGGTCCAGACGGCGAGGCCGCCGGGCGGCGGCCCGAGCCGCCCGATGCGCTGAATGAGCAGATTCAAAGTAAGACGCCCATGCTGTCTCGCACGCTCTTCGAAAAAGCTGCGGATAGCGGCAGCGGATCCGGCGGGACGAAACTTCTCTAAGTAGTAAACACCATCCCGGGCTCGGACGGGATCGATGAGAGCCTCGTAGCATCCAGCCAAATCGATCCGAGCCACCCGCGTCATAGTCGCCTCATCCCCCACCTCCCCGCGCGCGCGGAACGCTCTTTCCCAGTCGTCCAGCCTTTCAAAGCCGGACTTCGCGGTGTACCAGACCCCGATGTACTCCGGCCCGGATCCCAGCCGCCAAGTAAGACCGGCGTTCAGGATGAGCCGATCCTCGGAGAAGCCGGATTCCCATTTCTGTTGAACTCTCTTGACAGTACGATGAAAGTCGGCTAACTCAATCTGAGGCCGGCGGCTGATATATTCAACGTAAATCACGTCCTACCATCTTGGGACAATCGGAAGGTGTTCAGTCGCACGCGGATTCCCGACCATGGAGGTCTGCGCCGCCGTCTGCATTCTCCTCGCGAGTTCCTCGTATCTCGCCACTCGGTCCCGGTCGAGTTTCACACCAAGGCCCGGCCCGGGCGGCACGCGCATCCCGCCGCATTCGTGCGGCAGCTTCCCACCGGCAATAATGTCATCGGTCAGGTGGTGATAGTGCGCGTCGGCTGCATGGCTCAAGGTCGGCAAACATACCGCCAGGTGTAACTGAGCGGCCATGGAAATTCCCAGCTCGCCCTGGCTATGCAATGCCACATCGACGTTAAGGAACTCGAGTGCTGCCGCAGCGCGCCGCGCTTGCCGCAACCCCGCATAGAAGTGAGGATCGACGAGAACGACATCCACTGCGTCGAGTAGCGCCATGGGAGCGAAATCTTCCGGCGTCACGACCGCCATGTTGGAAGCCAGAGGGAGCCAAGGACACTGCGCGTTGACTCGCGCCATCCCGCGCAAACCCCAGGTGGGGTCTTCCAGAAACTCCAGATCGCAATCGCGCAGCCGGTGGGCCACGCGTAGCGCCGTGCCGACGGACCAGGCGGCGTTGGGATCTACGCGCAGACGAAGCTTCGGAAACGCCTCCCGCAGAGCCACAACCACTTCGATTTCCTCCTCCGGCGGAAAGACACCGGCTTTGAACTTCAACGTCTCGAATCCACATTGGGACACGATCTCGCCGGTGTAAGCAATCATCGTCGCGGCATCCTGGATGGCGCCGCGTCCCTGCTCGTCCGCGTACCGGTAAAACAGATACGCGATCAACGGGATGTGATCTCGCAACGGACCACCCAGCAGGTCATGGACTGGACGTCCTATGGCCTGGCCCTGGATGTCGAGACAGGCGATTTCGATCGCGGCAAAGGTGTGATTCACATTGCCGAACAATCGCGTCTCGGAGGGAGCGCCGATCTGCCAGCGCAGGCGCTCGGTATGAAAGGGGTCCGCGCCCAGGATTTGCGGGATCGACTCGCGAAGTCGCGCCTCGCGCGGCGCGCCGGCATTGCATTCGCCGAGGCCGATGAGGCCCTCGTCGGTCTCCACTTCGACGATCAGGCGGTGTATTGCCGCGTCGGCTCCGGTCGAGTAGCGCAAAGGTGCTTGAACGGGCACGCTGACCGGCGTAATGCGGACGTCCTTTATCCTCATCGGGCTTCTACCATTCCGCGCCAGCCGTCAGAGCTATCGCCTGGCCCGTCAGGCCGCGAGCTGCTTCGCTAGCCAGATAGAGCATCAGATCCGCCTGCTCCTCGGGTTCGGTGATGCGCTTCATAGGGTAGGCAGCGACGGTCTGTTCCCAAATCTTTTGGTAGGAGATGCCCTTCAACTTTGCCTGCTCCTGCATGGCGAACTCCGCGCGCTCGGTTCGGACCCAAGCAGGGCAGATCATGTTGACTGTGATCCCACACGCAGCGACTTCGAGAGCGAGACCGCGGGTCAAACCGAGCAGTCCTGTCTTGGCGCTGCACTTGGCGGTCCAGGCTGGCTCGCAGCGAAAGGATGATGTGGCCGCCACATAGATAATGCGTCCCCACCTTTGCGCGAGCATAGTTGAGAGGACAGCCTTGCTGCACCGGTAGCAACCGGTGAGGTCGACGTCCACCACTTTCGCCCATTCCTCCTCACCCTGGTCCAAGACGTTGCCGAAGTGAGAATAACCGTGGGAGCAAATGAGGATGTCGATGCGGCCAAACTTCTCGACAGCCGCCGCGGCCATCGCCTGGACTTCCGCCATCCGCCGCACATCCACGAGCACGCCGATGGCCTCATAACCGGCCTCCTGCAGCATTGGAATCGCGCGGTCCAGCTTAGCCTGGTTCTTTGTGGCCACGCAAAGTCTTGCGCCCTCGGCGCCGAACCGGCGGGCCGTCGCTAGGCCGATGCCGCTCGCCCCGCCAGTGATCACTGCCACTTTGCCCTCGAGTATCACGTTGCCACCGACAAACTATAGCTCAACAACCCAGTCAATAGTTGCGCGGACGGCGCCGGCTAATCTGGGGTAGTTTGTGGAACCAACCATGCTACGGATTCCGCGCGTACCTTTTCTGGCGGACACATTTCATGAGGCTGTTGCGAAACCCCAAGGAACGGTGGGCCATGGGCGCCGCGCGGCGCGCGTGTACGCTCGCGCGAAGTCGGGACCAGGTCTTTCAGGACGGTTACCAGGCTTACTCGATGTGCCCGGATGGAGAAGTGCGCCGGTTGGGTCAAGCGAAGCTTTGATGGGGGCTTCCCAAGGAAATGGCAATTCCGCCCGCCGCAAATCTGGCGTCAGGCCGGATGTGCTCGGTTCGCACGTAGCCCAGCGCCACAACGTATCCCTGGGCTGGTGAATAGGCGGACGACGTAATTTCGCCAACCTCTTTGCCGTCGAGCAAGAGCTTGGTTTGCGGCGGAACCGGATCCGTCGTAGCGGCCGTAAGGGAAACGAGCTTCCACTTCACCTTGCCGCGCGAACGGACTCGCTCGACAATCTCCTGGCCCAGATAGCAACCCTTGGTGAAGTGGATTGCGTGCATCTGCTGGGTCTCCTGTGGGATTTGATCAGCAGTGATGTCGATGCCATAGCGGGGTTTGCCATGCTCCAGACGAACGATGTCGAGCTCAGCGGCGGACACGGCGATGGCTCCGGAGGCCAGCAGTTGCGACTGCACACGCTTCCCGGCCTCGGCGGGAGCGAAGAGGCGAAGACCGGGGACGCCGGAAGCTGAGATGCCCGCCGCGAGAACATCATTCAGCCCACTGCGGGCCAGGATACTGTCCGCATCGGGACCCTCCAGGCCAAACACGGCGGTCTGCTCGGTGCGGTCCTCCAAAACGGCATCGTCGGCGATGATGTAGTGATCGAGGTGATTGTAGAGGAACTGCCGGGTTTCGGGTTCGCTGTCGAGCAAAAGAGCGCCTTGGGTGCAGATCACATAGGCGTCGGCCAGGATGCGGCCTTGTGCATTCAGAAAGAAAGTATAGGTCGACTGCCCCGGCTGTAACTGCTCGACGTGATTGGTGGACATGGCATGCAGCAGCCGGGCGCGATCCTCCCCTGTGACGACTATGTGACCGCGGCCAGATAGAGTGAGGAGGGCTGCTCCCTCACGAAACGCTTGATATCCGGAAGCGATCATTTCGTCGACAAGTAGCGCAGAATCGCTGACAGCAATACGATCAGCCCTGCGGAACCGAGAATCCCCGTAATCCTTCGCACGCGCCTGGCTTCATCCGATGGCTTTGTCACCACAATCCAGCCGACCGCGAACACGTGCAACGCCAGCAGAAACTTGATGCCGAATACCATGTGATACCCCGGCTGAAACGCCGTCTTGGTGAGAAGGTTGTACAGACCGCTGGCGAGGAGTCCGAGAATGCCCAGCTTCACAACCCGGGCATACGCCCCACGTCCGAACACGAGCGCACCCAAGACCGCAATGGCGGAGGCGATGTGCAGGAATCGCGAAGCAATTCCAATGATGTCCGCGATCTGCATTCCCATCTCAGGATACGACATCGGCTGCGTATACAATCAACACGTATACAATCAACAAATGATCCATGAGATCCTCCCAGTGGGGATGCTGCAGTGCAACTGCTCGATCTTCGGAGATGAGACCACTCGCGAAGCAATTGTCGTCGATCCCGGCGACAACATCGATCAGATTCAACAGATCCTGGCGAAACATAGCCTTCGCGTGAAGGCAATCGTGATCACGCACGCTCACATCGATCACATTGGCGGAGCCGCCAAACTCAAAAAGGCCACACAGGCCCCTGTTTACATGAACGCAAACGATCAAGAGCTCTACGATCAGTTGGACGTGCAGGCGACGTGGTTGGGCACGGCACCCCCCACACGAACAGAGATCGACACGCAGGTTAAAGATGGTGACCGGCTTCAGCTGGGGGAGCGTGACTTTCACGTTCTTCATACCCCGGGCCATACCCAAGGAAGCTTGTGTTTGTGGATTCCGGCAGAGAATAAGCTGATCGCCGGGGACACGCTGTTCCATGACTCGATCGGACGCACGGACCTGCCGGGCGGCAATCACCGGCAGATTCTGCGGTCGATTAAGGACAAGCTATTTCCCTTGCCGGATGATGCGGTGGTGATTCCTGGTCATGGTCAAAACACGACGATCGGGCGCGAGAAGGAATTCAATTTCTTCCTGCAGGATTTGTAAGCTGGGGGGCGGCGTTCCTATTGACGATCCGTCAAGTCTTGCCGCGGAACAGGAATACAAGATCGATAATCAAAATGATGACAACCATGGTCTCCAGGATGAGGGCACTCGATTGATGGATACGCTCGGTCATCAAGCGGTATAGTTCCCCGGCAGTTTGTAACTTATCGACCACGAGGCGGCGGTAATCCGACACCCCGACTTTCTCTGCGACCAGGCGGTAGAGCCGCGCGGCGAACATATCACTGAGAAACTTCGCCGCGTTGTCGGCGCGTTCCGTTAATTCATAGACGTCGAGCCGAACGGTGTTCAATCGCTCCGCCTCTCTTGCAAGCCGCCATCGCCGCCAGAAGCCCGTGCCCTCATCGAGCAGCCGATAGACCTCGCGGAGTGTGCGTGTGAGGAACTCATCGTAGAAGCGAAACTCCAACAACTGCGTATTAGCGTACTCGATTAACCGGATTGTCGCCTCCGCCCCAGCAGGAGTGTCGTAGACGCATGCCGCCGACCAACCCGCCACGATGAGATCGTTGGGATAGTATGACAATCGCGAGGCGAGAACGTGGCCTTGCTCTTCAGTGGCCAGAGGATTAGCGTCTCCACGCACGATCTGCGCGATCTTGCCTCCGCACCGTGCCAATAATTCCTCGGCCGAAAGTACACCGCTGCTACCGGGGAATGGATCGAGGCGGATGATGGTATAGTCCTCGCTGAGATGGGGATCGTAGGGCTTGACCAGGGCGGAGCTCACGGCTCCCAGACGTCTCCGAACCTGTTCAGCGGCCGCGGTTTCTGCCGCCGGGGCCGCGATCCATCGCTCGCACAGTTCGATCAGTTCCTGCCACTCAAGGTCGAACGCGCGCTCCAACCGTAGAGACACGACTCCGTAACTGAAATAGTGCATTTCCCCGTGGAACGGCTCATTTTTAGCGAACTCGACTTCACCCAGGGACTGGACTGCAGGAGGGGGTTCAAACCACACCTGTGTTTGCCCAGGCTGATGAGCGGCCAGTTTGTGCCGCACCTCCGGGCCCCCAAGCAATCTCTTCAGCTCATCCATCAGGATGGCTTCGCAGACGTCAAACAATTGGAAAACAAACAAGGACCCGCGCGCGCGCATGGTGCCCCCATCCACCATGACTTAGGCAACCTCTAGCGGTCCGCACAGCCGACAGGTGAACGCATAAGGTCTCCACACGGCGGCTATTTAGCACCCTTCAACTCGACGAACACCATCTCGAACGCCCGTGACCCCAGATTCCGCTCCGCATGATTGGCCTTCCCGCCCTTGGACACGTGACTCTTCCTATTCCGCACAGTCGACCCTCGCCCGTTGGGCAGAGTTACTCTGGCGGACTGATCCGTCATGTACACCGTTACCCTGGGCAGCACATGTTCATGGAGAGCAGTCTTTTCTTTGGGCGCCACTCGCATGCGCAACACTCGCACCTGGTCATTCTCGAATTCCAGCTTGTGATGAGCGGCCGCCACCTTCAGCGGATCCTGCTCCGGCCAAGTCACTTGGCCCGGCCCAGTCTTGATCTCCACTTCGACGATGTGATAGGTCGTTCCACCCACGTTCTCGCTGGTATGCATCCCACCGGCAGGGTCCCATCGGACCTCTCCCGCCTGGAATTCGATATCCTTGACCTCGCCGTCTTCAAACGCCAAGCGTATCTTTCCCGGATCGAGATGGACCATCACCCGATTCACATCATGCTTGTGCGGGCGGCTCTTGGCGCCCGGCGTGTTTTCAGCCAACACAACTTTAACTTGGGCGTCCTCGAGCAACACCTTCGATGCCGTGAATGATGGTAGAGCTGCCGCGAAAACCAGGAACCAACGATGCATCACCGGGCAGGATAGCAGACCGCGCCACTCAGGGCCGCAGGAACTTTGCCAGGAACCGGTAGATCTCCAAGCGCGACTCTCGAGCGAGCTTTGTGTCCAGCCGGTTGAAGGCGTGTCCGCCCGGGGCGTTCTCGTAGATCTTGTGCTCAAACTTCTTCCCGGCAGCCTGCAGCGCCGCGATCAAACGCCGCACTTCGAGCACATTTACATCCTCATCGTTCGTGTTGGTATGGATGAGCAAAGGCGTCGCCAGCTTGTGCGCGTGTGTCACCGGGGACCGTCGCAGATACTCGCTCACATTTTCCTCGGCCGTCTTGCCGATGTGATAGGACGCGGAGAACAAGCGCCGGTATGAATCGGTCTTGTAACCCATCCGCGCCACCAGATCGCTCACCGGCACGCCAGCATAGGCCACGGCAAAGTCAGACGGGTGTTCAAATATGTTCATCAACGCAATCATTCCTCCGTGACTCCAACCCAGGATCCCCACACGTGCCGGATCCAGAAACGGGTGCGTTTCGAGTATCCAGTTCCGCGCCGCATAGACATCGTCATTCTCGCGGCCGCCATAGTCGATCAGCTCATAGAACCGCCGCCCGTATCCCGTCGACCCCCGGTAATCCGGTGCGATCACGCAGTATCCTTGCTCGATCAACTCCCGAATGATATGAGCCGATCCTGTATTGAAATTGGAATGCACGCCTCCGTGGATGTAAACCAGGAGCGGATGCTTCCGGTTGCGATCGAGGTTCTTGGGTAGAAATGTGTAAGCCCGTACGATCACCGGATTCCCAGCTCCCTGTCCTGTTGGATTCGACTCCTTGGCCGGCGGCGCGCTGGTGTAGCTTACCTTGTCGATATCCGCAATCGCGCCCAGCTTGAAGTACCAGACAGCGTCATCGATCGCCTTTTGGGTTTCATCCCGTCCGTGATCGTGTTCGACCCGCGCCGGTGCTTGTGCCAGCGCAACGATAGAGAGGATCAGCAGCAGGAAAATCATCTTGCCAGTGTACTGCGGTTAAGCCATTGCAGCGGATTAAGGTGAAGTAACTGCCCGACCAGCGTTTTGGGTCAGATCGTCCCGATATACGACTCCACCCTTCATGACAAACCTCACTCGCTCCAGTTCGGTGATGTCCTTGAGCGGGTCGCCCTTCACCGCGATGAGATCAGCGAGCTTCCCTATCTGGATTGCGCCGACACGGTCCGCCCACCCTATCGCCTCCGCTGCGACTCTCGTCGTGGAGACGATCGCATGCATCGGAGCCTCGCCCCATTTGGCGCGGATGGCGACCTCGCGGGCATTCTGCCCATGCGGAAATACGCCTGCGTCGGTGCCGAAAGGAATCGGAATGCCGGCTCGAAGGGCTTTCGCAATGCTGTTCCCCGCCATGTCACCGAGCCGGCGCTGGCGCTCGATCTCGGAAGTTGGTACGCCCATGGACTGCCCCCGTTCCAGAATCAACTTGCCGACCAGGAGTGTCGGAACAAAGTAAGCACCGTGCGATTTCAGAAGCTCGATCGCCTCGTCGTCCAGCATGGTTCCATGGTCGATCGTGCGCACGCCAGCTTTCAGCGCCGCTTTGATTCCGGCCGTTCCATGGGCGTGCGCGGCGACGAATCGTCCCCAACGGCTGGCTTCCTCCACCGCGACTCGAAGCTCCTCGTCAGAATACTGTTGCGCCGCGGGTGAGATTCCTTTTGACAGGACAGCGCCCGTAGCCAGTATCTTGATAAAGTCGGCGCCGTGTTTCAGATTCGTGCGAACCGCTTTGCGGACCTCGTCTACGCCATCGGCGAGATTCTGGACCAGCGGAACCTGAACGTAAGGCGAGAACTGCCTGGCGTCACCGGCGCCGCCAGTGGCCGAGACGTAATTGCCCGCAACCTGGAGCCGCGGTCCGGGAACCGCGCCCTTGACGATCGCATCCCGAAGATCGACGTCCGTGAACGGCCAGGTCGGGCCCATGTCGCGGCAGGTCGTAAATCCAGCCATGAGTGTGTCGCGGGCGTTTTTCACCCCGTAGATGGCCGCCTGGCTCGGCGTAGTCTTCAGGAGCTCCTCCTCCCAATGCACACCCACTTCACCCATCAGATGAGTGTGAAGATCGATCAGCCCTGGGAGCAGCGTGGCGCCGCCCAAGTCATACACGATGGCCCCGGCCGGGACCGCTAGCTGGCGGTCAACCGCCTCGATTCGATCGTTGCGCACGAGCACCATCGCGGGGCGAAGCGGAGGCCCGCCACTGCCGTCGATCAGTTGTGCCGCGCGCAGGACTGCGGCCGGCGCGGCGGTCTGCTGCGCCACGCCTGTGCCAAGGATAGTTGACAGGAGCAGGGCGATGATTCTCGACAACGGTTTCCCTCACCTCGCAGCGTATTTGGAAGCCAGCGCTCGCGCCTGGCCCTCCCCCATGCGGCTGACCAGATCCCGGTACAGTCCTTCCCGTCCTTGTTTGGCAGCCATCTCTTTCAGGATATTCTCTTGCCGCTGAAAGGCACTCTCCGTAATCGCATCCGGACGAACCAGCGAAGTAAGAATCGAATGGAGTTGGGCCTGGATGCCGGAAACCTCAGGTTTTCCGGCGAGGTTGTTCAACTCGCCGGGATCGGCTTTCAGATTGAACAGTAAGGGATCGTGCCAACTGAAATAGATGTACTTCCAGTCGCCCTTTCGAATCAGGAAGGAGCCTGTGCAGTTTCCTTCCGAGTGCGATTCGCTGTAGGCGTAGCCAGGATGGTCTCCTTGTGTCCCTCGGATCAAAGGGAGAAGAGAATGTCCCCGCATGCCGGCTGGCCCGGGAATCCCGGCGATGTCCAGAAGCGTGGCCACCAGGTCTGCATGCGTAACCGGAACATCAATCGTCTTGCCTCGAGGCAACCCGGCGCCGGCAAGGATCAGCGGAACGCGGGCCGCGTCCTCGAGCAATACGTTCTTGAACCACAGGCCGTGTTCGCCCAGCATTTCACCATGGTCGGAGGTGTAGACGATCAAAGTGTCCTCGGGCGCGCCGCTTTCTTCCTCGACAGCATTTAGCATCCGGCCCACGTAATCATCCAGCTCCTTAACCAGAGCGAAATAAGCCGCGCGCGCGGTTCGAACATCCTCTTCCGGGATGCGGTCCGTAATCAGGTAGAAATTCCGCATCAGCCGGAACCCGACGTGCATCCGGTCGAGATAGCCGGGCGGGATGTCCGGGAGGTGAATATCTTGAATCGAATTCAAGTTCCGGTATTTTTCCGCGGCAACGAACGGAGGATGCGGCAGAACCAGCCCTACATATAGAGCCCACGGTTTGGCCACTCGGCCCAGATCCTGGCGAAGGTAGCGAAGGGTCTGATTGACTACCTCATCGTCGCCTCGCGTCCGCACCTTGAATTCGCCCCGGATCTGGCGCCGCTTGTCCACGCGGTAGCAGAGCGGCCGGCGGAACAGCGATGTAATGTCCGGCGCCGAAGAGTGCAAATGGGATGTCTGGACCTCTTCAAACCCATAGTCCTTCCCCTCAGCGAAATCAAGCTTCCCGGCTGCCCGGCAGAAGTAGCCTTTGTCCAGCAGGCGATTGCCCCATGTTGGCGCTCGACCGTCGAAGGGCGTGCTGTTGCAGTAGGAGTCAACATCGGAAGGGAACATGCCGGTCATCATGCTGGCGCGCGAGGGCACGCAGACCGGGCTCCCGCAGTACGCATTGCGGAACGTGACTCCTTGCGCCGCCAGCCGGTCAAGGTTCGGAGTGTGCGCGCCGGGATAGCCGTACCGCCCAAGGACCTTCCCGTTATGGGAATCCGAGCAAATGAAAAAGATATTGGGCGGTCTTCGTCGTCCCGCCCGTTGTGCCGCCGCGCCCAGGAGACCTTGGCCAAACCCGCGGCGCGTGATCTCCATGATTTAGGATACCCGCTCCCTTACGGTCGCGGCTCGGAATCTCAACCGAGCCGCGCGCGTAAGCATGGCCTCTTTTCGACATCCACCTAGAAGATGACTTTCGCGGCAACCTGTCCGATGCGGGGGTCGAATGCGCCTCGAATCCCACCAAAACCCGCGGCCGCAAAGCTATTGTTGGGATCCTGAAAATTGGCCCGGTTGAGGATATTGAAGTATTCGAAGCGGAGCTGAATCTCCACCTTTTCACGAATGGGAAAGTTTTTGAAGAAGCCCATATCCCAACCGAACAGGCCGGGGCCGCGGATCGCTCCTTTTCCAATGTTCCCGGCGCTTCCCGTCGCGGGACGCGCAAAAGCAGCGGTATTCAGGTACCCCACGCAAGGCGCCTCGTTCAGCCCGCATCCCGCCGTCCCGCGAACGGCTCCGCCTAGGTAATCGGCCCGGTCGCTGCCAATGTTGCTCTGGGATACGTCGCTTCCCGCGAGGACAGTCACAGGGCCGCCTGTCTGAGCCTCGAGGATTCCCGTCAGCCGCCATCCGCCGAAACTATGCTTCACCAGAGCGTTCGATCCGGAGAAGGTTGGTAACGGAAGGATGTAGGAGGTGACAAATCGATGCGTATGGTCGAACTCGGAGACGCCGGTTTCGAACTGTCTGCGGCCCGGGTTCGTAAAGGACAGAACGGACAATCTACCTCCGAATCCGGTGAGGTTTGTACCGAACGGAAGCGTATCGATACTCTTCGAGTAAGTATAGTTGGTCAGAACGGAGACGCGCCCCCAGAATCCGGTACCAGATCCTCTTTTTTCGAGCGTCAGTTGCAGACCGTGATAGTTGGCGTTGACGTCCGGCGTTGCCTGACGGACCTGCCCAAGCCCTCGAAATGGCCGCCGAAGATCAGTCGCCAAGGTGCTCCCAGGAGTGAACACCGCGGCATTCAAGTCTACGTTTTCGAGGATGTGACTGCCATGAGAACCGACGTAGGCCGCGCGTCCCAACAAATCGCCAGCGACCTGGCGTTCAATCGCCAGATTCCAGTTGTACGAAGTCGTGGTCTTGAACTGCTCGCCAGCCGGAAATGTGACGACGGCAACGGGGCTGGGGAAAGGAGTGTTGCGAGTCGGGGTCGGGCTTCCGGGGAATGGGCTGGGCGTCGCACCCAGCGGTCTGTGAAATGGTCCCGGAGGCTGGGTGATGTCGAGCTGTACGCCGCCAAACGCATTGCTGTTGGACATCACGGTGGTCAGATTGGCCACTTGCCTGGAATCGTAGAATACACCGGCTCCGCCCCGCAGACTTGTTTTGCCGTTGCCGAAAACATCCCAGGCAAATCCGACGCGAGGCGCGAAGTTGTTCCGGTCCGAGGTGGTGCCCTGCTCGGGTCCCGGGTCGCCGAGTTGAGGGAAGAGCAGGCCGGCAGGGGAGTTGGCAAAGTATTGAGACCTCGTTCCGTTGACGAAGTCCTTCGGGTCGAAGACCTGGATACGTCCTCGGACTTCGTGCCACGGGAAATAGGGATCCCAGCGCAGTCCCAGGTTCAGGGTCAGCCGTGGCTTGAGGCGAAAGTCGTCCTGAATGTAAAGGCCGACGAACTGATTCCGGTTGTTCCGGAACTCGCCCGACCCTTGGACAAAACGCCGCAGGTGGCCGAGTGTCAGGCTCGCAATCGCGAAGCCGGTGTCGTCGTTGGTGAAATAAAACCAGCCCAACTGGCGCGATCCGTTGTCGATGTCGAGCCGGCTGCGCTGATAGGAGCCTCCGAACGATAGCGAATGCCTTCCGTGAATCCACTTCAGATCGTCGCTCCAGATGAAATCGTTGCGGATAAACCTCGCTCGCGGAAAATCCCCCACCGAGAAGAATCCGGTTACCGTCGTGAACTCAATCCCCGGCTGGCCGCCCGGCTGCCATACATCGACGCCAAAATCCGAGATTCTGGGGGCGCTGGACGGCATATCCCGTAGCGACGCCACTCGGGAGTACGAGAACCGCGCATCGCTGATCAGGTTGCTGCGCAAAATGCTGCTCACGGCGAGGACCGCATTTTGGGAGCGGATTCTCGAAAAATCATTCAACGTGAGCAGGTTCTGGCCATCATAGCCGGAAGCGTCGCGGAACTGATTGGCGACGTAGCGAGCGCTCCCTCGATGCGCGGCGCTGATCTGATGATCGCCTTTTGCGACGAAGTCATCGAAGTCCGTGTGAATCGCTCTGCTGTAGCGAATTCGTCCGTTGCCGTCGGCGCGTGGAACCTTCTCCAAAAACGCAAATGCGGCTGCATTGAACCGGCTCCTGGGAATCAGGTTGTCGGGGAACACCTGCCGCGTCGTGGGATCCACAATCGTGACACGCCGTCCGAGGGCATTGTTTGGGCTGGCGGCGTCGAGCAAAGCCGAAAAATCGCCATTGCGGTTGGCATTGGTGGGCACGAACGCGCTGAAGCTACTGATGACGCTGCGGATCCGGTTCGCCTGGTAGCCGCCAAAAAAGAAAGTCCGGTCCCTGCGGATCGGCCCTCCGAGGGTTCCACCAACCTGGTTGCGCTTCAGCGGGTCGCGATCGACCTGGAAGAAATTGCGCGCGTTGAGGACCCTGTTTCGCAGAAAGCCGAACGCGTCTCCGTGAAACGCGTTGGTCCCCGACTTTGTGACCACATTCACCACGCCACCCGCATTGTTCCCGAACTGAGCCCCGTAGTTACTCGTCTGCACGCTGAACTCCTGGAGAGCGTCGGGAAACGGGAAAGGCTGGTTCACGTTGGTGAACGTGTCCATATAGCTTCCACCATCGAGCGTGTAGCTGATCTGATTCTGGCGCGAGCCGTTCGTGGAGATCGTGACCGCGCCCGGGAAGGTTTTGGTGCTTCCCGTGTCGGCGCCGCCCTCCGGCGCCCCGACTGCTCCGGCTACCAGCAGCGTGAGCTTGGCGGCATTGCGGCCGTTGAGGGGCATGTCCACCATGCGGCGCCCGTCAATCACCTGTGTGAGCGTGGAAGTCTGGGTGTCTACTTGATGAGGAGCGGCCTCCACGGTGATCGTTTCCTCGACGGCGCCCAGCACCAACGAAACGTTCACTGTGACGCGCTGATCGGCGCCGATGACAATGCCCGGCTGGCTATATTTTCGGAAGCCAGGGGCACTGACGTCCAGCGTGTAGGTACTCGGCCGGAGGGCCGGAACAACATACATTCCCTGGGCATTCGCGGTCGCCACACGCGTGCGGCCAGTCCACTTGTCGGTTACACTCACGGCGGCGGCCGGGACAGTCGAGCCCAATGGATCCGTCACAATCCCACTGAGTCCGCCGTCCTGTGCGCGGACGACGGAAACACATGCCAATCCAAGAATCAGTAAGCCATGCTTTTTCACAGAGATCCCCTTTGCAATCGGGCCAGAAGCCAGACGTTGTGCTCGTCTGGTTCCTGGGCTGTTTCCACTTCTACAGGAACGGAGCCGACCTGTCAACGATGCAACTACTTAGTTTGCAGTAGGTAGTTCGCCTAAGGCGGGCTGAAGTCGCGCGCAGGTTCAGAATCGCAAGCCGGAGGCTTGAGCCACTCAGCCGGAGGCTTGAGCCACTCAGCCGGAGGCTTGAGCCACTCAGCCGGAGGCTTGGGCCAGAGGCGACGGTTGAGTTGACGACGGTCACGTCGGCACTTCGAGTGGCTGGCCGCGTAGATCGGGGGGAAGAGTGAGGAGGGCATCTGGCAGTAACGCGTCTAGTATGGATACCTGTGCGGGGTCGATTTTTGCAGAGGAAAATGATAATTCTGTTTGATACCCGGGGTGGCGCACGCACTCGTGCGTGCCGCGTCGAGATTCTTCTCGACGCCTGCGCTGGACCAGCAATACTCTTCCGGTGTCTTGACCAATCCAGCCTTTACAGGATTATTCTCTATGTACACTCGAATCCGAGACAACTCCGCCTGGTTCCGCACCCAATAATCGTAGGATTCCTTCTGCCA
>Ga0187893_10003845_pt1 | contig 29567 bp, 22 predicted proteins | sample MA1701074metaG_FD_139574 | JGI IMG/M metagenome (GOLD analysis project Ga0187893, IMG submission 139574) | White microbial mat communities from a basaltic lava cave in the Kipuka Kanohina Cave System on the Island of Hawaii, USA - MA170107-4 metaG ...
AGAGAAATAATCGAGAGCAGCAGCATCGTTCTCGTAGGGCCGGGCAGGCCCTTTGGCGAGAGTCAACGTGGTGACTCGACGACCCAAGAATCCTCCCGCTTTAGCGGCGAGGAGTGTCAAGCACTGGCCCGGAGTCGCGCAAAGGCACATCGGATGTTATCGATGTTTGTGGGTCTGTGCTGTAGAGAGAGCCGATGAGATTGTTAGCACTGCTTTCGTTCACAACTTTGACACTAACCATGTCGAGACCCCGCTTCGCTGCCTTCTTTTGTAAGCGTTGCAGGTCGACTTCGACAACCTGATGCGGCTCAATCGAAACGGCAGGTGATTCAAAGGCGCTGCTCGATTCGCCATTCGGGGGAACGAATATCGGTTTGGCCGAGAGGGGCGAATCGCCGATATTTTTCAAAACAAGGCGTGGACTGGCGTCCTTGAGTCTGAGGTTGGTGGCAAACAGATGCGGCTGGCGAATTGTATCCGGGTCATAGAAACGGATGCTGCTGTTGAATTGCTTTTTGCCGGAGGTGACAAATCCCGTCGCTCTGAGACTTCCAATCGGCCCCGAAGTCTCGATTCTCACCGATTCCGCTTTCTTTTTCGATGAACTTCTTTGCACAATTTCGGTTGCAAACGGCCCAATCGTAACATCTTGTGATTCGCCGTTCAAATATAGCAGGTGTGCAATGATCGAAGTATCTGTGGCGTTACCGAGTAGAATTGTCGCTTCTCCTTTCTTCGGCATCCACCACACAGCCTCTTGGACCGTAGAGCGATAGTCCATTGTAGCCGAAAACGGGATGTCTACACTGGCAACCCCGTTACTTCCGATCAGCGTGGTTTGTGCAACAACTTCCATCATGCCGCCGAAGTAGGTCAAAGTCATCCCGCCTATTCGTTCCCCCTGATGATCAGGTGACAGCAAGTCGGCAATATCTACATGGCGAACTTCCGCAGGCTCCAGTGTCACCATATTTCCGACGATGGCGCTTCCTTCTGCAGTATAGAAAGTCGGCGCTATATCCATGCTGTTTGGGCTGTTGTTGTTTAAGGCGATTTCGGCTCTCGAAAACCCCTCCAATCCAGTAGTGGGAGCGTAAATTGTTTGGATCGCCGGATCAGGATGTTGCCGTTCCACATCACGCCTGAGTTTTGTTCCATTTGTTTCAGACGCCGTTTCACTTGGGCTGAAACTGGTATCAGCTATGTTGTTTGAAGGGATCGCAACCAGAACACTAATCAGCAATAGGACGACCAACCGCTGACCAGCGAAGATTTTTCGATTGCGAATGATTCTTGAGTATTGTACTTTCGACATGCAACACACTCCTTCCGTGAGATTAGTGTTGTGGGCAAGGCAGACTTTCGCCAGCCAAGCAAAGAGATGCCTTGCCCGTACTTTGTTTGAAGTCCTGAGCATTCAAACAGCTTTGTTCCTAATGAATCCAGTCTATACAAGATGTGCAAGATGAGGTTTTCAGGTTAAGTCCCGTATATCTGCTCAATCTTGCTCTAGTAAAAACATCCAAAGGCAATAACAGACACGGGAGGAAGATATCTGTCAGCGAGCGTTTTTAATTCCTTATTTGTTTATCGTCGCTTTGATTTTTGACGCCATCATCTTAACTTCGGGTTTTTGGGGAGTCAAGCAAAATATTCATTACAATTTCCTCACCGCTTTACAACCCCAATTTCGCGAAAACAAAAAAGGCGGCGGATAGTACCGCCGCCTTTTTTGTTTTCGATTGGTTGAAATTCAGAAGGTGAATCGCGCGCCGAGTTGCATCTGGAAAGGCGCGCCCGGAGAGTTGTCGAGCAACAGGCTGCCGAACCTCGACGATGTGGAGTTACGGTCGAACTTCGAGAGGAAGTTCGGGTTCGTCGGCGCGAGGAATCCGCAGGAGCGATCCGAAGAGCTGGCGCAGAAGTTGGTCACGGCGGTTCCTTGAAGCTCGATGTTTTCGAGGTTGAGGAAGTTGAAGAACTCAGCCGAGACCGTAAGTCTTCGAGTCTCGCCAAAGTTGAATTTCTTCTGAACCCTGAAGTCGAGATTGTAAACCGCAAAGTTGCGGAAGCTGTTGCGCAGGAACGGAGCGCGCGGGCCGAGGTACGGGCGATCAGGCCCGCCGATGTCTTCGTTGAGGTCTGATCCGACCGTAGCGTCGACCGGCCTGCCGGATCGAGCGCGGATCGCAGCCGAAATGTCGATTCCGAGCGGAAGGTAAATGACCGGATTGACGACGAACTGATGGCGGCGATCCAATCTCGCATAGTTGTATTCGGGAGCGTAGTTGTAAGCGTTGTCGTAGCCGACGCCGCCCGCATCGCGCTCGTTGTCGTCATCTGAAAGCGATTTCGACAGCGTGTAGAATGCGCTCAACTGTCCCCAGCTTCGCTGGAACTTGGCGCTCACGGTCAAGGCGCGATAAAGCGCGCGAGCCGAGGATTCGCGCACCTGAATGCTGCCCAGCGTCGGTATAGGTCTGGCGACTGCCGGACGCCCAGCCGCGCCGCGCAGACCGTAGAATGGTCTTTGCGCAGGGTCGCCTGCGAGCAGTCCCGGCGTGGGAAGGTTCAGGTCGCGGTTGCGCTGAAGGTTGACCGTGTTGACATAGGCGAAGTCGGCTCCGAGCGTAAAGCCGCGCAGGACTTCCCGCTCGAATCCTATGCCAGCCTGCGTCGATTGCGGGTTCTCGAAATCCGAATCCATCACTATCGGAGCCAGACCTACGGTCGGGTCGAACGGAAGTCCGAGCGCCTGCGCGACCTGCTGAATCTGCTGCGGCGTGATGTTGGGCAGATTGTTGAGCGACGAGTTATTGAGGTTGATGCCAATCAGATTCAACTGGCAGAAGAGAGTGTTGCAATTGCGTCGCGGGTCACCAATCGGCAGGCTGCCGGTGTTGAACGGAAGACTCGCGGAAAGATCACCAGCAGGGGTGCGGAAGTTGTTGAACGGAGCAGCGAGAATGAGCAGCGGAGTGCGCGCGAAGTATATGCCCGCGTATCCGCGTATGACCATCTTGCCGTCGCTCATCGGATCCCATGCGAATCCGACTCTAGGCCCGAATTGATTTGTCGCATCAGGAATAATAGTCGGATCGACTCGGTGGCCGGAAGGGAAGGTGAACCCTTTGATCAGATTGACGAGATCTGTGTTGTTGGCCTCCGGGTCGGGATTGTACTGGCCTTCCCATCGCAGTCCGAAGTTGATTGTGAGGTTCGGGCGAATTCTCCAGGCGTCCTGCCCGAAGAATCCTATCTCGTCGGTCGAGTAGCTGGCCTGAAGGTTGCCGGTCTGCCTTCGATAGGTCACCAGCGTTGAGTCGAAGCGATTGGCGGTAGCGCCGCCGACCGACAGGATGTCAAGCAGGGTGGTCGTTGCTGTAGTAAAGAGCGAGTACGCGCCGAACTGGTTGAAGCCGAATAGCTGATCGACGAATACGTGGTTGTATTCGCCGCCGAACTTGAAGGTGTGATTGCCCTTCGTCCACGTCACTGAGTCGGCGACCTGGAATCGCCAGTCGTATTGCGTGGTCGGAAGGAAGCTCACCGTTCCGGCATTGCCAATCGATGTTCCTAACAGCGGGGCTTCCACGTTGGCCAGTCGCGGACGCTCCTCGCGCGAATACTGAGATCGGACCTCGTTGACTATGTTCGCGCCGAAGGTCGAGGCCAACTGTCCGATGACCGTGTTGGTGTTGTTCTCTTCCGTTCCGTTGTTCGACAGCGCGCTTACGGTGACGGTCGAGAGCGCGTTGCCCGTGGCGTTGGCATTGAGCGCCTCGTTGCGGCTGTAGCTGTAGCGGATGTTGAAGCGGTGGTTGGAGTTGATCTCGTAGTCGAAGCGTCCCAGTACGGCGTGAGCGTCATTGGTCGCGACGAACGGCTCTTCGAGCGATCTGTAGAAATCGAATGCCTCGGCTGTCGCAGGAGTTCTCAGAGCGCTGTCAGAAATGAGAGTGAAGAAAACCTCGCGGTTGTTGCGGACTCTCTGATATTCGTAGGAGACGAAGAAGAAAGCCTTGTCCTTTTTGACCGGGCCGCCGAACGATCCGCCCGCCTGAGTCTGTGTGGGAGCGGCAGTCACTTCTCTGAAGGTGCTGTTGGCCGGATCGCGGAAGAACGGCGCGTTGATCGAGGTTTCGAGCGCGTCGAAGTAGAGGTTCTTTCTCGAAAGGTCTTTCGGGCGATAAAGCACGAATCCTGATCCGTGCCATTCGTTGGTTCCCGACTTGGTGACGGCGTTGACTATTCCGCCCGTGGATCGCCCGAACTCAGCCGAATACCCGGAGGCGACGACTTGAAATTCCTTGATCGATTCCTGCGGGATGGTGAATGCGGTGTTCGAGCGTTCGCCTCCGCGAATGCCGCCGAAGAAGGGCTGATTGTAATCGACCCCATCGACGTTGACGTTGGCTCCGTAGATGCCGCGCTGGCCGACGAGCGAAATCTGTCCGCGCTGCGTATCGACCTGCGCGGTCGGGGTCAGTGTGACGAAATCCTGAAAGCGGCGACCGTTGATCGGAAGGTTCGAGATGGCCTGTTCGTTGATTACAGCGTCGGCCTCCGAGCGCGTGGTCTGAATCTGAACCGCGCCCGCCGACACGGTGACAGTCTCCTGAACGCCGCTCGCGCCGAGCGCGACGTTGACATCGGCAGTTCGACCGACGACGACTTCAACCTTCTCAATCGTCGTTGCGGAAAAACCGCTGGCTTCGACCGTGACCTTGTAAATACCGGGCGGCAGCAGCACGTGGCGGAATATTCCGTCTTCACTTGCTTTCACACTGCGTTCGAGTCCGGTCTGGGTGTTGGTGACTTTGACAGTTGCTTTGGAGATGGCGGCTCCCTGCGAGTCAGTGACCACCCCGGCTATCTGGCCGGAGCTGGCCTGCGATTGAGCCATCGCGGGGGCGACGCTCAATGCCATGCAGAGCGCCAGAGTCAATGCGCATACTGCTTTTAGTGTATGTTTCGACATGGTTGTGCCTCTCTTGACGAATAAAATTTAGTCACAATTCCTGGAAGCCCTGCGGAAATGAGCTTCCTCTTCGGTGGTTGCCGGTGAGAGCCGCACGCTTTGGGGAGAATGCAGCGACTCTTTTCTTAAATCGCCAGCTTTAGATTCCTGCCGCGCGAAGCGTCCGAGCGTCAGGTCAACCCGATCGGCTGTGTTTACCCGTCTGACCTGAAACGAAAAACCCACATGCTGACGGGCGCAAACATTGAGGCGGACTGCATCTCGTCACGCCTTTCGTTTCAGGAAGAACTTGAATACCTCTACGAGAGTAAGGGACAGGCTAATTCAAGGCCACTGGCAAGTCAAGCAAAAAGGATGTGAATTTTTGCTCCCGATTCAGGCGGGAAATTCGCCCGAAATCTCCATTATGGAATGATGAATCTTTGACGCGATCCCGCGTCTTGATGCTTTCATCCGAGCCTTCTATGGTGACGCCATTTCCTCTATACTCTCGACCCGACCTTCGCGCAATATCGCTACCCTGTGAGCGAGGGCTGCCGCCTCAGCGCGATCATGAGTTATGTAAATGGTGGTCACTCCAAGTTGCTTTTGCAGCCGGGAGATTTCACTTATCAAATCGTCTTTCAGTTCCGTATCAAGACTCGACATCGGCTCGTCGAGCAGAAGCAGACCGGGGCGCGCGACAATCGCCCGCGCAAGAGCGGCGCGTTGCTGCTCGCCGCCGGAAAGTTGATCGGGGTAGCTCGAAGCGAAGGACTCGATGCGAGCCATTCGCAATGCTTCCGTGATGCGAGCTTCTCGCTCTCCTCTTGCGACGCTAAGGGAAGCGAGAACGAAATCGAGATTGCCCGCCACCGTCAGGTGCGGCCACAACGCGAGGCTCTGAAAAACGAACCCTACTCGTCGCGTTCGCGGCGGGTAGAGGTTGACCCCCTGAGCCGCCACCTTCCGGCCTGCAATCCATACCTCGCCTTCATCAGGTGATTCCAGTCCGGCTATGATTCTGAGCGTCGTCGTCTTGCCGCAGCCTGAAGGGCCGAGCAGAGCCAGGACTTCGCCTTCAGCCACTTCGAGCGATAAGTTACGGATAACCTCCCTCTGTCCAAATCGTTTGACTACATTTACCAGTCGAAGAAACGAGTCGTTCATGAGCGAAATCTCTTTTCTCTTCTGACGAAGATCGCAAACAGCGCGAGCAGGGTTATCACGACCGTCGATTGCATGAGCGCAAGCGCTGCCACTTCTCCCGAAGGGGCGTTGGCGATGAGCGTGTAGATATGCACAGGCAAAGTCGCCTGACCGGGCGGAGCCACCAGCACAGTCGCGCCAAGCTCTCCGAAAGCGAGTATGAATGACACGACCCAGGCGGCGACTATCCCGGCCCGCATCTGCGGAATGACGATGCGCGCAAACACACTCATCCACTTCGCGCCCGCAACTTCCGCCGCTTCTTCAAGAGCAGCCGGAACCTGCCGCGCGCTTGCCGCCAGTATGAGCGCCGAAACAGGGATCAGTCGAGCAAGATATGCGATCACGATTATCAATCTGCTCCCATAGATTTCACCAATCAGTCCCGGTCGGTTCCATAACCCGATCAATCCGACTCCGATCACCGTACTCGGCACGGCGAACGCCACTATCAGTGATAGATCGACCATCCAGCTTGCACGCCGACGCATTCGAGCGCGACCGTATCCGAGCAAAAGACCCGCGACCACGCTTAGAGTCGCGCCCGCCGAAGCAAGCAGCAAACTGTTCGTTATAGCTTCGATGGATGATTGCAATGCCGAAAGCGCGCGCTCAGCGCGCCCGACTTCCAAAGCGAGCGCGGCAAGCGGCAATATAACGAACGCTCCAAGCGCGATTGCCGCTGCCACAGCAGCGTGCTGACGGCGAAATGAAAGGGGCGAGCGGTTTCGCGCCCCGCGGTTTCGCGCCCCGCGGTTTCGCGCCCCGCGGTTTCGCGCCCCGCGGTTTCGCGCCCCGCGCCCCGCAAGCGACCGCTCGCCTGCAATGAGCCGCGCCGTTATCCCTGCCATAAGCGCCAGCGCGAGGAGCGGAACCGCGAGCGCAGTGGCTGCGCCGAAATCATAGAGCGCAGAAAACGCCGTGAAGACCTCGGTTGTAAATACAGGCACACGCAAAAGTCCCGGCGCTCCGAATTCCGAAACCGCGAGAACGAAAATTATAAGCGCAGCGGTTGCAACCGAAGGCGCGATGAGCGGCAACGTGATGCGGCGCAAAACGCGATGCGGCGCAGCGACAATCAGCGCAGATTCTTCCAGAGACGCATCAACCCGACGGGCCGCTGCTTCCGTAGCCAGCATCGAGAGGGGGTAGAAACAAACGGCTAAAACGATGACCGCGCCCGTCAAACTATAGGTGAGAGGCGAAAGAAAATCGCGCCCCATCACGCGAGCGATGATGCCCGACGAACCGCCCATGTAAATCCATGCAAGCCCCATTACGTAAGGAGGAATGATGAGCGGAATGACGAGCAGAATTCGCAGCCATCGCTTTGCGGGCAAATCGGCGCGCGCGAGCAACAAACCGAGTGGCGCTCCTATGGCTGTCGCAAGCAAAGATGCAGATGCCGCAAGCAACAGGCTGTTGAGGAACAGACCACGTTGCCGGACTTCGCTAAAAAGTCGAGAGTAATTATCGAGGTTGAGCGCGCCATCCGCTCCTGTGAGCGAAACGCCGATCATGTAAATCACAGGCAGCGCACACAAGGCGATCAGTAGCAAAGCGGCGATGCTCAAAACCACAGTGCGCGCTGAAATCAAGCGCCGACCGAGAGCCGTGATTGAGAGAATCTTCAACTTGTTGTCTCACAGTCCGAGAATCGATTGCAGTCGCATTGTCACATCTTCGACCCGGTCAGCCGCCTTGCCGTAATCCATCGTCATCGGCTTGAACGAAGTAAGCGCGGGCATATTTTTCGGCCCTTCGACATCTGAGCGCAAAGGAATCTGCACCGCTTCGGACAGGGCGAGCATTCGCTCAACTTCTGCCGAAAGCAGATAATCAATCAATTTCTTCCCCGCCTCACTTCGCGGAGCGCCTTCGATCAGAGAAACCATGTTGGGCATAACCGGAACTCCCATTCCATCCCTGTCAGGCAGAACCATAGCGACAGGCTGATGGTCTTCTATCGCGACGTTGACATCATCCGTGTCCGTCAGCCCCATCTTCACCTCGCCGCGAGCGACCATATCGCGCACGACGGAATTGCCCGGAACGATTTTCACATCGTTCGCTTTGAGGCGGCGGAAAAACTCATCCGCTCGTTCATCGCCCACCTCGGCATAGAGAGCCGCAACGTGAAAGGAGGTCGATCCGAAGCGCGGATCGGCGATGGCCACCTGCCCTTTCCACTTAGGATCAGTGAGATCGAAAATCGAGCGAGGCGCTTCCCTCCCTTCGACCAGATTGGTGTTGTAGACGATCACTCGCATGCGCGCCGAAAATCCCGTCCAGTAACCCTGCGGGTCTTTGAAGACCGCAGGGATGCCCTCGGCAAGAGGTGAAATGTAGGGGGCGAGCGCGCCGCGCGCTTTTAGCACAAGGGTTCGCACAGGCTCGTTGGACCAGAATACGTCCGCCTGCGGGTTATTCTTTTCCGCAAGCAGCCGATTAGCAAGCCCTGTGCTTTTGGTCTCTTCAGTGTCATAGACCGCTCTGACCTTCACTCCGGTTTTTTGTTCGTAAGCGCGAAGGATGGGTTCCGAAAAGACGCGATCCTGAGAGACATAAATCACCACTTCGCGGGTCCCGGTCGCGGGCGCGCAAGCATTTAGCGCGACGAGGGTCAGCATAGCGATCAAAGCAGTTTGAGTTTTCATACCATCTCCGGTTCAAAATCTGAAAATGTATTGGAGCTTAAAGATTAAGCCTTCCCTTATGCATCGGCGCGCTTTGCCCGGCCTGATTGAACTTCATCCCCTGTTCGCCTCTCGCGTTGAATTCAATTCCGCTGTCTACCTGACCGTGATGCGCAGATCGTCGAAGTGAGTGACCGAATCGGCTTTCGTCCACAATCCCACCTTGCCCGCTTCCTTGAATGTCTCGTCTTCGACCTCGAAGAGTTTCGCGCCGTTGAAGTGGACTTCGAAGAGATTGCCTGCGACGACTATTCGCAGAGTATTCCACACGGCTTTAGGCACAGAGGTCTTTTTGCCATAAGTTCGGCCTTCGCCTTTGAGGGGCAAATCCGCTCGTTTGCCGTTTTCAACTTTGTAGAGCACGACATTGTTTTCAAGGGCGTTAGCTCGAACGATGTAATAGTTGTCCTGATCGCGGTAGCGCCACACTATTCCTGCGGCCTGATCCTTCTGGCCCGACACTGCGCGAAACCTGATGCTCGCATCGACATCTTTCGCGCTGATGCCATCATAAACGGCTAATGGAAAGCGGTAGCCTGTTGGGTCTGCGTCGGTCTGCGCAAGAATGTTTTTCTGAGATGAAGCATCTTTGACAATCGTCCACACGCCCGCCTTGCCCTGCCCGGTGAGCGCGAAAGAAAAACCTGCGGGAGGATTGCCGACCCTGTCATTATCGAAGTTGATCGTCTTCGTCTGCGCGAAAACGACTGCGGCAAAGAGAAGAACCAGAATGCCTGACGACAGCACAGTTTTCATTTTATTCGCTCCTTTCTCGCGATTACTGGAACTCGATGTCCCAGGTTATGTGAAACCTTCCGTTTAGGGCGTCGTCGTTGAACGACGGGCGATTCTTGAACTGATAGTCGAAACCTAATCGTGACATCCCGCCAATCGAGCGAAAATATCCCAGATTGAAAGCTCGCACATTCTTTCCCGTCACAGGATCACGGTTGAACTGATCGTATCGGGCATAGATGTTGTCTCTCTGCGCGAGGCGGTAGGTTGCAAAGAGGTATCCGCCCGAAGAATGCGCTCCGGGGCGAAAAGCGGGCGCAAACTCCCGCTCGATTGAAAGCAGCGTCGAAGGCATGTTGCCCGCCGCAAACTCACCGCGAAGTCCAAGCCGACCGACGGCGTATTGAAAGTCTGCGCCGATTATGTTTTCGTCGCCGGTTCCGCCGTCGGGCAGAGGCTGCCTGCCCGCCTGCAAAGAAAATCCGACTGCCAGACGCGGATTCTCGAAGAGCTTGCGCACGCGAGCCAGAAAATTCATCTGCCGATTGGTGTCGGCGAAGAAGCGGTTGCCGTTGAACGCGCCCGCGAAATAGCGGATGTTTTTGAATGCCTTGTTGTCGACAAAATCGAGATCGCCCGACAGCATCACTCCGCGGTCCCGCTGGCCCGGAAAAAAGTACCCTGCGAAGATGCCGCGTTCGGGAGATTCGCGCGCTGAACTCGATTGCTGAATCTCGAATCCGAAAGGCTTGATGAACTGGCCCGCGCGAATGGCGGCGTGGTCGCCGGGGTAATACTCGATGAAAGCGTCGTTGACCAGTTCTTCGGGACTGCCGTCGATGGCAGGATGGAATTGAATCTCAACTCCTGCGCCAAATCTTTCGGCCACTTTACCCGCCCACCGAGTTTCGATTCGTGTGAGGCTGATGTTCGGCTCGAACTCCGACGCCGAATCGCGAATCGGCGCGGCGGCATAGCGAGTCTGGATGAAGATTTCAGGCTTCGCTTCCATCGCGCTCCGGCGCTCGCTTCGGCCAAGCTCAGGCTCTATCATCCGCTCGATAAATTCTCCGGCTGATTTTTCATCCGGCTTCGTGGATGATTTGCGCGCGGCTGTCGGCTCGCTCTTTTCAGATTTCAGATCAGCGATCTCAGCGCGAAGCGATTCGATGATCGAGACGAGTTGTTTGATATGGCCTGCGGCCTGAGCGAGCTTTCTCTCAAGCTCGCTCAGCTTTTCGTCCTGAGCCGCGGCGATTGTCGAAAAAGAAACCAGCCAGCATAGAATCAACAGTTTTTTCATCTGTTCACCTCTTCCGATTATTTTGCCGATTTCAATTCATCCAGCAGATGGCGAATGCGTTCAACGATCCGGTCGCGGGCTTTGCCGTAGTCTTCGCTCACGGGCGGCACATCATCCCACTGCTCGACAGGAGCCCCGTTCTGAAAAGCATCCGGCAACTGGCAAAATGCAATTACGCGGATGGCTCGATCAACATCGGCTTTGGACAATCGCTCAGGCTTCTCTTCTGCTGCGAGACCGTCGGATTGCAATCCCTTCGCGGCACCGGGCGCTATCTCTGCGTCCGGGTTAGTGCCTCGCGAGAAGGCTCGCACCTTTAGATTTCTTTCCTTTGTCAGTTTGTTGAAGTGCGCCGCTGCGACGACGCTCTTTGCCGAACCGTGTTCACAAACGAACATAACAACCGGCGCTTGCTTTGCTGAGTTTTTCATCTTCATAACCCTTCGTTGCGCGTCTGCTTACTGGCTGAAAACCGGAACCAGAAACACAACTGATTCAACCATTTCATGTCTCGCCCTCTCGTCTCAGGCCGCGCTTGCCTTCAATGCGGCTTCTGTCCGGCGATTGACTTCCTCCCAATTGATGTTCTGCATAAAAGCGTCAACATATCTGGCTGCCGCCGCGCCGTAGTCCATGTGATAGGCGTGTTCATACATATCGAGTGCGACGAGCGGGCGGCTCATCGGCGCGTTGTGCATGTGATCCCATGCCCAGTAGTTATGCGCTTCGGCAGTGTGGAAGTTGTAAGCGAAGATGACCCAGCCCGAACCTCCGCCAAGCGCCTGAGCAGTGCGTTTAAATTCCATCTCCCACTGCTCATAGCTGCCCCAGAACTGATTGATGAGATCGAGTGGCTTGCCGCCGGGCTTTCCGTCTCCGCCGAGGTTGGCGAAGTAAATCTCATGCAGAACAACTGAGCCAGTGCGCACCATCTCTTCGCGCTTGAGATCGCCATAGATGTAAGCGGGCAGGTCTTTGTCTTTCATCATAGAATCGAGCCTTTGCTCGACCGCATTGAGCGCCCTGACTGCTCCGCCATAGTTATTCTCCCAGTGCGAACGGATGAGCCTCTCCGAAAGCCCTTTGAGTCTGCTGGGATCGAAGGGCAGCGGTTTGGGTTGATGCTGACCGCGAAAGGCTCTTGCCGACTGCGTAACACTGCCTGATTGTTCTTTCATAATGATTTCATTTCCTTCCTTCGCAGAAATTCTGTCTGTTGTGACAATCGCCATTCCTCCTGCTGCCATAGCAACGATGGCTTCTCGTCTGGTGATTTTTTTCATGCGGTGTTTGCCTCCTGTTGATTTATTTCGCGGTCACTCGAAGATCGTCGAAGTGAGTGACCGAATCGGCTTTCGTCCACAATCCCACTTTGCCTGCTTCCTTGAAAGTATCGTCTTCGACCTCATAAAGTTTTTCATCGTTGAGAAAGACTTCAAATAAACCGCCTCTGACTGCAACTTTCAGCGCGCTCCACTGCTGTGAAGGCACGCTCGCCTTTTTGCCATAAGTTCGGCCTTCGCCTTTGAGAGGCAAATCCGCTCGCTTTCCATTTTCTACTTTGTAGAGCACAACATTGTTTTCAAGAGCGTTAGCTCGAACGATGTAATAGTTCTCCTGATCGCGATATCGCCATACTATGCCAGCAGCCTGATCTTCGCCGCCCGAAACAGGCTTGAAGCGAACGCTCATATCAAGGTCTTTGAATGACCCTTCATCGAGGACGGCGAGCGGGAAGCGATAGCTTGTGCCATCGGTCGAAAGCTGGGCAAGAACCTGAGCAGGAGAAGGTGCGCTCTCGTCGCGGATGATCTTCCATTCTCCCATAGAGCCTCCTCCTGTGAGCGCGCCGCGAAAACGGGCGGGCATCTGATCCGCCGCATCCGAATCGAAGTTGTAGAAAAATTCTTTCCCCGGCGGTTGCAGCGGGGCGGGCTGTTCGGGCGCTACGTCTCTCTTTTCGGTCGAACGGTTTCTGATAGCGTCAGAAGTCTGGCCGCCGCACGATGCAAGCATCGGCGCAAACACGCACCAGAAGAAAATCAGAAACAGTTTTTTCATGTCCTCTTTCCCTTCAAAGCGAGATTCATTCGTCATCGTCGGGCGGCTGTTTTGCAGAAGGAAGCTCGACGCGAAAACGGCTGCCGCGACCTTCTTCGCTTCTGGCTTCGACCCTCCCGCCGTGAGCCGCGCAGATCGATTTGACTATGGAAAGCCCCAGCCCCGTTCCCCCCATCTGACGCGAGCGCGCTTTGTCGACACGATAGAAACGCTCGAACACATGGGCAATCGCTTCTGCCGGTATTCCTGCGCCGTTATCCTCGACCTCGATAACGGCGCGGCCATCAGCCGAGCAAACGCTGATCCTGATCGCTCCGTCTTCGGGCGTGTACTTGATTGCGTTATCGAGCAGGTTGACTATTACCTGCTTGAGCCTCACACGGTCGCCTTCGACTTCAACCCGGCTGCGAGCTTCGCAACGTAAAGATATTCTCTTGTCTTCCGCAAGCAGTCGCATCTGTTCACTGGTCGTTGCCACAAGCTCGGCCAGATCGATCTGCGCCCGCTCCATTCGGGCTTCGCCCGCGTCGAGACGTGAAAGGGCGAGAAGACTTTCTACTATCCTCGTCAAACGCTCGACCTCTTCGAGCGCGCTGGCTATGGTCTCACGGGCGTCCTCGGGCAAGCTTTGTTGAGCGAGGGCTTCAAGTTCGCCGCGCAGAATCGTCAGCGGCGTGCGGAGTTCATGCGATGCGTCGGCGGAAAAACGACTGATATGCTCGAATGCCTCATCAAGCCGCGCGATCATTCGATTGAGCGAGACGGAGAGATGCTCCGCTTCGTCGCCTGTGCGCGCTATGGGCAGGCGTTCGTTGAGATTGCGCGAGGTGATGCGCTCGGCGCTGCGCGTCATCTCGTCGAGCGGAGAGAGGGCGCGGCGCAGGATGAAATATCCGCCAACTATGGCCACCACGACGAATATCGGAAGAGTCAGTAAAAGTATTATGAACAGCCCTTGCAGCGTGCGCTCGATCGGCCCTCTGGCCGCGCCTACTTCGATGAGGAACCGCTCGCTGTTTTCCGCCGTGAATGGCAGCGTGTAAATCAGCATCGTGTTGCCGTCGGCCATTCTTTGCGAGCGCGCGAAAGCGGCGCCCGCGAACGAATTCAAAACGGGCAGGCTCGCGGGATCGAAGCTTTTGTCTTCCGGCGCGAGAGAAGCGTACATCACGCTTCCATCTGCGCGCATAACTCGCACGAATCGATTATTGATCTCCGGCGCATAGTGTTCGCGGATTTCATCAATCACATAATCTTCACCGCTCACGCCGACAGATGCGAGGAACGTCTCGCCTATTTGCCGCGCCTGATTGCCAAGCGACTGTTCAAAAGTCGCTTGAAGATGGTTTTCAAGCCCTATGTAAACCGACGCGCCGAAAAGCGTCAGCAGACCGGCGAGCAGACCGGCGTACCAGAGAGTCAGACGAAATCTGATGGAGCGCCTGTTCATGCGGTTTCCTCGTCGCTGATGGCGTAGCCCACGCCTCTGACCGTGCGTATGAGTTTGCGCTTGCGGCCTTCATCGATCTTGTTGCGAAGATGGCGCACGTAAACATCGACGATATTGGTCACGCCGTCGAAGCTCTGATCCCAGACATGCTCGATTATCATCGTGCGCGAAAGCACACGGCCCGCGTTTGCCATAAGGTATTCCAGAAGCGCGTACTCTTTCGATGTCAGTTCGATCTTCTGTCCTCCTCTTCGCACCTGCTGCGAGAGCCTGTCAAGCTCAAGGTCATGCACGCGAAGCACGTTCGAGCGGCTGACCGCGCCGCGACGGAGAAGCGCGCGCACCCGCGCAAGAAGCTCGGCGAAGGCAAAAGGCTTGGTCAGATAGTCATCCGCGCCCGCTTCGAGGTTTTCGACTTTATCTCTGAGGGCGTCGCGGGCGGTGAGAATAAGAATCGGCACGTGATGATTGAAGTTGCGAACGCGGCGAAGCATTTCCGCGCCGCTCATCCCCGGCATCATCAGGTCGAGGATGATGAGGTCATAAGAATAGGCGTTGGCCAGTTCCAGACCACTCTCTCCGTCGGGCGCAGTATCGACGGCCAGTCGTTCGGCTTCAAGCCCGCGCACGATGAATCGGGAAACTTTTTCTTCATCTTCCACAAGCAACAAGCGCATGATTGCCGGAAAGTTTATCAGAGCAAGATGAAGGAAGGATAAATCCCGAATTAAAAATTTTTCAGAATCCTCTAGCAGGCATATCTTTCCTCGACGGTCGCCGCAAATACCGCGACTCCGATCAACCCAATCGCGCCCGCGCACAGAAAAGGAACCTGCGGATTTATGCTCCAAAGCAGGCCGCCCACAGCAGCAGCCGGTGTGATCGAAAGACTCCTCACGAGGTAGTAAAGCCCGACCGAGCGCGCACGCAAATCCGAGCGCGCGAAATCGACGATCATCGCCTTGCGCGAAGGCTCACCGATCTCTCTCAATCCCCCGATGATGAAAGCCACGAGGAGCATTGCAAAGCCTTTTGCCATCACCACCGCCACGGGAAAAAGAGCGAAGCACAGAAACGTCGCTATGACGAAAGGCTTGCGCCCCACTCGGTCGGCGATTCTCGCCGCAGGAATGTAGACCAGAATCGAGGTTATCATCTGCACCGCTACAAGCATGCCGAAGCGCGAGAGGCTCACGCCAGAAATGTTCGTCACATAAAGAACTATCAGAACCTCGGCCATTCCTTCGCACGTCCTGATGATGATATCGGATATGAGAAGGCGTTTGAGTCCCCGGTGAAAAGAGCGCCACACGCCGACGATGCTCGTTGACTCTCCCGACTCAAGAGGAATGTTTATCATCATCGCGGCGAGCATTCCCGTCACGGCGAGCGCGAGCGTGATGGCAAGGCTCACTCTTATGCCTGCCACAAGGCCGAGAGATGAAATCATCATTCCTCCGATCATCGGAGACAAAGCCATCGGCACGCGCTTGAGCAGGGATTGAACAGTAAATCCCGCGGCGCGTCGCTCTCTGGGCAGCGCGTCGCCGATGACGGCGAAGATCGCAGGCGACGCCATGCTGCTCCACGCCATCGCAAAGACAAGCCCTGCGAACAGGAAAGGCCACGCGGGGCTCAGCAGATAAATCAAATACCCTGCCGAGGCCAAAGCGATGAAAACAAGAAAAGCTCTTCTTCGCCCCATATGATCGGCAAGCCATCCTCCGGGATACTGATAGATGGCGTCGAGAAAATCTTTCGTCGTGCCGAACAGCCCCACTGTGAAAGCCGTCGCGCCCAAAGCCTCAAGATACTTGGGAAGAAATTTCTTCCATAGCTCTTCTCCCATACCGATCAGGAAAACAGCCGCCGAAGCCGCAGCGATGTTGCGATTGAGACCGAGAGATTCGGCCAGGCGCTTTCGGCGCGCAGCCGCGGATTTGTCACGACGATTTTCTATCGACACTCATCACCCCGCGCGATTTCAAATCGACTCGATTCGTGCTTACAGGCTGAGAATCATATCAGAGAAAATGCTCGGCCATTTGCGTGAACATCTTTTCAGCGATCCTGAGAGATAACTGTTCAGCATATCGGACGGCTATACAATTTTTTGAATCTCTCTGTATTGAAACTGACCGAAATAAACCGGGATTTTGAATAGATAAAAAACTCGGATTATTTTTGAAACCGAAGAATTCGACAGACGTTATTATCGGTGTGAGTGACCTATAGCAGCGGACAGCGACGATTGAAATGCGCCTGAGAGTCGCTGGCTGGCTTGCTATAACAAGGCGTTGTCGCTTTGGGTGAATCCTCCTCCATTACTCACCGGGCGTTGCGGCTGTGACGGCATTCTCCTTCAAGGAGCCGCAGCGCCCGCCATTTTTTATCACGCAATTTTTTTGTGAAACCTCAACGCGCTCAACGCCAGCAGCCCGACTCCCATTCCGCCAAGCGTCGCGACCTCGAAAAGCAAATCCATAAACGTAGCTCCGCGAAGCACGATGCCGCGAATGATCTCGATGAAGTGAGTCGCCGGTATGAAATATCCGACTGCGCTCATCACCGCAGGCATCGCATCGCGAGGAAACATAAATCCCGACAGCAGAACCGATGGCAGCGTTATGAGAAAAGCCAGTTGAAAAGCCTGAATCTGATTTTGAGCCTTCGTCGAAATCAACAGCCCTATCGAGAGCGCGGTGAACAAAAACAAAATCGAAAGCAGCAGCAACAGCACGACCGAGCCGTTGATCGGCACATCGAATATCACTCGCATCACAGTCAGCACCGTGCAGGCTTCGAAGAATCCGATCAAGCCGTAGGGAACCAGCTTGCCAAGCATCAATCCGAATGGTCGGATGGGAGTCACCAGTAATTGTTCGAGCGTTCCGCGCTCGCGCTCGCGCACGATTGCAAACGCCGTGAGCAGCGTGGTGATGACCTGAAGAATTACAGCGACCAGCCCCGGAACCATGAAGTTGGCCGAGCGCGAATCGGGATTGAAGAGCATCTTGGGTCGAATCTCGATTGGGGGTCGCGGCTCGTTGCCCTGCTCGCGAGCCAGACGTTCGAGCGATTTATTCAGCCCTACCGAATTCGAAACCGTCATGCTTTGAGTGGCGAGGCTCGAATCCGACCCATCGATTAAAACAAGCACCGTTGCCTGCCGTCCCATCGAGAGGCGATCAGAATAATCGGGCGGGATTTTTATGCCGACCTTCGCGCGTCCGGCGACTATTGCGTGATTGAGTTCTTCGTCCGAACCGACATACTCGGTGACGAGAAAATAATCCGTGTTCTCGAAAGCCGCGATTAGCTCGCGCGAGAGCGGCCCCGGATCGAGGTTGTAGACTGCCGTGCGAACATCGCGCACGTTGGTGTTGATCGCGTAGCCGAAGATCATCAATTGAAGCATCGGCACGATGAGCATCAACACGAGTGTGAGCGGATCGCGGCTTATCTGAATCACCTCTTTGTAAAAAATCGGGCCGAATCCTTTGAACATAATCTCTCAATGCTGTTTCGTTTGGCGCACTCCGTTTTCAGCGAACTTCTTCGTCAGCGTCACGAACACATCTTCAAGCGAAGGCCGCGCAAGGCTGACTTCCGCGCCGCCGATTCCTGTCGCCGAAAGTATTTTTACGATAGATTCAAGCGGCTCGCCTTCGTCCATCAGGAGATGGATCGACTGGCCGAAAATAGTCGCGCTGCGAACGAAGGAAGCACGCTTCAACTCGGCAAGCGCGACTGTAGTGTGTTGACAATTCACCTCGGCCCACTTCGTGCCTTCGGGAGTGACATCCGAAAATCGTTTCAACTCATCGGGCTGTCCGCAAATTATCAACTTCGCATTATGGATATAGCCGACGCGCGCGCATCGCTCGGCTTCGTCCATATAGTGCGTCGTCACGAACAGAGTTATACCCGCGCTCGAAAGATGAAAAAACAAGTCCCACAACTCTCGCCGAGCTACAGGGTCTATGCCTGCCGTCGGCTCATCCAGAAAAATTATGCTCGGCTCATGCACGAGCGCGCATGCAAGCGCGAGCCGCTGTTTCCACCCGCCCGAAAGCGCGCCCGCCCGCCGATCAGTGAACTGATTGATGTGAGTAAGATCGATGACCGCCTCGCGACGCTCGCGAAATCTTTGGCCCTTGAGTCCGTAAACCTGCGCGTAAAAATTTATGTTCTCCCAGACGGTCAAATCCTGATACAGGCTGAACTGCTGAGACATATAGCCGATGTTCTGCCGGATGTCATCGATCTGTTTTTCTATGTCGAACCCGGCAACGCGCGCGCTGCCTTCTGAGGGAGCGATCAACCCACAGAGCATTCTTATGAGCGTCGATTTGCCCGAACCGTTCGGCCCGAGGAATCCGAATATCTCGCCGCGCTCGACCGAAAAGCTCACGTGGTCGACGGCGGTGAATTGTCCGAACCGCCTCGTCAGTTCATTTATCTCAATCGCTATGTCCATGATCTTTCGATAGGGGATGAGCAGTGGTCGGTGGTTGGTGGTCAGTGGTCGGTAAATTGATCACCTCTTCACCCCATCCCCCATCACCTAACCCCCATCCCCCATCGATCACCTCTTCACTTTTTGATCACCACATCCGCAGCCATCCCCGCGCGCAGCCGCCCGCTGCTGTTGTCTACTCGCACGCGCACGGCGAATACCTGATGCGCGCGCTCGTCCCGCGTCTGCACATTTCGCGGAGTGAATTCTCCGCGACTCGAAATGTGTTCGATGCGGCCTGAGAAAGCCTCCCTTCCGAAAGTGTCAACGTAGAGGGCGACCTCTTTGCCTAATTGTGCGTGGCCCAGTTCGGGCGAAGGCACGTAAACGCGCACCCACAGCCGGTCGACTTCGATCAGAGTGGCGACCGGAGAATTCGGAAGGATGAGATCGCCGGGCCGCACTTGAAAGACTTCGATGAAAGCGTCGGCGGGCGAGCGCACTTCGAGTTCGCCGAGTTGAGTTTCGATTTGTTGAAGCACGGCGCGGGCGCGCTCAACCGAAGCGCGAGCGGCGGCTATGTCTTCTCGACGAGAGCCGCGCTCGACCAACTCAAGATTGGCCTGAGCCTGTTTGTACTGTCGCTCGGCTCTCTCGATTTCTTCGCTCCGTGTGCCTGCCTCAAGCAGACCCAGGCGTTGACGCGCAGACTCGCGACGGGCCGCCGCGCGATCAAACACCGCTTTGGCGCTGTCATAATCCTGCCTGGATGTGACGCCGCTTCGAGTGAGTCGTTCGATGCGGCTGAGGCTCGTTCGGGCGATTTCGAAATCGGCCTCAGCCGCGTCAAGCTCTGCGCGGGCCGCCTCGATTTCCTGACGACGAGGGCCGTTGCGCGCTATCTCAAGATTCATCCGCGCGGCTTCGGCCTGCGCGCGAGCGGCAGCTATTTCTTCGGGTCTCGATCCGTTGACAAATTTTTCGAGACTGGCCTCAGCCTGCCGAAGAGCGGCAGCAGCGTCGGCGCGTTTTGCGTCGAGGTCGAAGCTTTCGAATTTCAGTATCACATCGCCGCGCTTCACGGTCTGACCTTCTCTCACCATCACTTCAGCGATTCGACCGCCCACTTTCGAGCCGACGTGTATCTCATCGGCTTCGACCGTGCCGGAAAGCACAAGCTCGCCCGGCGCGGCGCGACTGCTCAGATACTTCCACGTCGCGACGCCGGCAACGATAGAGATGGCCGCGATAGCGAGGATGATTATTTTTCTGAAACTGCCCGTCATCCGATCACCTTATGAATCGCTCGTCGCAATCCTCATTTTCAACTTCGCTTCAGTAAGCGGCGTTTTACGGCGGCAGTGGCGGCTTTCAATTCTTCAACATTCAACAGGTATGCGGCAAAGTAAAATACCACGGCTCCCGCCGCAACCGAAGCTGAGACGTTGATGGCTCTCGCGATGAATCCGCTGTCAAGCGCGCTTTCTATCCCGAGGCTTGAAGCGAGGCTGACAGCAGCCATGGCTGCTGATGCGATGAGTATTTTTCCGACCGTCGCGGCAGTCCTGCGGCCTTCGATTCCCTGAATGCGGCGACTGAGGGTGAAATACAAAAGCGCCATGTTCATAAGCGACGAGATTGAAGTTGCAAGAGCCAGGCCTCGCTCCTGAAGCACATCTCTCAACGACCAGTTCAAAAGAAAATTCGTCGCAATCGAAAGAATACTGAAGATCATCGGCGAACGCGCGTCGCCGAGAGCATAAAACGCGGGCGCGAGAATTTTGATCGCCGCGTATCCTGCAAGCCCGATGGCATAAAAAGTGAGAGCGCCTGCTGTGTGATCCGTATCAATGGAAGTGAATCCGCCGCGTTCGTAAATCAAAGCGATGATGGGGCGACTCAAAACGGCAAGGCCGACGGCGGAAGGGATCGTCATCAAGAACGCAACCCTCATAGAGCCTGCAATCGTGTGACGGAAGTCATCGATTTCCCTGAGCGCCGCGCTTCTCGATACCGCCGGGAGCGTAGCGGTGGCAATCGCCACTCCGAACACTCCTATTGGAAACTGCATCAGCCGAAACGCATAACTGAGCCACGAGACAGGGCCGTTATCGATTACGCCCGTTGCCGGGTTGACTATGGAAGAAGCGAAGTTGCTGTTGATCAAAACATTGATTTGAACTGCGGCGCTCCCCAAAATGGCAGGCCCCATCAGTTTGAATATCTGCCTCATGCCCGAATCGGTGAAACTTAATTCGGGTCGATATCGAAACCCTTCTTTGTGAAGGCTCGGCACCTGAATGGCGAGTTGAAGAAAGCCTCCGATCAGCACACCATAGGCCATGCCTATTATTCCATCGGTCGGATTATCGATGATCGAGCGAGCGGGATCGGTGAAAGTCGGATCGACGAGAAAGATGGCGAAAAGCACTCCGCCCGCTATCGAGCCGATATTGAAAAACGTCGAGGAGAGCGCGGGTATTGCGAAACGGTCGCGTGAGTTGAGCACGCCCATCGCCTGAGCCGCGAGCGCGACGAGCAGAATGAACGGCATCATGATGCGGGTGAGTCTGACAGTGAGCGCGAATTTTTCCGGGTCGTTTTGAAACCCGTGAGCTATGGCGGCGACCAGTTGCGGAGCGAAAATTATTCCGAGCAGGACTATCGCGCCGAGCAGGATTATCAACGCCGTGGCGACGAGATTCGATAATCTGAAAGCCGCCCGCTCGCCTTTGTTGACCAGATGAGAGGAAAAGACGGGGACGAATGCGCTCGAAAGCGCGCCTTCGGCAAAGAGATCGCGGAGCAGATTCGGAATGCGAAAGGCGATGACGAAAGCGTCATTGGCGAAGCTTTTCGATGCGCCGAAGAAATAGGCGAATATCATCTCGCGCACAAGCCCAAGCACACGACTCGACATCACGGCGAGGCTCACTATGCTGGCCGAGCGAGCGAGGCTTGGGCGACGGCGCTGCCTTTCAGTTTCGTTGCCTGTCAGGTCGGGCTGATGGTTTGGAGTGTGCGGCTCCGGCGTTTCATCCGGTTGATGTTCGTTCATCGGGGTTGATTCTATCTTCTCGAAATCCGAAATCTCAAATCTCAAGCCGGAGATTGAAATTTGAAATCTCAAATCTCAAACCCGAATCAAAATCGAGATTGATTCTATCTTCTCGAAATCTCAAATCTCAAATCTCAAATCTCAAGAGCCGGGTGCAAGCACCCCCAGGTCATTTAAAACTCGAATCGATGACGAGTTCAAGCGATGGGCCTTTCGAATCTCAAATCTCAAATCTCAAATCAATAAGGAAAGGCTTTATCGCATGGTCTTTCGAATCTCAAATCTCAAATCTCAAATCTCAAATCAATAAGGAAAGGCTTGGGCGCTGTGAATCGAATTTGAGTTGCAGGCGTGCGGGTCATTCGAGTTCGAGTTCTTTTATTCGCGTGAGCAGCGTCTTGTAGCTGACGCCCAATCGCTCGGCTGCGCGCGACTTGTTATAGCCGCACTCTTTGAGCGTCATCTCGATTTTGCGTCGCTCGACCATGCGTTGCGCTCGCGCGCTGACTTCCGAGAGCGTCCCACGTAGATCGAATCCGTCGAGCAGGGCGCTTTGTTCGCGCGGAGAGAGATCCGTAGGAGAACTGATGTTGAGATCGGCAGGCGCGATTTCGTTGCCGCGCGCCAGAATGCATGCGCGCTCGATGCAGTTTTCAAGCTCGCGCACATTTCCCGGCCAGTCATATTCTTCGAGCGCGCGAAGAGCGTCATCGGCAAGCTTGAACGTGGCGCGGCGAAGTTCGCGGCCATACTTTGCGGCGAAAAATTCCGCCAACTGGCGTATGTCGACGCGGCGCTCGCGCAGCGCGGGGATATGCACAGGAAACACGGCGAGGCGAAAATAGAGGTCTTCGCGAAACTGTTTTGCGGCGACGGCGGCTTTCAACTCGCGATTCGTGGCGGCGATGATTCGCACATCGACTTCGATATCAGCCGAACCGCCCAGCCGCGTTATCTTTCTCTCTTCCAGCACGCGAAGCAGCTTGGCCTGAACAGCGGGCGCGATCTCGCTTATTTCGTCGAGGAAGATAGTGCCGCGCATGGCAAGCTCGAATTTTCCCACGCGGCGCTGATCGGCTCCCGTGTAGGCGCCTTTCTCGTGGCCGAACAATTCGTTTTCGATCAGCGTGTCAGGTATGGCGGCGCAGTTGATGGCGATGAACGGCGCATTGCGCCGCGGGCTGAGATGATGAATGGCGCGGGCGAAGAGTTCTTTGCCTGTTCCAGATTCTCCGAGCAATAAAACTGAAGTCGGGGTTGCCGCGACCTGCTGAATCTCGCGCCCGACTTTTTGCATCGCGGGCGACTCGCCGATTATGCGCGGGAATCCATATCGGCGCGAGTATTCTTCTCGAAGCAGAATGTTTTCCGCCCGAAGGCGGGCTTCTTCCAGAGCGCGTTGAACTATGATCAGAAGGTGACGGCTATCGACAGGCTTTTGCAGAAAATCATAAGCTCCATCCTTCATCGCCTGCACCGCTTCATCTATCGTGCCGTAGGCCGTAAGCACGACGACCACAGTATCAGCGTCGGCTGCTTTGGCGGCGCGCAGGACTTCGAGTCCGTCTGCGCGTGGCATTTTGAGATCGGTGAGAACGATGTTGTAACGGGCCGCGCTGAGTTTGCGGCGAGCTTCAGCCCCGTCGCACGCTTCATCGACCGAATAGCCTGCGCTTTGAAGCGTGAGGCGAAGCATCTGCCTCAGGCTTTCTTTGTCTTCGACAAGAAGTATCTCTGCCATGTGAAAATCGCTAAACTTCCGCAGTCGTTTTCTATCTGAGGGCGGGCGTATCAGATGCACTATCGAGCGCAACCTTTCGGGCTGCGCGTGGCGATCAAATCAGATGCACACTTTCGGAGCCTGAATCATTGTTGCCTGAAGACGCCGGGCGCGATGCCTGCGCGCCGCGCTTCTTCAAGCAGATCGTCGAGTTCTTTCCGGGCCTTGTTGCGAGCCTCCTGCGCTTCATCGAGTTTCTGTTGGGCTTCGTCGCGATCCTGAGCAAGCTGGGCTATGAAAAAATTATCGCCCGATCCGCTGCTGCCTCTGATCTTCTGATTGAGTTCTCGCACGCGATTCTCGTAAAGATCGACGCGACGCTCGGCGGTGCGAAACTCTTCGAGAAGCTTTTGATGACGAGAGCGATAATAATCTTCATTCGGCTTTCCGTCTTCGCTAGTCGCGCTCGGCCCCGCAGCTTCCGAGAATCCTTTTTCTCTGCCGTGTTCGAGCAGCTTTTCGAGATCAGCGGCGGCGGCGCGAGCTTCGGCGCGAAGCTTGATGAGTTGCTTGCCGGTCTCTTCAAGCTCGACGGCATTCGAGTTTCTATCTTGAGTAGTCTGCCCTGAGACGCCAAGCTGATTTCTGAGATCGGTGACGCGAAGCTCCGTCTCTTCGGCGACGCGCTCGGCTTCTTTGGCGCGTTGGCGCGCCAGCTTGACGCGATCTCGCCAGGCGGATTCTTCCGGATTATCTTTGGTCTTCCCTGTCTCCGAAACTACTGTCTCGGTCGGCTTTCCTTCTACCTTTTCGGTTCCTTCTTCGATCACTTCCTCGGTTTTCGGTTTGACGACATCTTCCGTCCTCAGTGTCGGAGTTTTCTTCTTGGGCGGCGTCTGCTGCTGGGCGAACGACGGGGAAGAAAACATGGCGGCGAGAATAGCGAGAGCAAAGATAAGGCGAAAGGTTTTAGCGCGACTGGTCATCATCGAGTCACTGCTTTTCATGATTATCTCCGGTATCGGCTGGACGATTACGCCCGCAGGGGCAGGCTAGAGTGAGGATACTCCACACCTCATCGGGACGCAAGAGTTTACTCTGACAGAGTTTACTCTGATTGACACCTCGACAGGTGCGTGCTAGTTTGAGCGCCACATGAGAAGTTCCTTTCGCAACGTCATCGAATACATACCCGCCCGTTTACTGCTCGCCCTGCTGGGCCTTCTGCCTCGAAGAGTCGCGCTCACAGTGTGTCGCATCATTGCGCGAATCATTTATCATATGCATGGCCGTTTGCGTCGCGTAGGTCATCGCAACCTCTCGATGACGATGCCTGAACTGGGCGAGCGCGAGCGCCGAGAGATAATCAAAGGCGTATTCCGCAATATGGGCCGACTGCTCGGAGAGTTTTCCCAGTTTTCGAAACTCAATTCGGAAAATATAAATAGTGTCGTCGTCTACGACGGGCTGGAGAATTATCTAAAAGCCGCCCGACGCGGGCGCGGCGTGCTGATGCTCACGGGGCATTTCGGCGCATGGGAACTCTGCGCATTCGCGCACGCAGTCTATGGCCATCCGCTCAGTTTTCTCGAACGCCCGCTCGACAATCCGCTCCTTGATCGCCTGATACGCCGCTATCGCGAGCTGTCGGGCAACCGCGCGATAGACAAGAACCGGGCCGTCAGAAGTGTGCTTGCGTCGCTCAGGCGCGGGCGCGATGTCGGATTGCTGATCGATGTCAACACGCTTCCTGAGCAGGGAGTGTTCTGCGATTTCTTCGGCATACCTGCCTGTTCGACGACGGGGCTTGCAGTGTTCGCGCTTCGTTCGGATGCGCCGGTCGTTCCGGGTTTTTTAATCTGGGACGAGCGGGAAAAAATACATCGCCTCACGTTCGACGAGGAAGTGCCTTTGATTCGAACGGGAGATTTCAGAGAAGAAGTTCAAATCAACACCGCGCGATTCACCGAGATCATAGAACGCTTCGCGCGCCGCTACCCGGATCAATGGCTGTGGGTTCACAAGCGATGGCGCACACGCCCGGAAGGTGAAGCTGATCTCTATGGCAACGATCTCCACGCGCTCTCAAGCCGAGCGATTCAATGCGCGATGGACGATCATTGAGCCGAAGGCGATTACCAGATCGAAGACGCAAAAGCGCGTTTCAATGAGTCATCGCGTAGATGATCACATTGATGCCTACCTTGTAAGCCGCAAGTCCGTACTTGAGAGGATAGCCCGGATCATCTATCCATTCCCACGCATCTCCGAGGTCGCAGTTGCGCGCGATGAAAACCACGACTTGCCCGCTCTTGTCTTCTATGCCCATGTAGTGCGGAACTATGCCGCCTTTTTCATGCGTCACCCCGCGACGCATCCACGATCCTATGCCCGGAACCTGAACGACTTCATCGATGTCGAAGTAGCAATGAAAAAGCGTGTGATCGCGCGGCAAATCTTTTATCTCATATTCGGGGAAAACTTTCTTCATCTGCTCGCGGACGTTCTCCCATTCGTACTCGCCCCAGAAATCATCCAGAAACAAAAAGCCCCCGCGCGACACATATTCGCGCAATCGCAGAGCTTCTTCATCCGATAGTTCCAGATTGCCCGGTTCGACGAAATAAATCAGCGGATACTCGAAAAGTTTTTCATCAAGTATGCCAAGTTGACGCGGCTCGTCCGCGATGTCTAGGTTCGTCCCCGCCCAATCTCTCACGCCGATGATGAAATGATAATCCGCTTCGGGGAAATCAATTGCCCACGAGCCTCTGCGCCGCCCCCCGTAGTCCGCACCGTAGATAGTTCTGACGAAAGTGAATTCGCCCGGCCCTTTCTCTTCGCGCCCGTAATGCGGAACTGAGCCCATACGCGCCTGACCCCAGACGGTCGCGACGAGAATGAATACACACAGCCAGAGACAAACTATTCGAAGCATGTTAGTTTTCAGTTTCCAGTTTTCAGTTTCCCGATGGCCTGTAACCCGCTCGCTTCGAGACTCGAATACAGATGCATTTGCAAAGCTTCCGGCTGAAAACCGAAAACTGAAAACTGAAAACTCCTTAATCCAGTTTCGGATGCCTGGTGTGCCACTCAGTCGCGCGTTCGAAGGCAAGGGCGACCCGAAGCGGCGCGGCCTCATCGTACAATCCGCCTGTGAACATGATCGCCTGCGGCAGCCCGTTGACGAATCCGCAGGGAACAGCCACCGCCGGATGTCCCGTCAGATTCGTCACCGTAAGGCTTGCGCTTCCCGGCGCGGGCGAAACGAATACGTCCCATTGGGACATCAGTTTATCCATCTCGCGCGCAAGCAGTGTACGCGCTCGCTGCGCGCGAATGTATTCGACGGCAGGGATAAAACGCGATGTGCGAAAAGTGTTCGGCCAGTCGTTGGGACTCTGACCCGATAACTGATTCACACGTCCGTCGCGCGTGATGTCGTCGAAGGCCGCCGCCGCTTCGGCCACAAGTATTATGCGCAAACTCTGCGTGGGAAATCGGGGAAGTTCCATAGGCTCAAGCTTCGCTCCCGCTTTGGTCAATGCGTCGAGCGCGGCGCGATAAACCACTTTGCGATCTTCGTTGCCCTGTTCGAACTCGGCTTTCAGATAACCTATTCGCATCTTCGCAAGCGACGTGTCGGGCGACCAGTTGAATGGCGTATCCGTCACGGTTACGTCGTGACCGTCCGGGCCGTAGATGGCATCGAGAGCCAGCGCGCAATCTTCCACTCCGCGACAGATCGAGCCTATCTTGTCCATCGTCCAGCTAAGTCCCATCGCTCCGTACCGGCTCACTCTTCCGTAGGTCGGGCGAAGCCCCACGACTCCGCAGCGCGACGAGGGCGAGATGATAGACCCTAAAGTTTCAGTTCCGAGCGTAAATCCCACGAGTCCGGCAGATGTGGCCGAAGCCGACCCCGCAGACGAGCCGCTAGACCCTGTACGGTCTTCTTCTATCTGCCAGGGATTTCGGGTCATTCCTTTGAACCAGCGCCCGCCCTGAGCCAGCGCGCCCATCGAGAGTTTGGCCACAAGCACCGCGCCCGCTTCTCTCAGTTTCTCCACGACGGTCGCATCCATATCGATCATCTGATTTTGAAAAGGCTCCGCGCCCCACGTGGTCGGCGCGTCTTTGGTCGCGAATAAATCTTTCGCGCCCCACGGTATGCCGTGCAGAGGCCCGCGATATTTTCCCCGACGGATTTCCCCCTCGGCCTGCTCCGCCTGTTTGATCGCCGCCTCTTCCATCAAAGTCACCACGCATAAGAGCCGCGGCCCGTATTTCTTCAATCGCGCCAGATACATTTTCGTAAGCTCCAGGGGCGAGACCCTTCGCGTCCTGACGAGTTCCGATAGCTCGGTGGCGGTGGCGAAGGCGAGGTCTTCGACTGAAGTGAATTTCGGCGCTTCGATACGGCTTGCGCGAATACGTCCTAGTTTGACGGCGAATTTTTTGCGCGGGCGGAGCGGATGAAAAGAAAAGGCAGGTTCGGTGTCGAGCGGGATATCGAGTTTGCGCAAAGTTTCATAGTTACCGAGATTGTTATTGACGCCTGAAAGCGCCATCGTTTCATGCGCGTCGGTAAGCTCGATGCCTATTATCTGCTCGGCTGAACGAAGCATCTCTTTGGTGATGCGTTGAGGCTGCTGTGGCTGTTGCTGTTGTGCGATTGCTGCGGGCGCAAGCCTTGAGGCTCCCAGCCCTGCGGCTCCCATCGCGGGAAGCAGTTTGACGAATGTGCGACGATTGAGTTGCCTGAGAGATTCGCGCGATTTTTTCTTCATAGTTCCCCGTTAGAGCGTTGGAGTCATGGCCCGCCGATCAGTAAGCAACTACTTCCGAGAAGAATTTCCGGTTACTGCGATTTGCCAATACGGCAATCCCGCGAATCATTCTGCTATTCGAACGGGCGGAAGGCAACCTTAGCGAGAACATGAATCATACGACTTTTGCCCAATCAATGGCCGAAGGTCTGATCGCTTAAATTTCCGCACTGAGATTCAACGCTGGCATTTGATCGCGCGATATAGTACTTTAGCCTTGCCTGCCGCCATATCGGTTGGAGATATCAATTCTTCCGATTTCGGGCGGCCAATCAAGTCATTAGAAACAATAATCAGATTTGATGTAAGCTTGGCATATTGACCCCACTCCCCGGAATTTTTTCTTGACGCGGTGCATCAACACCTCTCCTGTGATTTGTGGGTTACGGAGGCGGTCGTGACAACCAGACTCTTTGATAAAACCATCGCCGGTAATGCTCAGGAAACTCTGGATTTCATCACAAGCATTCTTCAGGCGTCTACGGAATATTCCATCATAGGCACAGATGTCGATGGAACGATACTGCTGTGGAACGAAGGCGCTCGGCGTCTGTACGGATATGAGCCGGAGGAAATCGTCGGCAAGGCAAACTCGTCGATTCTGCACGCGCCCGAAGAGGTGCGCACGGGCAAGCCGCGGCAGATTATGGAAGCCGCTCTCAGCGAAGGCAAATGGGAAGGAACCATCAACCGCGTTCGCAAAAACGGCGAGCCTTTCATCGCCCATGTGATTCTCACGCTTCGACGCGACCCGACGGGTCGGCCCGTCGGGTTCCTCATCGTTTCGAAAGATATCACGGAACACAGCAAGGCCGAAGATAAATTCAGGCGTCTGCTCGAATCCGCGCCCGATGCTACGGTGATCGTCAATAGTGAAGGCCAGATCGTACTGGTCAATTCACAGACAGAAAAACTGTTCGGCTACACGAGCGATGAATTGATAGGGCAGAGGGTCGAGATTTTGGTGCCTGATCGCTTTCGCTCCAATCACCCGTCGCATCGCAGCGGATATTTTACTGAGCCGCGAGTCCGAGGCATGGGCGCGGGACTCGACCTCTACGGATTGCGCAAGGACGGCTCCGAATTC
>Ga0187893_10003846_pt1 | contig 29563 bp, 29 predicted proteins | sample MA1701074metaG_FD_139574 | JGI IMG/M metagenome (GOLD analysis project Ga0187893, IMG submission 139574) | White microbial mat communities from a basaltic lava cave in the Kipuka Kanohina Cave System on the Island of Hawaii, USA - MA170107-4 metaG ...
AGCAGTTAGCAGTGAGCAGTGAGCAGTTAGCAGTGAGCAGTGAGCAGTGAGCAGTGAAGAGCAAAGCCTTAAAGGAGAGACCATGTGGTCAATTGTATTTAGCTTAATCATTACTATCGCGGCTATTCAATCTTCTCAGGCACAACAAAAGTCTACTCCGTCCCGAGCCACGCCTGACAAGAGTCGATACATCGGTCTCCGATACGGCGGAAACAAATTGCCGCCCGGGCATAAATGGATAGGGGGCTCGCTCTTCAGCAACCCTTACCACGATGAGAAACAATACGGCGTGACCGAAGTCGTCAAAGGTAACGTTCGAATGATGTGGTTTGACTTGCTGACGCATCATGACGCGGCCGGACGTGCCCACTGGATAATCAAAGACGTACTTTTTCTGCCGCCGATGCGCCGGAATCAGTTACTGTTTTACGTAGACTGTTTGCTGGCGAACCAACCCGACCCGGAATTGATAGTGATTGCCGATAACGTGGTGCGCGGTGGGTATTATGCGAATGTGCGACATGTCTGGCGCGCCAATGGCAAGACTGAGAAATTCGAGCCAATCCCGGTCAAGGGAATCAAGTGCATGGTCGTCGGCGATGATTAATGAACCAGGATCCAACCTACTGAGACTCAACCTCAGATAGGGAAATCCTCCTTACGGCAGTGGGTGGATTCTTCCAGTCCAACCTACCCGACCTAGCCCGCGACCACTCTCGAAATCCCATGGCAGTGGGTGGATTCTTCCAGTCCAACCTATCAAGAACACCGTCGGTAGATTTCTAAATCCCACACACGGCAGTGGGTAGATTCTTCAAGTCCAACCTATCAAGAACACCGTCGGTAGATTTCTAAATCCCACACACGGCAGTGGGTAGATTCTTCAAGTCCAACCTACCCGAGCTAGCCACAATCACTCTTGAAATCCTACCCACGGCAGTGGGTAGATTCTTCAAGTCCAACCTACCAAGAACATCATCGGCAATTTTGGAATCCCACACACGGAAGTGTGTGGATGGTTCAAGTCCAACCTACAAAGAGTGCGAACCAAGCTGAGGAAATCCTACCCCACGGCAGTGGGTAGATTGCTCAGGTCCGGCCTACAACGAACCACACACTTCCGTGCGTGGGATAGAGAGTGGTCGTGGACTGGCTCTCTGTAGGCTGGAACTGAACAATCCACACACTTCCGTGTGTGGGATTCAAGAGTGGTTGCAGGCCACCTCTTGGTAGATTGGACTTGAACAATCCACACACTCCCGTGTGTGGGATTTCTTTGACTGCCCCGAGGATCAGTTCTGTGTAGGTTGGACTTAACAAATTCCACCCACTTGACCTTCAGTGGGTAGGATGCGCCCAACTAACGGAACAATCTGATCGCCGCGAGTGTCTAAGGCCTCGATGAAAAGCCATGGATGCCGAGCTTCGGTCAATCTGTGGTCGCTCTTTCACCGTTGCTGGTGATGTGGTCTTGATTATTTACCACGGACCCGAGGACACCGAGACATGAGGCTTATCAATGAAACCGAAACCCTCCCAAAGGCAGGGGCAGTTGCGCAAGATTTTTCTTCCCGGCGCGTTCATTGTGTCAGCCATACAAGATCAGTCCGGCCAAAACTACCATTGTGAGGTTTGCATCATGAAAACCTTCCTCCTAATAGCCATAACCACGGGACTTGCGATTTTGATTCTCACAGGCTGTGCGGAAGTACCAGCCGGCAGTATTCCTCCGGTGCATGCAACCGGCTGGATGCCACCCAAGAAGTCGATGCGCGCCTTTCGCTCAGAGCGGGAACTTAAGCGCTATTTAAAGGAGCTCGCTGCAAAGCAGACCATTCTGTTTCAGAAAGGCAAGTCGTTACCGAATGCCGAATCCGTAGCGGGTGTTGCTTCGATATCAAGATTCGCAGGCGACGAAAAGGACGAATCGATCACCAACGTCCAACACGCCGGAGTCGATGAAGGTGGAATTGTCAAGGTACACGGGCGTCACCTGGTTGTGCTGCGGCGCGGACGTCTGTTCACGGTGAGAATCGGCGATGGAGAGTTGCAACCTGTGTCAGTGGTTGATGCTTTCGGTCCGGAGATCGATCCCCGTCACGCCTGGTACGACGAGATGCTCGTGTCCGACGACATGATCGTGGTGATCGGATACAGCTACGAGCGTGGCGGCACCGAAGTCGGTCTGTTCAACATCAATGATGACGGCCAACTCAGTTATCGCTCAACTTATCACCTACGCTCGAATGATTACTATTCCTCTCGCAACTACGCGAGCCGCCTGATTGGCAGCAAACTGATCTTCTACACGCCACTTTATTTGAATCTCGATCCGGACAATCCGTTCGGTACTTTTCCTGCCGTCAGGAAATGGCATAAAGGCGCAACGGAGAGCGAGTTTCGTCGCATCGTTTCGGCGACTCGCATTTTTCGTCCAGAACGACCCATTACCGCAACCTACGGCACGGCGTTGCACACGGTGACGACGTGCGATCTTGCTAGTGGCGGTTTCAACTGTGAGGCCACGGGCGTAATCGGCCCGGAGGGACGCGTCTTCTATGTTTCTCCTTCATCAGTGTACGTCTGGGTCAGTGATTGGAATCCTTACCGCGATCAGGCTCGACAGCAGTCGCTTCTCTATCGCCTGCCGCTTGATGGCTCATCACCCAGCGCGCTCGGCGTGTCAGGCAGTCCCGTAGATCAATTCTCGTTTTTGGAAAGCGAGGATGGTCACCTGAATGTCCTCGTGAGATCTGATTCCACAGGTGATGGCATGTGGGCTGCGGAAGTAGCTGCCGGCGACGTGGCGCTGATGCGCGTGCCGTTGCTGAGCTTTTCGGATGGAAGCGAAGCCGCCCCATCGTCGAGTTATCGCCCTTTGCCGAAGCCTGAAGGTTACACTTTTCAAAATCGGTTTGTCGGCGACCATTTATTGTACGGTACCGGTAGCGGCTGGGACTATCCTGAACAGGCCAAGGGCAACAAGCTGTACACCTTACCGTGGGCAGGTGGCGCGATTAGTGAACTGGCACTCGCGCACGGAGTTGATCGCATCGAGCAGATGGGATCAGACGCAGTGGTGGTGGGTACCGACGGCAAGGACTTGAATTTCACCGCCATTCGTTTGGGTAAGGCGTCCGAAGTTGCCGATCGGTTTACGCGCAAAGGTGCGTCACAGGGCGAACTGCGTAGTCACGGATTCTTTTATCGCCCCGATGGACCAGACTCGGGAACGCTTGGGTTGCCGATAAGTTTACCGGGACGCCCAGGCTATCGACATTTAACTGAAGACTCTGCCGCAATTCTTTTCCTGCGCAATGAGTCGCTGCGCTTTGAGGAAGTGGGCGAGCTAGCGGCGAGGCCGGAGCGCGCGAGTGACGACGCCTGTCAGGCATCATGTGTTGACTGGTACGGCAATGCGCGTCCGCTTTTTATTCGCGGACGAGTGCTGGCCTTGCTGGGCTACGAACTGGTCGAGGGTTCAATGGATGATGGCCACATGCGCGAGATGCGCCGGGTGAGCTATGCACCACAGCGAGCCGAGGTTACTCGGCAGGGCGATGAGTAGGCCCATAACCACTCAGTACTCTGAACTACTTGAACTTTCACAAGGCTTCTAAGGTTGCCAAGACCTGTTCTACATTTGCCAGATCCGCCAGCAAGGCATCGGGTTGGTGCGCCAGCAGGTCCTCTGCGCAATAGAATCTTCCCGTCGCGACCGCGACGGCACGCGCGCCAAAGTGACGGGCACAGGCAATATCGTTTGGCGTGTCGCCAATAACGATGAATTGATGAGGCTTGAGATCGATGTCGAGGTAACGACGAATTCGCTCCGCAGCCAGCGCCGGCAGATCGCGCCGGTCATGCGATTCGTCGCCGAAAGCTCCGGGTAAATTAAAGAAATCTGAAAGGCCCATCAGCTCCATTTTCAGATGAGCTGCCGGCTCGATGTTGCCGGTCAATAGCGCGGAGTGATATCGAGGATGATCCTTGACTGCCTGAAGCGTCTCGCGGACCCCGGGCAATATCTCAAAAATCTGCTGTCCATTGCCCGTGGCTTTTTGCATTTCTTCGATGTAGATCGTCCGCAGTTGATCAATTCGCGCCCGGATATGTTCGTGAGTAATGCCTTCGTGACGCAGCGCCTCACCGACGATTTGCAGATCGGTCATCCCTGAGACTCTCATTTCGCTCAGGCGTCCTGCGGTACCAAAAACGGCTTCGAGCACCGGGATCGTATAGTCTTTGAACCCGCCGCTCTTCAACGAGCGAATCAAGGTGCCATCAATGTCCCAAAGGAGAATACGAAAGGATGAAGGCGGAAGGATGAAGGATGAAAGCGAGCTTTCACTTGCTGCGGTTTCGCCGTCACGCCCGGTTTCGTTTGCATCTATTTTCATCCTTCCGCCTTCATCCTTCACATTCATTCCACGACGGCAAGCACTTCCCCGGCATTGACCGTCGCGCCCGCTGACGCTTTCAGTTCGACCACAATTCCGGCTTTGGGAGTCTTCATTTCATTTTGCATCTTCATCGCTTCGACCACGACGATTCCGGCGCCGGCTTCGACCTCGGCGCCGGCCTCGACGAGCACGCGCACGACTTTGCCGGGCATCGGCGACACGATTTGTGCCGACCCTTTGTCATGTTCTCCGCCGCTCTGGCTGCTGCGAAGACGTTTGGGATCGACAAGCTTAATTTGATAGCTGCTGCCGCGAACGCTTACTTCCAACTCACTCAGCCGGCTGTGAACAGTTTCCACCCGGCAGTTGTAGATCGTGTAATCGTCGGTAAGCAGGTACTCGCCCGTGCCCAGATCTTGCAATTGAAGCGCGTAATGGCGCCCATCAACCTCCGCCGACACATCCAGGTCATCGAGTTGAATTGCCAACTCGTGATCCTTGCCCGCTACCTCAACCTTGAGCTTTATCATTTCGAGTTTCGTTTTGCGCCATGCTTGCGGACTGCGCCAGTGCCGGCTAGCCCAGCGCGGCCCGACATCTTCCAGCGATTGGCTACCTCACGAGGGTGATGGTTAAGCGACAACTGTCTCTGGAGTATCGCGTAATGAAGAGCGGCGGCAATCATCGCAATATCTTCCTGCCTTTGCTCGTTATTTTCAGTTGCCGCAGGCGCCTGCCGGCGGGTGGCTTCGCGCCGCTCGGTCCAGCGAGAAATAAAACCGGTGTCCAGCCGGCCGGCAATGAATTCCGGATCCCGAACTATCTCGCGAAAGAAGGAAAGCGTCGTTTTGATTCCGCTCAATTGGTACTCATCCAGAGCCCTCCGCAACCGATCGATAGCCTCAGCTCGAGTGCGTCCCCAGGCAGCCAGCTTTGAAATCAGCGGGTCGTAGTGGATTGATACTTCCGAATTGATGCGCACGCCGCTGTCGTCGCGAATGCCGGGACCGGCCGGCGCCTGCAAGAAAGTAATCACTCCCGGTGAAGGAAAGAAATTGTTCTCGGGATCTTCCGCATACACCCGGCATTCGATGGCGTGGCCGTTCCAACCAATGTCGTCTTGTTTGAATGAAAGCATTTCTCCATTCGCCACCGTGATCTGTTCGCGGACGAGGTCGATGCCGGTGACGAGTTCCGTGACGGGATGTTCGACCTGGAGCCGGGTGTTCATTTCAAGGAAATAGAACTCATGAGTAGCATCGGCGACCAGAAACTCGACCGTGCCGGCGCCGACGTAGTTCACTGCTCTGGCAATCTTTACCGCCGCCTCGCCCATTGCCGCGCGCAGCCCGGAATCGCCTATTGGTGAAGGACATTCTTCGATAACCTTCTGATGACGACGCTGGATCGAACATTCACGTTCACCAAGATGGACGACATTGCCATGCGTGTCGGCAAAAACCTGGATCTCAATGTGCCGAGGGCGCTCAACCACCTTTTCCAGATAAAGCGATGAATCAGAGAAAGCCGCAGCCGCTTCTGAGCGCGCGTTATCAAAAGCTGATCGGAGATCCGCGGGCGAGGCAACGAGGCGCATGCCCTTCCCCCCTCCGCCAGCGGACGCCTTGAGCATGACGGGATAACCAAATTCTGCCGCCGCGTTCTCTGCTTCCGCCAATGAATTTAGTGGTTCGACTGTGCCGGGAACAATTGGAACACCCGCATTGACGGCGGCGCGTCGGGCGCTGGTCTTGGCCCCCATGATCTCCATCGCTTCAAACGGTGGTCCAATAAACGTTAGCCCGGCATCCTCCACAGCTCGAGCGAATTCGGAATTCTCGGCCAGAAAGCCATAGCCAGGATGGATCGCTTCCGCGCCGGTTCGCTGCGCGGCTGACACGATGGCTTCAATATTCAAATAGCTCTGCAGCGAAGGTGGCGGACCGATACAAACGGCTTCATCAGCCTCGATGACATGCAATGCCTGGCTATCGGCTTCGGAATAGACAGCCACCGGCGAAACCCCGAGGTCGCGGCAGGCACGAATCACCCTAACGGCAATTTCACCTCGATTGGCAATTAGAATTTTTTGGAACACAGCAATGAGGTCAGTAGTTGGTCTTTGGTCTTGGTCTTGGTCTTGGTCTTGGTCTTGGTCTTGGTCTTTGGTCTTGATTTTTTTTGTCTTTGCACTTTCTGTTTATATGTTTTGGTCAGCGCTGTTTTGTAGTATGGCATCAGTCAATGGCAAAACTGAACTAAGGAGCAAACAAAAAAGGCTCTCAAGGCTTGCGCCCCGAGACTCAAGACCGTACCAAAGGCCAAAAACCAAGACCTACATTAGTATTGAATTCCGGGCAGGTCGATGAGCAACGGGCAAAGTCTCGACCTCCTTCAGTCTGATAAGGAAGGACCTTTTCAACGCGTGCTAAGGATTAACGCTGGCGGTTGAGGCAGTCGGGTTGCCGGTGCGACGGACAGCCTGGCTCACCGGCGTGACAAGACCATCGCGCACAATCCAGTCATCTTCGGTTCCCATGAGGTTGTCAGCGCCCGGCAAGCGAAGCGTGTAGTTGGTAAAAGCCAATCCCTCACCCAGCGTTTCTTCCTCGGCGCTCAGGACGGCATTGCGAACCACAGCCCCACGCAAAGTGACCGGCTGTTGTTTAGCGGCAAGGTCGGCGGTTGGCTTATAAGCTATGGCAAACCATTCGGGCTTAAGACTGTTCAAGGCAGCAGTAATCGATCCGTCACGGTCGGGGAGCACTCTAAGATCGTTTAGATCACTGGGCAGCTTTTTATATTTTGCGCGGTACTCAGATAAGGCCCGGTCAAACGTGTAGCCAATTGCGTAATTACCAGCTTGAATTCGGTCCTCGCGGTGGCTGAGACGTTTAGGTACCGTGACGCCGATTAGTACGGCAATCAACAATGAAACCAGGGCTGAAGCCATCAGGCCACAGCGCGCATAGCGTAGTCCACAGAAGCGGGCTGGAGTTCGCAGCATTGATCGATAAATCTTACGGCTCCCCCACAGGACTACAATGGTCGCCGGAATGGCTATCCACTTAAGACGCCAGGCAGCCGTTTGCCCCGCGGCGACCAACGACCAAAAATCAAATGAGACGGGAGTCAGTTTCATCAAGGCAATGACGGTCTGCGCCACAAACACTAACACCATCACCAAGCCCATGGCGGCAATCAAGAGCGAGCGGCCATACGACGGAAGTTCGTGCTCCGGCCGTGGCAACGGCTCACCAACCGGCAGCGCTCCACACGCCGCGCAACCCTGACTCAGGAAGCCGTTAAACTTAAAGCCGCAGCAAGGGCAGATGGTCACGTATTATCCTCGGGCCGTTTAGGCGGTTTCAAAATCGTCGTCGGAGTTTCCGGTCAACCGGCTTTATGAACTAATGTTTGGTCGGCTCGCCGATCAGGCCCGGGTTTAGGCGCAGACTGGGAGGTCTGCGCGTTGGATTTCTCAGTGTCAGATTTCACCTTATTTAGTTCGCGCCACGTATGGTACATGCGATGGGCGAACGTCCAGTATGATCCCACCGCCAGAACCCATAACACGGCTGGCATTCGGTTAGAAAAAAAGCTGTTCGAACCGGGATAACTGCTTAGGGCGCCAATGATAAACAGAACCACCCGCTCGGGGCGTCTCAGGAAACCGACGTCGCACTTGGGTATCAGGCTCTCGGCCCGGGCGCTGGCGTAGCTTACCATAACCGAGCCCATTAAACCGGCGCCCGCAAGAAAAACGTTAAGAGTTGAGTGAAATTCCGTATCACGAGCATAAAAAACCATCAATCCGACAAATATGACCATGTCCGAGAGGCGGTCGAGCGAGGAATCAAGGAAACCGCCAAATCGCGTTACCCGGCCGGAAAGTCGCGCAACCTGGCCATCCAGCATGTCAAAGAGATTGGCGATAATTAATACAATTCCGGCGGAGAAAAACCGGCCCAGACCAAACAGGAGGCCACATCCGACGTTGAGGGAAACGCCAACCACCGTCAAGATGTTCGGATTTATGTGACCGTGGGCCAGCCAACGCACCATGGCATCGATTATTCGCTGTCCCCCGCGACCGATACTGGCCCCGAACATACTTCGCTTGATTTCTCCTCAGTGGCCCATTATGCCCAAAACGCGATGAACTTTACAGCCTTTTGGACATAAGCGGCAGATTCTAGAGTCGGTTACGGATTATGTCAACGTTCAGAATTGATCCACCGATTATGGAGATTTACAGAAAAATATAAAGAGAAATATTTGCGACTTCCGATCTGATTGGCTGTTATGCCAGCTTTTGTTTTCTTTGTTCGTAATCGGTGTAATCTCAGTGGATAGGGATCAGGATTCTCTCTCCGCCTCTTCGTGAAGAGTTGTTAATTGCCTGATTTCGAACGTGCGCGCTCCGGCCGGCGTGCTTACTACTACCTCATCACCTTCTTCCTTTCCCATCAGGCTTCTACCCACTGGCGATGTTGTTGAGATCATCCCTTGCTGCGGATCGCTCTCCTCCGGGGTCACCAGCCGATAAGTAATTTCTTCGTCACGTTCAGAGTCGTAAAGCACCAGGGTCGAGCCGTAGGCTGCCGTGTGACGCGGCACTCGTTTCAAGTCAATGGAGGCAATTTCACTGATCCGCTGGCGCAGTTCTGCGATCCGCGCTTTGACCATGTTTTGCCGATCAAGCGCCGCACGATATTCAGAATTCTCCCGCAGATCGCCAAATTCAAGAGCGCGTTTGATCTCTTTGGGAAGGTGGACGCGCAGCTCTGATTCCAGCTCGTCGAGTTCTGACTGTAGTTTTTGTTTAATATCTTCCGGCAACTAGATTCTCACTTTCCTGACCCTGTATCCTCCGGTACTTGGCCTCATCTGGCGCTCCGAAGGAAATCCCAGTGTCGCGGGCAGTTCTAACCATCTGCCCATTGGGAGGGACGGTTTTGACGTTTGCCACAGCTTCAGAGATTGGAACTGTTACCACATCCCCGGCCTGAAGCGCGACCATAACGCCGCGTTTCCCTTCTGCGAGGGCATGCACGGCGCAGGCGCCATAGGTTGTCGCCAACATGCGATCGAACGCATTCGGTCTGCCCCCTCGCTGCAAGTGACCAAGCACAACACAGCGCGTCTCCTTGCCGGTCAACTCTTCCAAATGACTTCTACAGTACTCCGCTATTCCTCCCAACCGCGGCGCGTGTTGCTGGTCACCCTTGTCCTGGAAGATCTGGTCGTGGCCCATCTCAACTGCGCCCTCAGCGACCACGATGATACTGAAGTTGGAACCGCCTTTGTCACGTGCCCGTACTTTATCAGCAACAGACTCCATCGAAAACGGGATTTCAGGAATCAGGATCACATCAGCTCCACCGGCAATCCCGGAATGCAAGGCGATCCAGCCGGTGTCCCGTCCCATCACCTCGAGAATCATTACCCGATCGTGAGACTCAGCGGTAGTGTGCAAACGATCCAGGGCTTCCGTGGCAATGTCCAGAGCCGTCACGAAACCAAACGTCAGCTCGGTACAAGCCAAATCGTTATCAATGGTCTTGGGCACTCCAACTACCGGGATTCCGAGCCGATCAAATTCCGCGGCGATTGTCAGGGTGCCTTCGCCGCCCAATACCAGGAGGGCGTCGATACCCAGCCGATCGAGATTCTGGACCGCTTCACGATAAACCTCGCTGGAAGCGACGGTTTCTCCTTCAGCCGCGCGCTCGACAAATCTGCCTCGATTACGCGTGCCCAAAATGGTGCCGCCACGAGGCAACAACCCGCGGACGTCACGGTGATATAGCGGCCGCGTTTTGGTTTCTTCCAACAAACCTTCAAAGCCGTCTTCGATGCCAATCACTTTCATGCTGTACTCACCGATGCTGGTCTTTACTGCAGCACGAATAACAGCATTCAGTCCTGGGGCGTCCCCTCCGCCAGTCAGAATTCCAATAGTCTTGTACATGACGAGAAACTAACTTCTTACGCGAGGGGGTTCGTAGTACCGGCTGTATTCAGGGTAATCACGGTTAACGACCTTTCCCGGCGCGATGTTTTCACGTAAGAGTCCCAGCGCATCCCAAAGCACCTTTCGCTGCAGTTCGCGCATCCCGGGTCCGCCGAGGCTGTTGCCAACCTTGAAGCCGTTGGGATAAAGCGCACGCGGTGGTCTCATCTGAGCCGACACTTCCGGACTGACGGTGATCAAGACTGTCGGTATCCCCTTCATCTCAATCTCTCTTTGCACCGCTACGACCGTGCGGTGGCAGACATTTGGTCAACCTCCGGTCAAAACCACGACGTCCGCACGGGAGCCCTTATCTATCTCATTAGCAATTTCATGGGCAGTACCCTCATACATCGCCTTGAGCTGCATGGTATAGCCCATGTAGCCAATGTGTTTTCGCGCCACTCCCTTGATCAACCCGTCAGCCTGGAGTTCTCGCAGCACGTCTATGGGAAACACCACGTTGATATCTTTGTCTGCGTCTGAGTGATCGTAATGATGATGTGTGACTTTCAGTTGAGCAGACTCGACGTCTTCGGGAATGGTGCGATAGCCCAGATCTCCTAACTCGTCGGCGATGTTGAAAGGTTCCTGCTCTTTCAGGTGAACCCCGCCTGCGGTAACGATGGCAACCGTGCTCCTCTCCAGCTCGCCATCAAACGGAGTGAAGGGAACACACTTTCTTGAAATCGACATAAAGAATGCGGCGCTGCCGCGGGTCACGTTTGGCGAAAGATTGGAAGTATTTTCAAAGTCCGATAAAAAGATGCCAGGTGGCAACGCCGGTTTGACGTCCCGCCACCTGGCGCCACGAGCGAAGTTGCTACAGCTTTCGCAACGCCTCAAATAGTTCTTCGTTGTCAGGTTGATCGGAAATCTCGTGGATATCCTTGTAGGCGATTTTGCCTTCCTTGTCCACGATAAACAGTGCGCGCTCAGAGATACCATCGGTTTGCCGATAGGCTCCGAATCTCCGGGCCACTTCGCCTTTGGGTTCAAAATCGCTCAGCAAATCATAAGAGAATCCACCAAGACTTTTAGCCCAGGCGGCATTACACGGTACGCTGTCAACAGAGATACCCAAAACTTGGGCATCATAGCCTTTGAAGCGTTCGAGGTCGGCCTCGAACGCAGCCATCTGGCCCGTTCAAACCTCGGTCCATGCTAGCGGATAAAACGCCAGCACCACATAGCTCTTGTCCCGGAAATTCGAGAGTTTCACTTGCTTGCCTTTTTCAAGATGGCTCGGCAACTCGAAATCCGGGGCCACATCTCCCACATCAGGCATTAGAGGTAGCCTCCTTTTAGAGTAAACAATTACAAAGTAATGTTATTGCTGCGACACTAAGATAGTTGACGATGAAGCCGATTTCAAGCCGGTTTTGCTGAAGTAGTAGTTGACCCTCCCACACCGCTCGCGTAGCATATCCGCCAAGAGCGCCCGATTTTTCAGAGAACCAAGCCACCGAAAGGCAGTTGAATCTTGGATATCGACGACGAGGCAAAAGAGATTGTGCGCGAGATAGGAACCGCAATAAACGAGTCTGTGGAAAACTCGCCGAAAGTCGCTGAAGCGATTGAGCGTCTGCGGGATGCCGGCTATGAGATGGAACTGACCTTGCGCCTCGAGATCGGCTTACGCCCTCATCCGAGTAATGAATCGGACGCGGAAACTGCCCTCAACCTTACTGAGGAAGACGTCCAAATACTGCAACGTATGAAAATTCGCATCGATCCGGAAAGTTAGGCTCCCCGAGGGACTAAGGCTTTCCGGTCGTGCAACGGTCACAGGTAATCAAAACGATCCAACCACGAAATCTCCAGAAGAAAGGTCTTCGTGTTCGTTCGTCTCGGTTCGTGGATCAAGTCTTTCCTCGCCACTCTCAGTGGGGGACATAGATCACTCTAACTTGGACAATTTCAAACTGCCTACGAAACTAGAAAAATAGTTAAAGCTCGTCTATTTGGTGTGACTTTAGCTGTTATGTTATCTTGACTGGCTTTTCATCCTGCCGAGTTTTTCGCCTTAATCGGGCTCGAAAGAGGAGTTCAAAGATCTATGGCCACGCCTAGTGGAAATGTGAGCACAAACGGCCAGACAAGCGGACGCGTTGTGCAGATTATTGGTCCGGTCGTCGACGTGGAGTTTGACGAGAAGTATCTGCCGCCAATCTACCAGGCGCTGCGGATTGTTTCCGAGGGTTTCGAAGTGCCGACGCCAATCGACGTTATTGCTGAAGTCCAACAGCACCTCGGCGAAGGACGAGTGCGAACAGTCTCGATGTTGCCCACCGACGGCATGGTGCGCGGCATGAAAGCGATTGACACCGGTGGTCCGATCACGATGCCGGTCGGTGAGGGAACACTTGGCCGCGTGCTCAACGTCATTGGTGAGCCGGTAGATAACCTTGGAGATGTGAGGCACACCGAGCGATATCCCATTCATCGCCATGCGCCGACGTTCGAGGAGCAGTCCACCGAGCTCCAGATGTTTGAAACCGGTATCAAAGTCATTGATCTGATTCAACCGTTTCTGCGTGGTGGAAAGATTGGTCTCTTCGGCGGCGCCGGTGTTGGCAAGACCGTCATCGTGATGGAGCTCATCAATAATATCGCCAAAGCACACTCGGGCTTCTCGGTCTTCGCCGGCGTGGGTGAAAGAACGCGTGAAGGAAATGATCTGCTGCGTGAGATGGTTGAATCGAAGGTCATCAACTTTGGCGAGAGCTTCTATCATCACATGGAAGAGACGGGCGAGTTTGACATGACCAAGGTCGACAAAAAGGCTTTGGAAGAGTCGAAGGTGGCGCTGATCTACGGCCAGATGACCGAGCCGCCCGGAGCCCGACTGCGAGTGGCGCTCTCGGGACTGACCGTTGCCGAATACTTCCGCGATCAGGGTTTGGACGTGCTCTTATTTATCGACAACATCTTTCGCTTTACTCAGGCGGGTTCAGAGGTGTCGGCGCTGCTGGGCCGGATGCCCTCGGCGGTGGGCTACCAGCCAAATCTGGCTACTGAAATGGGCGAAATGCAGGAACGCATTACCTCGACCAAGACAGGATCAGTCACGTCGATTCAAGCGGTATACGTACCCGCAGACGATTACACCGATCCTGCTCCCGCAACTACGTTTGCTCACCTTGACGCTGTTACGGCGCTGTCAAGGCAAATCGTCGAACTGGGAATTTACCCGGCAGTCGATCCGCTGGCATCGTCATCGCGCATTCTCGATCCGCGCATCGTCGGCGAAGACCATTACAATACAGCACAGGATGTGAAACGAGTTTTGCAGCGCTATAAAGACCTTCAGGACATCATTGCTATCCTTGGTCTCGACGAGCTCTCGGATGAGGACAAGCTGGTCGTCTCGCGGGCGCGCAAGATTCAACGGTTCTTTTCGCAGCCCTTCTTCGTTGCTTCTCAGTTCACCGGTAAAGAAGGTAAGTACGTCAAGCTGGAAGACACCATCAAAGGCTTCCGCGAGATTGTCGACGGTAAACATGATGATTTGCCTGAGCAGTCGTTCTTGTTGGTCGGCCCGATCGAAGAGGCGGTTGAGAAGGCCAAGACGCTCGCGGAGGGATAAAGGATGACGGCAATCTAGATAGGCCGTATAGGTCCTATAGCCCTATTTCATTATCCTTCATTCTTAATTGAACATGGCTCAACAGATTCAACTTGAAGTAGTCACGCCTGAACGCAGAGTACTTTCCGAAGCCGTGGACATGGTCACTGTTCCCGGTCTCGGCGGAGAGCTCGGCATCTTGCCGGGCCATACCCCGCTGATTTCCCAACTCCAAACCGGCGTTCTTTCCTATGTCCAACAGGGAAAAACTCATCAACTCCATGTTTCCGGGGGGTTCATTGAAGTCAGAGATGATCACGTTTCGGTACTGGCGGAAATTGCCGAACGGCCGGAAGAGATTGATGCTGCTCGCGCTCGCCTGGCTCGCGAACACGTTGAAAAACGTCTCAGCGCGTGGACCGGAACCGAAGAGGATTTTGAGAAGGCCCGCGTGAAACTGGAACGCTCCATGGTGAGGCTGCAACTAGCGGGCGGCAGATAGGACCAAGGAGATAGGATTTAGGAGATAGGACCTATTAGTCTATTCAGTCCATTCAGTCCATTCAGTCCACCAGCTTACAAATTTCCTGAAACAATGACCTTGCGCATCTCCCTTACGGCCTGCTCCAGCCCAACAAAGATTGAACGCGACACAATGTTGTGGCCAATGTTGAACTCCGTAATCTCAGCTATCTCGGCGACGGCTACAACATTCCGGTAGGTGAGACCGTGACCGGCAGCAACTCGCAGTCCATATTCAGCAGCCAGAGCGGCCGCCTCTCGCAACTCTCCAAGTTCTTGCGCTGCGGACTCGCCGTGAATCCCTCGGCCACCAAGTGTGGCTTGCGCATAGGCCGCCGTGCACAACTCCACCTGTTGAGCCCCAACCTCGTGCGCCGCCTCGATTTGTTGCAGATCAGGATCGATGAACAGGCTGGCGAGTATCTCCGCTTGCCGCAAGCGGCTCACGGCGGCGCGCACGACTGAAATGTGTGCTTTGACATTCAGTCCGCCCTCAGTAGTAATCTCATTCGGGTTTTCAGCCACCAATGTAACCGCGTCTGGTTTCACATCAAGCGCGATTGTCAACATCTCCTCAGTAGCTGCCATCTCGAGATTTAGATAAGTTGCGACTGTCTCGCGCAGCAATCGCACGTCAGAATCCTGAATGTGACGGCGGTCGCTGCGCAGGTGAACGGTAATGCCGTCTGCGCCGGCTTGTTCACAGATCATCGCGGCGGCTATGACACTTGGCTCCGGCGCGCGCCGCGCTTGCCGTACGGTAGCGACGTGGTCGATGTTGACGTTGAGTCTTGCATTCATCTGTGTTTTTTTCCGATCTCCGATCCTTGCTGTCCGATGTCAGATCTCAAATCTCAAATCTCAAATCTCAAATCTCAAATCTCAGATCTCAGATTATTCAATATCCAACTCACTCTACTTCATGCGGTTTCGGGATCGGTCTTGACCGTCGCCTGCGACGCTTTAATGGCCTTGTTGTAAACTCCGCGGCGGGCTTGCCGGCGAATCAATGCCACCTCAGCAAGCATCTTCAGACTGTCGCTCGCCACGTCTACTTTGCTGCCTTCATTATGGTCCCAACGAACGGGTATTTCTTTCACGCGCAAGCCCGCGCGATGCGCGACGTAAAGCAACTCGACGTCAAAACCAAAACGGTCGATTGTAGCGCCTTCAATTATGGGCCGGCAGGCACTCATGCGAAAAGCCTTGAACCCGCATTGAGTGTCCCAGAAAGGAAGGCCGGTAGCGAGACGCACGACCAGATTGAAGACCCGGCCGCCCTGCTCTCGGCGCCAGGGTTGGTGGACGCCGATTAATCTTCGATCCAAAGCCCGGGAGCCGACCGCCAGGTCACAGTCACCTCTTAAAATCGGCTCCACTAACTTTGGCGTTTCCGTCATCGGAGTCGAAAGATCGGCATCCGAAAACAGGCCCACATTACCGCGCGAGGCCAGCAGCCCTAACCTGACCGCGCGTCCTTTGCCAAGATTCGATTGATAGCTGAGTACGGACGTGCGAACTCTGTTCGACCCGGCAAGTATTTCTCTGGCGACGCTGGCAGTGTTGTCTACTGAGCCGTCGTCCACAACAATCAGCTCAGAATCGGGAACATGATCATGGAGGTACTCGAGCATCGTGGGCAGCGTAGTACCCAAACGCGCAGATTCGTTATAGGCCGGCACGACGATTGACAGAGAAATCGACATTGAGAATCAATATACCATGGCAATGAATCACGGACGGCCTTCGGACGTAGGCATCTCACTATGTTATATTTTCGAGTTGAGTTGAGTCGCCTGTCCGGGACTGCCGGGCCGTAATTTTTTGTGGGGGAAAGTTGACCAGAAGATCTGCCGTTATTGCATGTGCGGTCGTTCTGATCGCGTCACTTGTCGGAGGCACTATCGGAACCTCTCGGCGGCTTCGTCGCTCCGTCTCCCTGGGCGGGCCGGTATCGGACAGGCCGGTCGAAGAGATTGAGAAGGATTACGATGAAGCAGTATCAACGATCTCGTCTCTTTACGCAGGCGATATCGATTATGAAAGGGCAACTCAAGCCGCAGTCCAGGGCATGCTCTCGACCCTCGATCCCCACTCGACCTACTTCCCCTACACCGAGTTCAAAAAGCTAAAAGAAGATCAAGACTCCCGCTTCGATGGTATTGGGGTAACTATCGTGCAGCATCGCGACGGCGTCTACATACAGTCGGCGGTTGAAAATACTCCGGCGGCGCGCCTCGGACTCAGATACGGCGATCGCATTCTCGAGGTGGATGGCAAAGATGCTCGCGGTTGGTCGAGCGAACAGGTTTCAAAGAACGTTCGCGGCGCCAGAGGCGAGCCCGTGACGATCAAGATTGGAAGGGCAAATTCGGAAGCGGCCCTTTATTTCACTATTGTGCGGGAAGCGGTGCCGCTGCCGTCGATTCGAAATGCTTACATGGTGCGCGGAACCACCGGCTACATTGGCCTGACGGGAGGGTTTCAACACACCAGCGACCAGGAGCTCCGCGAGGCGCTCAGCAAACTAAAAGGGCAAGGCATGCGCCAGCTCATCCTCGATTTGAGGGGTAATCCTGGCGGGCTCCTTGATCAGGCGATTGACGTAGCAAGTGAATTTCTACCTCGCGGCCAGGTCATCGTGTCCGTGAGAGGCCGCAGTGAATACTCCGAGCCCATCGTCTACAAATCACGGGGGTCCGATCCGGAAGATCTACCCCTGGTGATACTGATCAATCGAGGCACCGCTTCGGCCTCAGAGATTGTCGCCGGCGCCATTCAGGATCACGGGCGGGGATTGGTGGTAGGCGAAACCAGCTTTGGCAAGGGTCTAGTGCAACGCGTATTCCAATTGCCTTTTAATACCGGACTCACACTGACGACCGCGCGTTACTACACTCCTTACGGCCGTTCGTTGCAACGCTATTACTCGGGAGGCTCGTTTTACGACTATTTTGTCAGGCACGACACAAACGAGACCGTACCTGCTCCTACGCCATCGCCTTTCACTCGGGATATCAATAATTCGTCGCAAGTATCTCCGACGCCACCTCCGCAAACTGGTCCTCCCGTAAAGACCGCGGCTGGGCGCGTGTTCTATGGCGGCGGCGGGATCACGCCGGACATCGAGGTCAAACGACTCGAATTTACTCCCACCCGCGCGCGAATTGCAGAAGCGGCTTTTCAATTCACCCGGCGGTTGGCGGCCGGAATGGTTACGGGTCTTGAGTCTTATAAGGTAGTGAAAGTTCAGTACGGAAGGAATCCCAGGCCCGGCGACTATCCGATTACTGATCGAGTGCTCGAGGCTTTTCGCGAGTGGGTGCGGACGGACACCGAGTCTCAACTGACTGCGGCGCAGCTTGAAGAAGAGCTGGAATTTGTGAAGCTGCGGCTGCGTGAGGAGATCGTTACCGCCGCATTTTCAAACGATGCCGGGGCGCGCATATTACTCGACGCGGATCCTCAGGTATTGCGCGCGCTCGAGGCTCTGCCGGATGCCAAGCGACTGGCGGAAAGCGTGCGTACGGGAACCTCACAGAGTTAGTCGATCACCCGCGCAATCACGCATTTTAAATAATACGTCTCGGGAACGCCCAGCAGGACCGGGTGATCTCCTGCCTGCATTCGCTTTTCGACCAGTTGCAGCCGGCGGTGAGCATCGTTTGCAGCCTCAGCAAGAATGCGCAAAAACATTTCCTCTGACACGTGGTAAGAACATGTGCAGGTAACAAGGACACCATCTCTCCGCAGCAGCTTCAACGCGCGCAGGTTGATTTCCTTGTAACCGCGAACGGCCGCCTTGAGACTGGCGCGATTTTTGGCAAATGCCGGCGGGTCGAGCACGATGGTATCAAACTTTTCTCCCGCCGTTTCTAAATCACGCAAGGCGTCAAAGACATTGGCCTCCCGAAACTCAACGTTGACAGAGTGGTTCAGTTCAGCGTTGCGCCGCGCCGTTTGAATAGCGTCGCCTGAGATATCAATACCAATGACGCTTTCGCACCCTGCCGCCAGCGAAAGCGCAAATCCGCCACTGAAAGTGAAACAATCAAGCGCACGCCCACGCGCCAAGTCCCGCGCCGCAAGATGGTTCTCGCGTTGATCGAGAAACAATCCGGTCTTTTGGCTGCTGAGAGGGGCAACAAGATAGCGAACTCCGTTCTGAATCACCTCCAGCTCGCCGGAAAATTCTCCGTGCAATGTGCCTGCAGTCAAAGGCAGTCCCTCTATGGCGCGAACGCGAACATCGTTTCTTTCAAGAACTGCGCGCGGGGCAAACTCCTCGACCAGAATTTCAACCAGCATGAGCTTGACCGCATCAGTGCCCTGGGAGAGCGTTTGCATTACCAGGATGTTGTCGTAACGATCGATGATTAACGAAGGCAGCAGGTCACCTTCCGAATGGACCAAACGATACGCATTCGTGTCGCTTGTGATCGTGCGGCGTCTGGCGGCCGCATCGAGGATCCGCCTCCGCCACCACTCGCGATCGATTGGTTCTTCAGTTCGGGTCAAAAAGCGGAGAGAGATTTCCGATGCGTCGCTAAAAAGAGCCTGGCCGACGAGATTTCCACTCTGATCTCGAACAATTACGACAGAGCCGCCAGCTGCATCAACTGGGCCCACAACATCGCTGCGGTAAATCCACAGGTGGCCAGCTCGAATACGATCGGCGCCGCGTTTAGTGACGGTGACAGGGAACATTGGTTAATACTCTGACATAGTCGCAAACTGATCGGCTACTTCATTGATTAGGTTAGCCAGGATTAGCCACAGATCGGCACGGTTGGACGCGGATCAGAGTAAGATTTGGTGAATGAACTTGTAATCAAGATTTTGCCAGCGAATGAGAACGGTATTTGACGTCCAAATTGCTATTCTGATTTGTGATTATCGGTGCTGATCTGTGGCTGATTTACCCCGCTCGCATTGCTCAGGCCCACAATAGCAATTCAAATTGCGGCGTCGGAACCACTATGTTAGGCTTCGAGCACTTCGCATTTTGCTTCAGTACGGTCAGAAACTACCGGCTAAAATTCGAGCTGTATGGCAACAAAAACTGAAAGTGAGCGTCGCGAGCGCTTCGAGACTCCTTCGGGGATTGACCTGCCCGTCAATTTCAATCCCGCTAACACCAATCCGTTGGATTATGAAGAGGATCTGGCCGCGCCCGGAGAGTTTCCCTTTACCCGCGGCATCTACCCGAACATGTATCGGGGTAAGCTTTGGACCATGCGCCAGTACGCAGGTTATGCGACGGCCGAAGAATCTAACTCGCGCTATAAATTCCTGCTCGAGCACGGCACCACTGGACTCTCAGTAGCTTTTGATCTGCCCACCCAAATCGGCTTGGACTCTGACGACCCGCTCGCAGTTGGCGAAGTGGGGAAAGTGGGGGTGGCGATCGATTCCCTGGAGGACATGTTGCGTCTCTTTGATGGGATTCCACTTGACGCCGTCTCAACTTCAATGACGATCAACGCCACGGCTTCGACGTTGCTTTGTCTCTATCTGGCGGTGGCGCGAAAGCAGGGCGTCTCGTTCGACAAGGTGAAAGGCACACTTCAGAACGACATTCTTAAGGAGTACATTGCCCGCGGAACCTACATCTATCCGCCGGCACCATCGCTCCGATTAGTAACCAACACTTTCGCCTACTGCTCTCGAGAGGCGCCGAATTGGAACACCATCTCAATCAGCGGCTATCACATTCGCGAGGCCGGCTCGACCGCCGTTCAGGAGGTAGCCTTCACGCTGGGCAATGCCATTGCTTATGTAGAGGCCGCGCTGGCCGCGGATTTAAAGATTGATGAGTTCGCGCCACGCATCTCTTTTTTCTTCAATTCGCACAACAACCTTTTGGAAGAGGTCGCCAAGTTTCGCGCGGCCCGGAGACTCTGGGCGCGGATCATGCGCGATCGTTTTGGCGCCCGCGATCAGCGTTCTATGATGCTGCGCTTTCATACTCAAACCGCCGGTTCGTCTCTGACAGCGCAGCAGCCGGAAGTAAATGTCGTGCGGACTGCGATTCAAGCCCTGGCGGCGGTTCTGGGTGGTACTCAATCACTGCACACAAATGCAATGGACGAGGCCCTGGCACTGCCGACTGAACAGGCGGCGCTGCTGGCCCTCAGAACCCAACAGGTCATCGCCAACGAAACGGGGATCGCCGACACCGTCGATCCCCTGGCTGGCTCTTACGCGATTGAACAGCTAACCGCCGAGATTGAGACTCGTGCTTCCAGCTACCTCGAAAAGATCGACGCGATGGGCGGCATGCTGCGAGCGATCGAGTTGGGTTACGTGCAACGTGAGATTCAGGACTCAGCGTATCGTTATCAACGCGCGGTCGAGAAAGAAGATGCGATTGTGGTCGGGGTGAATCGTTACACCACGGAAGAAGAATCACCGGTCCCCATCCTGCGAGTCGATCCGGCAGTGGAGCGGGCACAAGTCGAACGTCTGCGCGCGCTGCGTGAACGGCGAGATTCCCAGGTAGCGGAGGAGATGCTCGAAAAACTTGAAGCGGCCGCTCGAGGCACTGAAAACCTGCTGCCACGAATCCTTGATTGTGTCGAGGCCTATGCGACAGTCGGCGAAATCAGTAAACGCTTAAGAAAGGTTTGGGGGGAATATCGAGAAGCTTCAAATGTCTACTAGTAAACTTCATTTAGAATAAAAAAATTACTTTCACCTGTTTCACTCTGGTGGAAACGCTTAATTTGAAGACTGGTTTCACCCCGGAGGTGGTGACATACTTATAGACCGTTCATGACCACTCTCCCATGGACGCCGTGCGAAGGTGCGGAAGCTATGTTGATTGGTACACTTTAGTTTCGTTCCGCCCCTTCGCACGGCGTTTGAGGTCGAGATGCTTAGCGAGCCATAAACATTTCACCCTAACGGGGTGAAGAAGTTGACTTCTTTAACGAACGTTTTAAGAACCCTATGAATCGAAGAGTGTTCCAAAAAGCACTGGGTTTAAGTGCTCTCGCGTGGGCCTCGGGTAATTTAAAACTCGCGGCAAAGCCGTCCCCAAAAATCGCCCTCACCATGGATGACTTTGCCTGGAACAACGCCATCAGGTTAACTCCGGAACAGCGCAATGAAGCAATTCTCGGCACGCTTAACAAGTTCTCAGTAAAAGCCGGGTTGTTTGTAATGGGACGCATGATAGAAGCCGAGCGAGGAAAACGTCTGCTCACCGAGTGGGACAGGGCCGGACACTTGATTGCTAATCACACCTACTCGCACCGCAACTACAATGCGCCGGCGATGACTGCGGCCGATTATCAACAAGATATTTTGCGCGCGGAAGAATTGCTAAAGGGGTTTCCACGCTTCAAAAAGTATTTTCGGTTTCCAATGCTGAAAGAGGGAGATACCGCGGCAAAACGTGACGGGTTACGCTCATCTCTCGCTCAGCACGGCTACCGCATGGGATATGTGACCATTGATAACTCTGACTGGGCCATTGATCTTCGTTTGCGGGCGAGGCTGGAGAAAGATCCGAACGCGAATTTGAAACCGTATCGAGACTTTTATCTGGAGCACATGTGGGCCCGCGCTGAATACTACGATTCCCTGGCGCACAAAGTACTCGGCCGAAGTGTGAAGCATACGATTCTGACGCACTTTAATCTGCTGAACGCACTCTTCCTGGGAGACCTGATGGAGATGTTCAAGAATAAGGGGTGGCAATGGATCGACGCCGAAGAAGCCTTCGCTGATCCGGTTTTCAATGCCCTGCCAAAGACCGTTCCCGCGGGTGAAAGCATCATCTGGGCGCTGGCCAAGGAAAGCGGAAAGATTGATAAGGACTTGCGCTACCCGGCTGAGGATGGCGAGTACGAAAATGCGAGGATGGATAAGTTGAAATTGTAAGTCGGCAACTTTCCAGGGAGCCCTGCGATGTTCTCTAAATCAGAAAATGTGTCAGTCCAATCGAGTTTCTTTTTCTTGATCATTGCCTCGATTGTGGCTCCTCTTTCCGGACTTAACGAACCATTAAGGGCGCAAGAGGCGAGCGGAACCTCGTCCGCAGCCCGGGAGTGGGAAAGGTATACGCTCAAGGATCGCAAACTCTCAGTTATGCTGCCAATCTTTCCGGCGATGATCAGCTATAGCAGTGACTACTGGCACCCAGCGTCTAAGAAGCGCCTAAGAAACCTGGTTGGGGCTTACTCGCAGGGAGTCGGTTACGTCATCGAAATATATGACGTAAAGCAATCGCTTGATCAGTTTATAGCCGAATCTCGTCCGGACAATTTTACGCGCGAAGTAACTGTTTCCGGGATTCGCGGTAAGGAATACCTGTTTGAGGATGTAATTGGCAGACGGATAACTCAATATTTCTATTTGGACTCACGAGTTTATTGTTTCAAGGCCTACAGCTCCCGTCTCGGTAATCCGGATGTAGACATGCCGAAGTTTTTGCAGTCCATTAAGTTCGACAAAAACTCCGCGGGTCGCCCGCTGGTAGAGGGGTTCGGCGCACAACCTTCGCCTCAGCTTTCGGGCGTCACTGACGAAAGGATGGCCCGCATTTTTTCCGGCAAGGAGGTAACTTACAAGGCTCGCGTACTGATGAAGCCTGAGCCCAGGTACACCGAGGAAGCCAGGCAGAACCAGGTTACGGGGACAGTCGTTCTGCGAGCTGTGTTTTCCTCTTCTGGAACGATAACCAATATCAGGGCCGTCTCGGGCTTGCCAAACGGACTCACTGACAGGGCGATTGCCGCGGCGCGTCAAATCCGATTCATTCCCGCGATCAAGGATGGCCAGTTCGTTTCCATGTACATACAACTTGAATACAACTTCAACCTCTACTAAGGCAAAGTATCGTTCGGCATGTCGCACTTACTTAGCGTAGAAAATCTCCGGACCCATTTTTCAACCCGCGCCGGAGTAGTACGTGCCGTGGATGGCGTGAATCTTTACCTCGACCGGGGCGAATTGCTCGGGCTGGTCGGGGAATCGGGCTGCGGCAAATCGATCACCGCACTCTCGATCATGCGACTGATCGCTCCGCCGGGAAAGATCGCAGCCGGCGAGATCGACTTTGACGGGAAAAATCTCCTGACACTCTCCGATGAAGAGATGCGGCAAATACGCGGCGACGATATCGCGATGATCTTTCAGGACCCAATGACCTCCCTCAATCCCGTCTTCACGGTCGGTGAACAGATTGCCGAGGCCCTGCGCCTTCATCGAAAGCTTTCGCGCAAGGCGGCGCGCGACGCGGCGATTGAGGCCATGCATGAAGTGGCGATTCCCGATCCGGCCCGCCGCGTTGACGATTATCCGCATCAACTGTCAGGGGGCATGCGTCAAAGGGTGATGATTGCGATGGCGTTGGCCTGCAATCCCAAACTCCTCATTGCCGATGAGCCAACTACGGCGCTTGACGTTACGATTCAAGCACAGATTCTCGAGCTTCTGAATGAGTTGAGAAGATCGCGGGAGCTCGCGGTGCTTTTGATTACCCACGATCTCGGCGTAGTTGCAGAGGTAGCCGATCGCGTGGCAGTGATGTACACGGGCAGGATTGTCGAAGAGTCGCCGGTCGAGGAGTTGTTTGCGCGACCAAAGCATCCCTACACGGAAGGCTTGCTGCGCTCCGTGCCCAAACTGACTTTGGAAGAGGTCGCAAAAAAGGAGCGGCTTGAAACGATTGAGGGCGTGGTGCCTAGTCCAACAAACCTTCCGCCAGGGTGCCATTTTGAGCCGCGTTGCCAGTATCGAATGCCGCGCTGCACCGAAGAAGAAATTCCACTTTACGATTTGGAGGGTGGTGTGAAGGTTCGGTGCGTCTTGTTCGATCTGGCCGCCGCGGTCACGGCAGACCATCAATCCACCGATTACGCAGACTACGCGGATTAAGAGGATTGCCGATTGCGGATCTTGAGGTTCAAGGGTTCAACGGTTCAACCGGTTCAACCAGCTTTGCCGAAAAGTCCAAATTCCCCCACGGGAGTGGGGGTGTGAAAATGGGAACAGTGTGGGTCAGAAGTCAGTACCGTCACGCGGTAGCGTCGGGTAGTGGCTGCGATTTCGGCCCGATAAAATGAGGATGGACCCGACGCTACCGCGTTACGGTACTGACTTGTGACCCGCTGAGGAGCGAATTTTTAAACAGCCTCGGCACTAGGTGTGCATTTCACGACAACAAGAGCGGTTCTCTTGTAGGCCGGACTTGAACTATCCACCCGCTGCCGTGGTGGAATCTTGGACCTTTCGTGCAAAGCCGGTTCAACCGTTCAACTGCTATTGAAGATTTCAGAAGCGCAATAAGCTTCCACAATGACAAATCGGCAATTGGCAATCGGCAATAAAATTGTGAGCACTAATCATCAAGAGCTGGTCGACGTGCGTGGGCTGGTTAAGCACTTTCCGGTCGAGGGAAGCGACGACGTGGTGCGCGCGGTTGACGGCGTCTCATTCGAGATCATGCGCGGCGAGACACTTGGCCTCGTCGGCGAGTCAGGGTGTGGGAAGTCTACTGTCGGCCGTTGTCTGCTGCGCCTAATCGAACCGACTTCCGGCAAAATCACATTCGACGGCCGCAACGTGCTGTCGCTCGGTAGAAATGAGATGCGGCAGCTCCGCCGGGAAATGCAGATTGTCTTTCAGGATCCTTACGCCTCGCTAAATCCGCGCATGAGAGTTGGCGATATCGTGGGCGAGCCTCTGGTCATTCACAAGATCGGCACGAAAAGCGAGCGGCGCGAACGCGTCGCCGAACTCTTGCGACGCGTCGGACTCGACCCGGATTTCCGCACCCGATACCCCCACGAGTTTTCCGGCGGCCAGCGGCAACGTATCGGCGTTGCGCGCACGCTGGCCTTGAATCCGAAGTTGATCGTCGCCGACGAGCCTGTTTCGGCTCTCGACGTTTCAGTGCAGGCCCAGGTTGTCAATCTGCTTCAGGACCTACAGCAGGAATTTGAGCTGACGTATCTGTTCATCTCGCACGGTCTGGCGGTGGTCGAACACATTTCTACGCGCGTCGCCGTGATGTATCTTGGACGCATCGTTGAGATCGCAAGCGCCGCCGAACTTTATGCGCGGCCACTCCATCCTTACACGCAGGCCCTGCTGTCTGCCATCCCGATCCCCGATCCCAGGCGCGCTCGAGAACGAATCGTGTTGCAGGGTGACGTGCCCACTCCGATCAATCCCCCTTCCGGATGTCGCTTCCGCACCCGCTGTCCAATAGCCATTGACGAGTGTGCGCGAATTGATCCAGAGTTGCGCGAACTTTCGCCGGGACACACAGCCGCCTGCATCCGAGCAGAGGGATGGGAAAGTGCCTCCCCTCCAGTGATCTGAAACCTGGGCTTTTGTCCAAACGTATCAGGCAACGAAACTTTTCAATTGTAAACTCGGACGGAATGCGTTCTCCCCGTCCTCTTTCAATGGAGGAAAACCGCAAATGAGCGATCCGATTCCCGATCAGAGGCCTGAAACTTTTCAACCCCCGCCGCCTCCATCGGTTGAGCCCGAGCCCAAAGCGCCTCGGCCAGTAAAACTGCGTCCCGTTGCAATTGGTTTATTTGTAATCGGCTTAATTCTGGTGGGTCTCGGTATCCCAGGGATTCTACCGGGCGGAACCTGGACGGGAGCGGCCTTTGCTTTCTGGGGAATATTATTGTTTGTTTTCAGCTTCATTCCCCTGCCTAAGACAACGGGCAGCGAAGAACCGCCGATGTCCACGATGGAAAAACTCACCGGGATCTTCTTCGAGCCGACTCGAGTCTTTAAAAACTTGAGAGCGCATCCCCGCTGGCTCGCACCGTTTGTGGTGATCTCGGTGTTGAGCGCTGGGTACACCGCCGCGTTTGTGCAACGGCTGACTCCGGAACGCATTGTGACTTACACGATGGAGAAACTGGAGGAGTCTCCGATAAAACCTCCTCCCGAACAAATGGAGCAAATAAAGGAAGATAATCTTGAACAAGCGAGGCAGCCGATTCAAAGGGTTCAGTCCGCTGCGAAAGCCTTCGTCAGTGTTTTTGTAATGAACTGTTTTGTGGCCGCGGTTTGCTTGTTAGGGGTGCTGATATTTGGTGGCCGGATGAACTTTTGGCAGGCGTTAGCGGCGGTTTTCTATGCGGCCTTGCCGGTAGTGGTTATTCAGAAACTTTTGAGTTTGGTGATTCTCTACATCAAAGACCCGGAAGACATTCATCCAATTCTCAACCAGGAGAGTCTGGTCCAGGATAATCTTGGGTTCTTCTTTTCGCCGGCAGATAATCCGGTACTTTTTGTGCTGGCGACGGCCATCGGCATCCTGTCATTTTACGGCTTATGGTTAAGAGCCAGGGGATTAGCCAACGCAGGTTATAAGGTAAGTTCCACTGCAGCCTGGGGCACTACGATTCTGATCCTGATCCTGACGCTAATTGTGGGGGCAATCTTAGCGGCCCTGTTCCCAAGCTTTTTATCCTGAGAATGCGTCATTCATATCTCAGCGACTCAATCGGATCCAGGCGAGCCGCTTTCCAGGCCGGCCAAAGTCCGAAGATGAGACCAATGCCGACGCTCGCGACGAAACCGCCGATGGGCGCCCAGAGTGGCACGTAGGAAGGAAGCAAGAGACTCAGCAGGAAGGTTGAAAGCCAGCCAATAGAGAGGCCGACCAATCCGCCGATGCCGGTGAGAGTGGCGGCCTCGATTAGGAATTGCCACATGATGTCTCGGCGCCGCGCTCCGATGGCTTTGCGCACGCCAATCTCGCGCGTGCGCTCGGTGACTGACACCAGCATGATGTTCATCACGCCGATTCCGCCAACCATCAGGCCCACGGAAGAGATGACCACCATCGCGATCGCCAATCCGGCAGTAATGGAACGAAAGTTTTCCAGGAAGCCCTCAGCCGTCTCCATGCCGAAATTGTCCGGCGCGGAAAAAGGAACCTGACGCCGGACGCGCAACACGTCACGCACCTGATCCTTGGCTTCCGCCATCACGCCGGGCTTGGCCACGGCCAGAATAAAAACATCATCTTCGTTTGGTTTCAGCTTGTGGGCCACGTTGTAAGGCAGGTAGATGACATTGTTCTGGTCGTCGCTGCCGCCGCTGAAAAGAAATTGTTCGCGCTTTTGGAGCAGGCCGACAACGCGAAATTCCTGACCCCCGATGTCCAAAGTCTGGCCAACCGGCGAGCCAAAGCGAAAGAAGTCATCGGCTACTTTCGAGCCAATTACACAAACGTTTTGATTAGTGTCGTTTTCAAACTGCGAGAAGAAGCGGCCTTCGGAAACGATCTGAGTCCCGGCCTTTTCAAAATCGGGAAGCGTGCCTTGCAGATTCACGCCGGCAGAGGTCTTGCCGCCGCCCTTGACCATGATCTTTTGGCCAAAGAAATTGCTCGAGACGTCGAGGAACGGGACCGAGATTTCGATGGCCGGAAGCGTGGTGAGCGCGAGCGCATCGTCATAAGTCAGTTCTTTTCGCATGCGCTCTTCGCGCGAAAGCCGGCCGATGCGAATTCCCGGATTAAACTTGCTGATGAAGATCGAGCGCGTGCCGAAAGATTCGACTTCTTTCTTGACCGAGACATCGATGCCGCTGATTATCGAGGCGATCAGCATCACCGTGATTACGCCAATAACGACACCGAACACGGTAAGAAATGAGCGCAGTTTGTTGGCGAGCAGCGTCGAGATCGCCATCCAAAAGTTTTCGTAAATGTCGCTGCGCAGGATTCTCATAAATCAAGAGAACGGTTTTTGTACTTTGGTCTTTGGACTTTGGTCTTTGGTCCAAAGTCTCAAATCTATTCTGCCCTTAAAGCTTCAATCGGGTCGAGCCGCGCCGCCTTCCAGGCCGGAAACACGCCCGCCATAACCCCCACCACCATGGAAACGCCAACGGCGATGATCACCGCCCCAATTGACAAAAATGTCGGAAAGAAAACTGCCGTCAAGACGCGGCCGATAACCCAGGCCACGATCGTGCCGATGGCTCCTCCGATTGCTGACAAGGTTATTGCCTCAACCAAAAACTGCTTGAGGATGTCCATCTGCCGCGCGCCCAGGGATTTTCTGATGCCAATTTCCTTCGTTCTTTCAGTGACCGAGACGAGCATGATGTTCATGATCACAATCGCGCCTACAACCAGCGCAATGCTGGGAACTGCGATGGCCACCAGGAAGATCGTGCCGAACAACCGATCGCGCAGTCCGGTGATCGCGTCCGGAGTAACCATTCCAAAGTTGTCTTTTTCCGTAGCCCCAAGCTTGCGGCGGGCGCGCATCAGGAATCTCGACTCCTCAACCGCGTCGTCAAACTCTTCATCGGTTCGCGAAGTCGCCACGAAGAAGAGGGAGCGGCCCCGGATCAGTCCGCCAAAATTGTTGGCATAAGTCTTCAAGGGAATGTTAATAAAGGTGTCCTGAGGCACCCCAAAAACGGTGCCCTTCGCGACTTCTACTCCGATCACCCGATAGGGCAACCCGGCGATGGTAATCTCCTGGCCAACGGGACTGCCAGCCGGAAAAAGTTTGGTAGCGACGTCGGCGCCGATGTAAGCGACTCGCTGAGCTGCATCGTTCTCCGGATCGAGGATAAAACGACCGTCGGCGATGTCTCGGTTTTCGATGTCCGCGATGTTGGCGGTTGCGCCAGAGACAAAAACGTCTGAAAGAATCTCAGTGCCCCGCTTAACCTCGGCAGGAGTTGCCCGCGCCTTGGCGCCTATCTTTCCGATTAGAGTTGCCCGCTCTCTCAGGTATTCATAATCATCGAGAGTCAGGTCTTTATTCCGTCTCTGGGCGGCGGCGATGGTGTCGGTATCTTTAAAATCCTCAAGCGGATTGAAGCGTTGAACGGTAAATGATTTGGCGCCGATGCCCGCGATTTTTTCGTCTACATAAGTGTTGAAGCCCTGAATTAGCGAGTAGACCACGACCACCGCCATGACGCCGATAATCATGCCCAGCAGGGTCAGGAAAGACCGCAACTTGTGCGCCCAAATGGCCGAAACCGCCAGCTTCAAAGTTTCGATAAACTTCATGGTCCCGCTATCGAACTATCCACCGATTACAC